>Ga0114945_10000839_pt1 | contig 19579 bp, 19 predicted proteins | sample OV2TP3_FD_87194 | JGI IMG/M metagenome (GOLD analysis project Ga0114945, IMG submission 87194) | Hot spring microbial communities from Beatty, Nevada to study Microbial Dark Matter (Phase II) - OV2 TP3 | ecosystem: Environmental > Aquatic > Thermal springs > Hot (42-90C) | place: USA: Beatty...
AACAGCGGTGCTTCGGCCGGCATCCGCACCGGCTCGATGCGCTTGCCCCGGTACCTCGCCAGCACATCGTTGACGATGAAATCGCGTCCGTCGGCGGGCTTCGTCGGGCTCGAGTACTTGCCCGGATGGCGCTGCCAGACGAGCACCTGGTCCACCTTGTGGCCGTCTTTCGCGGCGTCGGCAACCGCGATGTCCGCCTTTTCCTTGTGATCGAGGAGCTTGCCGCCGCGGTAGTAGGCGTCCATCGTGATCAGCACGCGGCTCTCCGAATCCGATACCCGATCGGCGCAGGCCTTGCCGCTGAACCCGCTGAACACCTGCGAATGGATGACGCCGAGCCGCGCGCAGGCGAGCATGGTGATCGGCAGCTCGGCCACCATCGGCATGTGCAGCGTTACGCGATCCCCGGCTTTCAGGCCGCAGAAATCGCGCAGCAGCGCGGCGAACTCGTTGACGCGGACGTACAGCTCCTGGTAGGTGACGTGCTGGATCGCCTCGCCTTCGGGCTCGGGCACGAAGTGGATCGCGGTCTTGTTGCGGTGCCGGTCCAGATGGCGATCGACGCAGTTGTAGCAGGCGTTGATGCGGCCGCCGACGAACCAGCGCCAGAACGGGGGCTTGCTGCCGTCGAAGATCGTGTCCCACTTGCGGTACCAGTCAAGGAGCGCGGCGAACTCCTTGTAGTAGCCGGGAAACTTCTCGAGCGCGAAGCGCTTGAAGACGCCCTTGTCGGTCAGGTTGGCCTGCGCGACGAAGTTCTTCGGCGGGGCGAAATAGCCTTCCTCCTGCCAGTGCACCGCGATCTGGGCTTCCGACACCCCCGCGTCCGGCTGCTCCCCGGCGACGCGGGTCGAACTGCGTTTGGCCATGACGTCCTCTCCTCCAGCTGGCACCGGCGCGGATTCTAAGGCGAGCGGCGGGCGATTGTCACAACGTTCGTGGCACAATCGCCGCCACGCCGTACCGGGGGTTTCCCTGATGGCGGCAGCCGGGGAGTCCGCATGGCCACGATCAGGCAGGACGATCTCATACGCAGCGTCGCCGACGCCCTGCAGTTCATGTCCTACTACCACCCGCGCGACTATATCCAGGCGCTCGGCCGCGCCTACGAGCGCGAGCAGTCGGCCGCGGCGCGCGACGCCATCGCGCAGATCCTCACCAACTCGCGACTGTGCGCCGAAGGCCGCCGGCCGATCTGCCAGGACACGGGCATCGTCAACGTCTTCCTCAAGATCGGCATGAACGTGCGCTTCGAGGGCTTCGCGGGTACGCTGGAAGATGCGGTGAACGAAGGCGTGCGGCGGGCATACAACCACCCGGACAACAAGCTGCGCGCCTCGGTGCTCGAGGACCCCCACTTCGCGCGCCGCAACACCAGGGACAACACCCCCGCGGTGATCCACGTCGAGCTGGTCGCCGGCAGCACGCTCGCGGTGGACGTGGCGGCCAAGGGCGGCGGCTCGGAGGCGAAGTCCAAGTTCGCCATGCTCAACCCGTCCGACGCAGTGGTGGACTGGGTGCTGAAGACCGTGCCGACCATGGGCGCGGGCTGGTGCCCGCCGGGGATGCTCGGGATCGGCATCGGCGGCACGGCCGAGAAGGCGATGCTGCTCGCCAAGGAATCGCTCATGGCGCCGATCGACATGGCCGAACTCAAGGCGCGCGGGCCGCGCGACAGGTACGAGGAGCTGCGCATCGAGCTCTACGACAAGGTCAACGCGCTCGGCATCGGCGCCCAGGGGCTGGGGGGCCTGTCGACCGTGCTCGACGTCAAGATCCTGCACTACCCCACGCACGCCGCGAACAAACCGATCGCGATGATTCCCAACTGCGCCGCCACGCGCCACCTGCACTTCGCGCTCGACGGCCAAGGGCCCGCGCAGTTCGACGCGCCGCGCCTCGAGGACTGGCCGGCGGTCACCTGGACCCCCGACGCGAGCTCCAGGCGCGTGGACCTCGATCGCCTGACGCGCGAGCAGGTCGCGGCGTGGAAGCCGGGCGAGACGCTGCTGCTCTCGGGCAAGCTGCTCACCGGGCGCGACGCCGCGCACAAGCGCATCCAGGACATGCTCGAGAAGGGCCAGCCGCTGCCGGTCGACTTCACCAACCGCGTGATCTACTACGTCGGCCCGGTCGATCCGGTGCGCGGCGAGGTGGTCGGCCCCGCGGGCCCCACCACCGCCACGCGCATGGACAAGTTCGTGGAGACGATGCTCGGCAGGACCGGCCTCATCGCCATGATCGGCAAGGGCGAGCGCGGGCCGGTGGCGATCGAGGCGATCCGCCGGCACCGGGCGGCCTCCCTCATCGCCGTCGGCGGCGCCGCCTACCTGGTGGCGAAGGCGATCCGCGGCTCGCGCGTGCTCGCGTTCGAAGACCTCGGCATGGAGGCGATCTACGAGTTCGAGGTGCGCGACATGCCGGTGACGGTCGCGGTGGACGCGGACGGGTCCTCGGTTCACGAGTCGGGACCCGAGCAGTGGCGCCGCAAGATCGTCGAGCTGAAGCTCCCGGTCGGCGCGGCCTAGCCGCCACCCGCTGGGGCGCGGTCTGGGCGGTGTTCGCCGCCGGCCTGGTGTGCGGCGCCTACCTGACCAAGGCGCCGCCGGCGCTGCCGCTGCAGCGCGCCGAGCTCGGCCTGACGCTGCTCGAGTCCGGCTTCATCGCCACCACGTTCAACGTCCTGGGCGGGCTCGCCGGGATGCTCGTCGGCATCCTGTGCGACCGCTACGGGCACAAGCGCCTCGGCGTGCTGGGCCTCGCCGTCATGGCCGCCGGGGGCGCCCTCGGCGCGGCGGCGCCTGGCTACGGCGTGCTGCTCGTCTCGCGCTTCGTCGAAGGTGCCGGGTTCATCCTGTTCACCGTTTCGGGCGCTGCGCTCATCGCAGCCTCGGTCCCGGCGGGTCCGGACCGGGCGCGTGCGTTCTCGCTCTGGAGCTCCTACATGCCCGCGGGGGGAGGTCTCGCGCTGCTCGCGGCTCCGCTCGCGCTGGCCGCCGCAGGGTGGCGCGGCCTCTGGGCCGTGCTCGCGCTGGCCGCGCTCGCGGGCGCGGTGCTGGTGGCCCGCGTCGTGCCCGTCGCGCGCTACGGCGGCGTGACCAGCCTGCGGCTCGCCGTCGAGTCGCTGCGCTCGCCCGGCGGCATTGCGCTCGCGCTGCTTTTCGCCTGCTACGTCGCGCAGTGGAGCTCGGTCATGATCTGGCTCCCGACCTTCCTGGTCGACGAGCGCGGCGCCAGCGCCGGCACGGCCGCGCTCCTCACCGCGCTGATGGTGCTGGCCAACGTTCCCGGCAACCTGGCCGGCGGGTGGCTGCTCGCCCGCGGCGTCGCGCGCGGCAGCCTGATCGCGGCCGCGAGCGCCGTCGGTGCGCTCTGTGCCGCCGGCATGCTGGCGGCACTGCTCCCGGACGCCGCGCGCTTCGCCCTCGTGCTCGCCTTCTCCGCAGTGGTCGGCGTCATCCCGGCGGCGACCTTCTCGGGGGTACCACGGCACGCGCGGTCCCCGTCCCACATCGGCACCACCAACGGCATGGTGATGCAGACGTCGCAGGCCGGCCAGTTCCTCGGGCCGATCCTGCTGGCCTGGCTCGCCAGCCGCGCGGGCGCTGGCTGGGGTGCAACGCTGACGGCGATGCTCGCCTTCGCCGCCGGCGCCGCGCTCTGCGGCCTGTGCATCGCCGCCATCGAACGGCGCCGCTGAAACCGGGACAGAGCGCGCTTTTCGTTGGAAAATGGGGTCTGACCCTGTTTTCCGAGGAGTCGCCATGCGCGATGTCCACATCTGCGAGGTCGGCCCGCGCGACGGGCTGCAGAATGCCAGGCACCTGATGCCCACCGAGGCCAAGAAGCGCTGGATCGGCGCGCTCGCCGGAGCGGGGCTGGAGGAGATCGAGGTCGGCTCCTTCGTGCCGCCGAAGCTCATCCCGGCGATGGCCGACACCGGCGAGATCGTGCGCCACGCGCGCTCGATCCCCGGCCTCAGGGTGGTGGCGCTCGCGCCCAACCTGAAGGGCTTCGAACGCGCGGTCGAGGCGGGCGCCCACAAGGTGACCTTCCCCGTGTCCGCTTCGCGCAAGCACAGCGAATCGAACGTGCGCATGACCCCCGAGCAGATGCTCGAGGAGGTCAGGCGCTGCGCCCTCGCGCGCAGGCCGGGCACCGAGATCGAGGGCGCGGTGTCCACCGCGTTCGGCTGCACCCTGCAGGGCGAGGTGCCCGAGGACGACGTGGTGCGCATCGCCGCGGCGCTGGCGCAGTTCTGCGACGGCGTCGCGCTCGCCGACACCGTAGGCTACGCCAACCCGGCGCAGGTGCGGCGGCTCTTCGCGCGCGTGCGCGGGGAGATCGGCGGCAAGCTGCAGAGCGCGCATTTCCACAACACGCGCGGGCTCGGGCTGGCCAACGCGCTCGCCGCTTACGAAGAGGGCGTGCGCCACTTCGACAGCTCGATGGGCGGCCTCGGCGGCTGCCCGTTCGCCCCCGGCGCGAGCGGCAACGTGATCACCGAGGACCTGGTCTTCATGTTCGAGAGCATGGGCGTGGCGACCGGCATCGACCTCGAGCGCCTGTTCGCCGCGCGCGAGGTGCTGGTCGACGGCCTGCCCGGGGAGCCCATCTACGGCCACACGCCGCAGGCGGGGCTCCCCAAGGGCTTTCGCGCCGCGGCGCGGGCATGAGCGAGGCGCCGGTCCTGGTCGCGACGGCGCAAGCCGTCACGACCATCACCCTGAACCGGCCCGGGGCGCTCAACGCCCTCAACCGCGAGCTGACGCTCGCCTTGCGCGACGCCGTGTACGCCGCCGAGTACGACCCGGCGGTGAGGTGCGTCGTGGTGCGCGGCGGCGAGCACTTCATGGCGGGCGGCGACCTCAAGTGGTTCCACCAGCAGCTCGGTACGCGCAGCGCCACCGCGACGCGGGTCGAGTTCGAGGGCTTCATCCACGAGGTGCACGCGCTCATCGTCAGCATGCGCCGCATGCCCAAGCCGGTGCTGGCGAGCGTGAGCGGCGCCGCGGCCGGCTTCGGCCTGAGCCTGATGCTGGCCTGCGACCTGGCGATCGCCGCCGACAGCGCCTATTTCACGCTCGCCTACGCCCTGATCGGCACCAGCCCCGACGGCGGCTCGACCTTCTCGCTGCCGCGCGTCGTGGGCGCGAAGAAGGCGATGGAGATCGCGCTGCTCGGCGAGCGCTTCGACGCCGCCACCGCCGAGCGGCTGGGCCTGGTGAACCGCGTGGTGCCGGCGGCGGCGCTGCAAGCGGAGACGGCGAAGCTCGCGGCGCGGCTCGCCGCCGGCCCGACCGCCGTGTACGGGCGCACCAAGGCGCTGCTCAACGGCTCGCTCGGCTCGAGCCTGGAGGCGCAGCTGCAGCGCGAGGCGGAGTGCTTCGCGCAGAGCGCGGCCGAGCCCGACTTCGCCGAGGGCGTGCGCGCCTTCGTCGAGAAGCGCAAGCCGCGCTTCACCGGCGCCTGAGAGGCGCGCGCGTGCTGCCGCTCGAGGGCGTGCGCGTGGTCGAGTTCGCGCACATGGTGATGGGCCCCTCCTGCGGGCTCGCGCTCGCGGACCTGGGCGCCGAGGTAGTCAAGGTGGAGCCGCTCGAGGGCGACAACACGCGGCGGCTGGAGGCCGCGGGCGCTGGGTTCTTTGCGGTCTTCAACCGCAACAAGAAGAGCTTCGCCGTGGACCTCAAGCACCCCGAGGGACGCCGCCTGGTGCTGCGCCTCATCGAGCGCGCCGACGTGCTGACGGAAAACTTCCGCCCCGGCGCGCTCGAGAAGCTGGGTTTCGGCTACGCGGTGATCGCCGCGCGCTGCCCGCGCCTCGTCTACTGCTCGCTCAAGGGTTTCCTCGACGGCCCCTACCAGCACCGCGCCGCGCTCGACGAGGTGGTGCAGATGATGGGCGGGCTCGCCTACATGACGGGGCTGCCGGAGCGGCCGCTGCGCGCCGGCGCCTCGGTGGTCGACATCATGGGCGGAACCTTCGGTGCGCTCGGCGTGGTGGCGGCGCTGCGCGAGCGCGAGCACACCGGCCGCGGCCGGCTCGTCACCAGCGCGCTCTTCGAGAGCACCGCCTACCTCGTCGCGCAGCACATGGCGCAGTTCGAGCTCACCGGCGAGGCGCCGCAGCCGATGTCGGTGAAGCGCCCGGCCTGGGGCGTGTACGACATCTTCGAGACGGCGGGCAGCGGGCGCCTGTTCGTGGGGGTGGTCACCGACACGCAGTGGGAGATCTTCTGCCGCGAGTTCGGCGAGGCGGAGCTCGCCGCCGACCCGCGGCTCGGCTCCAACGGCGCGCGCGTCAAGGAGCGCCACTGGCTCGTGCCGCGGCTTGCCGGGATCTTCAAGCGCTACGGCGTGGACGAGCTCGCGCGCAAGCTGGAAGCGATGGGACTCCCGTTCGCCCCCATCGCCAGGCCCTGGGACCTGCTCGAGGATGCGCACCTGCGGGCCTCGGGCGGCCTGCTGGAGACAAGGCTGCCCGACGGGCGGATGTTTCACGCGCCCACGCTGCCGCTGGCGCTCGACGGCGCGCGCCTGCCCAAGCGCGCCGACCCGCCGCGCGTCGGCGAGCACAGCCGGGAATTGCTCGCCGAGCTGGGCTGTTCACCGCGGGAGATGGCAGATCTCGTCGAGCGGCGTATCGTCGCTTTCCCCACCTGTGGAGGTAACGAATGACAAGAGCAAACCGTAAAGAAGGGCCGCGGCGCGAGCCGCTGGCGGCGGATCTCAACCGCCGCAGGGTTCTGCGGGGCATGGCGGCCTTCGGCGGAGCGCTGGCGCTGGCGGGCTGCGGCACGGCGATGCAGCCCGGCGCGGGCACGGGCGCCTACGCGCGCCTTGCCGGCGGGCGGATCTCGGTCCGCTGGCTCGGCGGAGGGGTCGCGGAACTCGCCACGCCCGACTACAAGCAGATCGCGTATGCCGATGCCTGGTTCTGGAACAACGCCGGCTGGACGCGGTTCAAGGTGCAGAAGCCGGCCGAGTACGCGACCAAGGGCGGCTTCGCCCAGTACGTGGCCAGCAAGAAGCCGGAGGCGGTGTTCGTGCTGCTTACGCACGACCACGGCGATCATATCGGCGACTATTTTGAGGCGCTGAAGGCCCTCACGGATGCCGGCGTCCCGGTCATGACCGCCGGGCAGAGCGACCTCATGCGCAAAGGGCTTGTTCCCGAGTTCAAGAAGGCCGGTCTGGATCCGGCCAAGATCGTCGTCAATCGCGGCGCCGGGATGAACTTCGGCGGCGCGGGGAGGCACGGCGCCATGACCGCGCGCCTGGTCCCTGCCGTCCACTCCACCCTTGCCGGCTTTCCGTCCGTCGGCTTCATGCTGGACATCGGCGGCACGCGGATCTACATCAGCGGCGACACCGACCTCTACGGCGACATGAAGACCCTCGGCGAGCGTTACCAGCCGAATCTGGCGCTGGTGTGCGTGGGCGACGGCCCCTTCACGATGGGACCGGAGGAGGCGGCCTTGGCGTGCCAGTGGCTCGGCGTGACGCACGCGATCCCCGTGCATTACGCGCACAACCCGCTGGTGCGCGGCGTCGAGGCGGGCGAGGACTTCCGCCGCGCGATGTCGCAGATCGCTTCGAACGTTCAGGTGATCGTGCCGAAGCCCGGCGAGACGCGCGTCATCCAGACCTGACCGGGGTAACGGCAGACGGCGAAAACGGAGCCTCGGGCCCCGTTTTCATTTCGGCAGCGCGTCGATCCCCGCCTGGGCGATTATCTCGTCCTGGCGGGATTGCACGCCCGAGACGCCGACGGCGCCCACGCAGGTGCCGTCGGCGATCACCGGCACCCCGCCCTGCACCGGCAGGATGCCGGGCATCTTCATCAACTCGCGGCGCGCCTGCACCCGCTCCTGCCAGCTGCCCGAGGTGCGGCGCGACAGCGCCGCGGTGCGCCCCTTCTCCAGCGCGATCGCCGCGTTCGCGGGCGTGGCGCCGTCCATGCGCACGAAGTGCAGCAGGTGGCCGCCGTCGTCGAGGATCGCGATGGCGACGACCCAGCCGTTGCCGCGCGCTTCGGCGAGCGCGCCGGCGGCGATGCGCTCGCAGTCCTCCAGCGTCAGTGCCGGACGCGTCTTCATTCCTTGCAGGGCCATGCGGCGGGGCGCTTGAGGCCCGCCGGCAGGCGGGTGCCCGAGTCGCCGCAGGCGACGTCGAGCTGCTCCTGGGTGAGGCCCCTGGCCGCGCTCAGGTCGGTGCGCTCGAAGCGGGCGCCGAACGTGAACGCCCTGGAGAAGTCCGCCCCCGCGAGCTGCGCGCCGCGAAAGCTCGCGCGCGCGAGGCTGGCGAAGCCGAGCTTCGCGTCCTGCAGGTCGGCGCCGTCGAAGCGCGTGCGCCCGAAGTCGCCCTTGGCGAGGTTCGCGCCCCTGAGCACGGCCTTGCTCAGGTCGCAGCGGTGGAACTCGGCCTTCTCGAGGTTGGCCGCGGCGAGGCGCGCGCCCTGGAAGCCGCTGCGGATAGCGACCGTCTTCTCCAGCCGCGCGCCCTCGAGCCCGGCGCCGCGGAACGAGCTGCGGCTCAGCTCGGCGGCAACGAAGCTCGCCCCGCCCAGGTCGGCGCCGCGGAAGTCGATCCCGGCGAGCAGCGCGCGATCGAACTTCGCGCCCTTGAGCGACTGCTCCCTGAGGACCAGGCGCGACTTCTGGCAGCCGGACCAGTCGACGCCGGCGCCGGCCGGGTCGCCGCAGGCCGCGCGCAGGCCGGGCGCGGCCAGCCCGAGCGCTACCGCGAGCAGCGCGAGCCGCTTCATTGCAGGCATTGGCGGATCTGCTCCAGCGCCCCGGGGTCCTCGATCGTCGTGAGGTCGCCCGGATCGCGCCCCTCGGCGAGCGCCTGGATCGAGCGCCGCAGCGTCTTGCCCGAGCGCGTCTTGGGCAGCAGCGTCACGAAATGCACCGCCTTCGGGCGCGCGATGGCGCCGAGCTGCTTGTCCACCGTCTCCATGACCTCCTGCGCAGAGGTGTTCTTGGAAGGATCCTTCAAGACCGCAAAAGCGAGCGGCATCTGGCCCTTGAGCGCGTCGGCCACGCCGACCACCGCGCACTCGGCGATGTTGGGATGCATGTTCACCGCCTCCTCGATCTCGCGGGTGCCCAGCCGGTGGCCCGCGACGTTGATCACGTCGTCGGTACGGCCGAGGATGTAGAAATACCCGTCCTTGTCGCGCAGGCCCCAGTCGAAGGTCGCGTAGACCATCTTCGACTTGAAGGTGGTGAAATACGTCTGCACGTAGCGCTCGTCGTCACCCCAGACCGTGGTCATGAAGCCTGGGGGCAGCGGCGGCTCGATCACCACCACCGCCTTCTCGTCCGGCCCGGCCTCCGAGGCATCCGCTTCGCGCAGCAGCTTCAGGTCGTAGCCGTAGACCGGGAACGAAGGGCTGCCGAACTTGATCGGCGTGTGCTCCACGCCCGGCACCTGCGACAGCAGCGGCCAGCCCGACTCGGTCTGCCAGTAGTGGTCGACCACCGGACGGCCGAGCCCCTGCGCGATCCAGACGTGCGTCGGCTCGTCGAGCGGCTCGCCGGCGAGAAACAGGTGCTTGAGCGCGGAGAGGTCGTACTTCTTCAGCCACGCCGGGTCCTGCTTCTTCAGCACCCGGATCGCGGTGGGCGCGGAGAACATGACGTTGACCTTGTGATCCTGCACGATCTTCCACCACACGCCCGCGTCGGGCCGCACCGGGACGCCCTCGTACATGATGGTGGTCATGCCCGCGATGAGCGGCGCATAGATGATGTACGAGTGCCCCACCACCCAGCCGATGTCGGAGGTGGTGAACATCGTCTCCCCGGCGCCGCCGCAGAAGATGTACTTCATCGAGGCGGCGAGCGCGACGGCATGCCCGCCCACGTCGCGCTGCGCGCCCTTCGGCCGCCCGGTGGTCCCCGAGGTGTACAGGATGTAGGAGGTCTCGTTCGACTCGAGCCAGGCGCAGGGCAGCTGCGCGCCGGCGTGCCGCGCGGCGAGGTCCTTCCAGTCGATGTCCCGGCCCTGCACCACCGGCATCGCAGGATCGAGCCCGCGCCTGAAGATCAGGACCTTCTCCGGCGGGTGCCGCGCGAGCCTGAGCGCCTCGTCCACCAGCGCCTTGTAGAGCACGACCTTGCCCATGCGGCTGCCGCCGTCGGCGGTGATCATCAGCTTGGGGCGGGCGTCGTCGATGCGCGCGGCCAGGCTCGCCGCCGCGAAGCCGCCGAACACCACCGAGTGGATCGCGCCGATCCGCGCGCAGGCGAGGATCGCGAAGCAGGCCTCGGGGATCATCGGCATGTAGACGACGACGCGATCCCCCCGGCCTACGCCCAGGGACTGCAGCATCGCCGCGGCGCGCTGCACCTCGGCATGCAGCTCGCGATACGTGTAGCTGCGCTCCTCGTTCACCTCCGTAGAGATGTAGACGAGCGCTTTCTGCTCCCCGCGCGCGGCGAGATGCCGGTCGAGCGCGTTGTGGCAGAGGTTGGTCTCCCCGCCCACGAACCACTTGGTGAACGGCGGCCGGGAGTAGTCGAGCACCTGCGTGAAGGGCTGGTGCCAGTCGACGAGCTGCGCCTGCTCGGCCCAGAAGCCCTCGCGGTCCTCGATCGAGCGGCGGTGGAATTCGCGGTACGTGGTCATGGCGTCAGGCGTTGAGGTCGACGACGACGCGGCGCGACACTCTCGCGTTCACGAAGTCGTCGAAGACTTTCGGCAGGTCGGCGAACGCCACGGTGCGCGCCATCTCCCTGAGCAGCGGCGGGCGCATGTCGCCCGCGAGCCGCCCCCAGACCGCGCGCTCGAGCTCCGGCGTGGGGCAGTCCGTGGAGTTGATCCCGAGCAGGCTCACGCCGCGCAGGATGAAGGGCATGACGGTGGTGCTCAGGTTGTGGCTCGCCGCGAGGCCGATCGAGGCGATGACGCCGTTGAACTTCATGGTGCTCGCCATCCAGGCGAGCACCTCGCCGCCGAGGTTGTCCACCGCCCCGGCCCAGGTCGCCTTGTCCAGCGGCCGGATCTTCGCCAGGTCCAGGCTCGAGCGCAGCAGGATGGACTGGGCGCCGAGCCTGCGCAGCCAGTCAGACTCGGCTTCCTTCCCGGTGAGCGCGGTCACCTCGTAGCCGAGCCTTGCGAGCGCCGCGATCGCGATCGAGCCGACGCCCCCCGTGGCCCCGTCCACCACCACCGGGCCGTTGGCGGGCTTCAGGCCGTTGTGCTCCATGCGCACGATCGCGAGCCCGGCGGTGTAGCCCGCGGTGCCGAACGCCATCGCCTCCCACAGGGTCATTCCTTTCGGCACCTTCACCGCCCAAGCCGCGGGGATGCGAGCGTACTCGGCATAGCCGCCGTGGTGCTTCACCCCCAGCTCATGGCCCACCGCGAGCACCGCGTCGCCCTTCGTGAAGCGCGCGTCCGAGGACTCCACCACCGTCCCCGCCAGGTCGATGCCGCCGATGCACGAGGGCCGCAGCAGGATGCGGCCCTTGCCCGTGGCCGCGAGCGCGTCCTTGTAATTGACGTCCGAGTAGGCGACCCGCACCAGCAGCTCGCCGGGGTCGAGCTCGTCGAGCGAGCACTCGACGAACTCGGCGCGGATCTTCTTCTCGACCTCGGTGAGCTTGTACGCCTTGAAGCGCTGCATGCCGGTCCCCCTGTGCGCGCATTCTACCGGCCCGGGGCCGAGGGAGCCTACGCGCCAGCCCGCCCGTCCTCGACTGTGGCGATCGCTTCGATCTCGATCAGCCATTCGGGGCGGGCGAGGCGCGCGACCTGCACCAGCGTGCTCGCAGGCAGGTTGCCCGGCAGATGGCGGTCGCGCACATCGCGGTACACCTGGATCTGGGATGCGTCGAGCATGAATACGGTGATCTTCGCCACGTCCTCGAACGTGGCCCCGCCCGCCTCGAGCGCCAATCGCAAGTTCCTGAACACCTGCTCGGTCTGCGCTCGCAGATCGCCGGCACCGACCAAGGCGCCCGCAGCGTCGAGGGCCACCTGCCCGGCGATGTAGAGGGTCCGGCGCGGTGTCGCCTCCACCACGTGGGTGTAGCCGACGGGCCTGGACAGCGTGGGCGGATTCGAGCGCCTCATGGCGCTAGACGAACTGCACCGACAGGCTGCCGAGCGAGCCGAAGTCGGCGCGCAGCGTGTCGCCCTGCTTCGCCCACACCGGCCGGATGAACGAGCCCGAGAGCATGACGCGCCCGGGCTCGAGCACCGTGCCGAAGCGGCCCACCTTGTTGGCGAGCCAGGCGATGGCGAGCGCCGGGTGGCCGAGCACGCCTGCGGCGATGCCGGTCTCCTCGATGTCCGCGTTGCGGTAGAGCATGCCGCCGACCCAGCGCAGGTCCACGTCCATCGGCCGCACGGGGCGTCCCCCCAGCACCAGCCCGGCGGCGGCGCCGTTGTCGGCCACGGTGTCGAAGATCTTGCGCGGGTTCTGCACGCGCGCGTCGATGATCTCGATCGCCGGCACCACGTATTCCGTGGCACGCAGCACGTCGAGCAGCCCCACCCCGGGCCCTTTCAGCGGGCTGCCGAGGACGAACACCAGCTCGATCTCGACGCGCGGCACGATGAAGCGCTCGAAGGGGACGGCCGCGCCGTCCTCGATCTGCATCGCGTCGTGCAGCACGCCGTAGTCTGGCTCGTCGATCTGCGAGGACTGCTGCATCGCCTTCGAGGTGAGCCCGATCTTGTTGCCGATGATCCTCGAGCCTGCGGCGACCTTGGCGGCGTTCACCATGCCCTGCACGGCATAGGCGTCCTCGAGGGTGATGTCGGGCCAGGTCGTCGAGAGCTGCACCACGGGCTTGCGCTCTCTTTCGGCGCGCAGCAGGCTGTCGGCGGCTTTCTTGCGGTCGGCTTCGTTCATCGGCGGATCCTCAGCGAAACGCCCAAAGGGAGAACCACGGAATGTAGGTCACGAGCTGCAGCGCTGCGAGCGCCACGAGGAAGAAAGGGATGACCCCCAGGTACATCTCGCGCAGGCTCGCCTTGAACACGGCCTGCGCCATGAACAGGTTCAGCCCAAAGGGCGGCGTGAAGGTGCCCAGGCTCAGGTTCATTACCAGGATAACGCCGAAATGGATCGGATCGACGCCGATCGCGACGGCGATGGGCACGAGCAGCGGCGTCAGGACCAGGATCGCGGAGGCGGTGTCGATGCAGGTGCCTATCAGCAGCAGGAAGGCGTTGATCGTCAGCAGCACCACTGCAGGCGGCACGTTCAGCCCGCCGATCGCCTTCGCCACGGCCTCCGAGGTGCCGCTGACGGTCAGCAGCCAGGAGTACACGCCGGCGAGCGCGACGATGACGAAGACCTGCGCCGTAAGCACGGCGGTCCTCGAGGCGGACTCCAGGATCTGGCGCCACGTCACCTCGCGGTACACGATGCCGACGACGGCCAGCGCGTAGACGCAGGCGATGCCGGCCGCTTCCGTGGGCGAGAACACGCCCGCGTAGAGACCGCCCAGCACCACGACCGGCGCGAGGATCGACCAGACGCCGTCGCGCGTCGCGGCGATGAACTCGGCCAGCACGAAGCGCCGCTGCGGCCGCTCGCCCTGCGCCACGGCGTAGGCGTAGATGTAGAGCGCGAAGGCCCCCCCCAGCAGGATGCCGGGGACGATGCCGGCGGTGAAGAGCCGCAGCAGCGACGTCTCCGAGGCGACGCTGTACAGGATGAAGCCGACCGAGGGCGGGATCAGGTTGTCGATCGCCGCCGCGGAGACGATGAGGCTCGAGGAGAAGCGCTCGCCGTAGCCGGCCTGCCTCAGCCGGTCGTAGGTCATGCTCCCGATGGCGGCCACCGCGGCCGTGGTCGACCCGGAGATCGCGCTGAAGACGATCGTCGTTCCGAGCGCGGTCTGCGGCAGGTAGCCGCGCACGCCGCCGACCATGGACGCGACCCAGCGCACCAGGCGGTGCGATATGCCGCCGCGCGCCATCAGGTCGCCGGCGAAGACGAAGAACGGGATCGCGATGAGCGCGTACTTGTCGAGCGAGGCGAAGATGTTCTGATGGATCAGCTGCGCCGGCAGCTGCATGACGAAGATGAGCGCCAGCGTAACCGCGACCAGCAGGATGACGAAGAACGGGTAGCCCAGCACGAGGAGCGCGACGGGCACCACGGCCAGCGTCCACTGCAGCCCCGACACGTCAGGACCGGTCGAAAAGGCGCGCGCGCGAGCGCAGGCCGAGCGCGCAGAGCGAAAGCACGAGACCGACCAGGATCGCGAGGTTCGGGACCCACAGCGGGAAGCCGATGCTCGGGTGCGTCTGACCCGTGCGGAGCATGAGCGCCACGACCTTCGCGGACTGCCAGGCGGCGAAGGCGAGGCAAGCGGCAAAGACGACAAGCATGGCGAGGTTGTTGGCCAGCCGCCAGCGGCCGCGCAGGCTGGCGGACAGGAGGTCCATGGCCAGGTGCTCGCCACGGTAGGTGACCACCACCACGCCGAGGAACACGCTCCAGATGAGCCACACGCTCAACACCGCCTCGGTCCAGACGATCGCCCAGCCGAAGACGTACCGGCCGAGGATGTTGGCCAGGTTGAGGGCGACCGCCGCCAGCATCAGCCAGCCGAGCAGCGCGCTCGGCCAGCGATCGAAAACGGCGCCCGCGAGCGGGCGCCGCTCCAGGGGGTTAATGCTTCTCCCCGACAGCTTTCATCCGGCGGTAGAACGCGCTGAGCGCCGGGTTGTCCTTGGTAACCGTCTCCCCGACGTCGGTGATCGCCTTGCGCAGGCGCTCGAGCTCCGCCGCGGACAAGGTCTGGATCTGGCCGCCGGCCTGCTTCCAGCGCCCGATCATCTCGTCCTCGATCTCCTTCGCGCGCCGCGCGAGCCGGGGCTGCATCTCCTCGCCGACCTGGATCACCATCTGCCGCAGGTCGGCCGGCAGCTTCTCGAGCCACACGTTGCTCAGAACACCGACGGACACGATCATCGTGTCGTGCGTCTGCGTGATCACCTTGCCGAGGTCGATGAACTTGAAGTTGACGTAGACGGCCGTGCCGCTCATGGTGCCGTCGATCGCGCCCTGCCGGATACCCGGAATCACTTCCGGGAGGTCCATCGGGACGGCCGAGGCGCCCAGCAGGCGCATTCTCTCGCGCTCCGCGGGCGTCGCGTTGACGCGCAGCTTCTTGCCCTTGAAGTCGTCGAGCGACCTGATGGGCGGCAGGGCGAAGTAGTGCGACGGCGAATAGGTGTACACCGACACGCCGCGCAGGCCCTTGTCGCGCCCGAGCGCGAGGATCTCCTTGTTCATCTCCGGGTCGTTGATCACCCGGCTCGCGTGCTCCTGCCCCTTGAACAGGAAGGGGATGGCGAACACGCCGAAGCGCGGGTCGATGCCGGCGAAGAAGTCCGTCGGAGACGTATAGGCCTCGATGGTGCCGGTCTGCGTGCCCTGCATCATCGAGGGCCCGGTGCCGAGCTGCGCCCGCGGGAAGATCTTGACCTCGATCCTCCCGCCGCTGCGCTTCTCGACCTCCTCCTTGTACCAGTTGGCCCACTGGTGCTGGATGTCGTTGGCGGTGCCGAAGCCGAACTTCATCGTGAAGTCCGCGGCGTGCAGCGGCGATGCCGCGCACAGGCCTGCCAGCAGCAGGCCGGTTCCCAGTCTCGATCGCTTCATGTGCTCCTCCATTGGATGGCTACGTTACCCATTTGGCTGCGGGCGTGCAATCGGCGACCGCCATCTAGCCGCCGCGCAGGAACGCCAGCACCGCGTCGTTGAAGCGGCGCGGCCGCTCGAAGTAGGCGAGATGGCCCGCGCCCTTGAACAGGTTGCACTGGCCGTTGGGGAACAGCCGGGCCGCCTCCTCGAGCTCGGCGGCGCCGAACAGCGGGTCCTCCGAGCCGCCGACGACGAGCACCGGGAACTGCAGCCGCGCGGCGACTTCGGCCGTCACCTTGCACGCGTCGAACACGGGCATCGTCTTGGGCGTCGGCGGCCCGTCGGAGGACGCCATGATCTCGGCGTAGAGGAACGTCAGCGCCGGGAAGTCGAGGTGCATCGCCTCGCCGACCGGGCCGTACGGGTGATACGCCACGGCGAAGCGCTCCTTCTCGCCCTCGCTGCGCACCGGCGGCACGCCGCGCGCCCCGATCGCGGGGGCGCCCGACTGGAAGCGCGCCTGCAGCTCGCGCCCCCGGTTCCGCATGCGCGCCCTGCGCTCCTCCCAGGCCGCGGCGATGCGGGGGGTGGTCACGCCGCCCGTGCCGCACACCAGGATCAGCTTCTCAACGCGCTCCGGGTGCTTGACCGCGAAGTGCAGCGCCGGGCCCGTGCCGAGCGACGAGCCCATGATGCTCACCCTCTGGCCGCCGAAGCCGGCATGCTCGATCAGCGCCTCGAGGTCGCGCAGCAGCAGGTTCCCGTCGCCGACGTCGTAGGGCTGCTTCGGGCGCGACCGGCCGAAGCCGCGCAGGTCGTAGATGAGGCAGGAGTAGTGGTAGCGCAGCTCCGCCACCTGCTGCCACCACGAGAAGTGCGTGCCGCTGGCGCCGTGCAGGAAGACCAGCGGCGGCCCGTCGCCGTGCAGCTCGTAGTAGAGGTCGGTGTCCTCGAGGGCGAGAATCGTCATGCGGGACTAGCGGCGCGCCACGTGGCGCCCGTGTGAATGGTCGAAGCGCTCGTGGTGCTGGCGCAGCAGGTCGGCGCCGTAGTCGCCGCCGTTCGGCGTGCGGATGATCGTGTGGATGTGGTGGCGCGAGGGCTCGAGGTTGTCGAACACGATCCCCGGGTGGTGGTCGAACTCGATCAGCACCACGGGGCTGTGCGTGCGGTAGTAGAACGGGCCCTCGTCGCCCGTCGCCCCCATCCAGGCGAAGTGGGTCTCGTTGAGGTGCGCCTCCACCTCCGACATCTTCACCGCGGCGTGGTCCTCGCGCGCCCAGCCGACGTAGGTGCGGATGAGCTCGAGCAGCAGGCGCCGCTGCACGTCGGAGAGCTGGTCGCCGCGCAAGCCTGCGTAGGGAATCACGGCGTTGTCCTTGAATGCCGCGCCCTGCATCCGGCCGTCGATCGGGTGCTTCAGCTCCGGCGGCAGCGCCTCGGGGGAAATCGATTCGCAGAGCACCGCCGTGCGGCACTGGGCCGCGTCGAGCGAGCGGATGAGATCCAGGCCAACGCGTGCCTCCAGCCCGAACACCGAGGTGCCCGCCAGCGGGCCCCGCGCCACGCTGCACGGCTCGGAGCCCATGAAGCTCGGCGTGCACACGAGCTGGTCGCCGAGCACGAAGAAGTTGAGGCAGAGGTGGTGCCCGTCGATCTGCCAACCCCAAGGGGCGTCGGCCGAGGGCGCGCCGAACAGGCTCACGAAGTACGGCCATTCGCCGTAGTCCGCGGCCCGGCCCGTGACCTCCACCAGCAGGCCGTTGAGCCGCATGATGTCGCGCGCCTGCTCGAAACCGCGCGCCGACAGGGTCCGTCGCATCAACTCCATCGCCGCGTCGCGCTGGCGCTGGCTGAGGCCGTCCAGGATCAGCCCGTGGCGAAAGACGTTGGGGTGGATGTTGAACCACATGCGGCGCTCGACGGCCTCGGTGTCGAGCACCACTCTGGCGCGCTGCGCCGCGTCCAGGGCCGCGAGGAACGCCTGCGCCGCCTCGATGATCGGCCGCGTCGGGACGCCGGTCGCGCGCAGCGCGTACAGCCCCCGGTGCACCCGGCCATCCGTGGAGACGCCGACGAGGGGCTCGGCGAGCGAGGCGCGCGCCGCGGCCAGCACCGGCTGGATCATCGGCGGCTCGACCGTGAGCCGCTCGCGCGCCGAGGTGGAGGGCAGGCCGCGAAAACCGAGCTCTGTCCAGTCTTTCATCGCAGGCGGAACATACACCGGCCGCGGCGCGCCACGGCAGCCCAATTCAAATTGGGTGGCCCGGCGCTACCAGACCAGGTCGCCCTCGCGGATCAGCATCATGCAGCGCTCCTCGCGCGTAAAGGGCGCGTGCGGCTTGCCGCAGGGCATGCGGAACCAGACGCCGGTGGTGTAGGAGGTGTACTCGTCGGTGAGCCGGCCCTTGACCACGAAGGTCTCCTCGCCGATCGAGTGGTCGTGCGAGGGCAGCTGGCGGTTCGGATAGACGTTGCCAATCCGGCCGGTCTCCAGCCCGTTGGGATCCTTGTGCAGGTGCAGCACTTCGGCGCCCCGGTGCGGAAAGTCGAGCCATTTCACGCTCTTGGTGTCGATCACCTTGCGCTCGCGCGACGCCTCATCCTTATAGATCGGGACGCGGCGCTTGGCGTAGAACACGCAGCCGTCCTTCGACGTGACCGTCTGGCGCGTGCCCGGCGGGTTCCAGATCCAGGTGTGCTGGCCGTAGCGGCCGTGCTCGTCCTCGAAGCTCCCCTCCAGGACGAAGACCTCCTGCCGCTCCTTGAGCGTCTCGGCGGGGAGCGACGTCCCCGGGTCGAGCTTGAGCAGCGCCGTCTCGCGCCCCTTGACCGGATGGTCGACGCGCTCGAGCACCTTGATCGAGACGCCGGGGAACGCGGTCGGCTCCCACGCAATCGCGTTGGTGTCGACCACGGCGCACTGCTCGGGATCGGCGTTGACGGGGGCGGTGGTGAGCATGGAATCCTCCTTGACTGGCCGGGTAACGATAATGACAATGACTCGCGCCAGTCAAGCCAACGGAGAGAACGTGTCCACTCCCGCCGAAGAGCCGGTCATCGCGCAGAAGGGGCCCTACAAGGTGGAGCTGCTCGCCACCTACCGCTACGCGTGGTGCGCGTGCGGGCTGTCGAAGTGGCAGCCGTTCTGCGACGGCTCGCACACTTCCAAGCCGGGCTTCAAGCCGAAAGTCTGGATCCAGGAGAAGGACCAGACCGCGTTCCTCTGCGGCTGCAAGCACAGCGCCAAGTTCCCCTTCTGCGACGGCACGCACAAGAAGCTCTAGGCGGGTGAGCGGCGCGGTCGACGTCCACGCGCACTGGTACCCGCAGGCTTTCCTCGACCTGCTCGGCCGCGAGGGCCCGGGGCATGGGCTGGAATGGCGGGCGACCGACGCCGGGCCCCAGTTCAGCATCCGCGGCCTCGCCACCGGCCCCGCGGGGCCGCGCTTCGTCGACCTCGATGAACGCCTGTCGGCGATGGACGAGCAAGGCGTGGCCGTGCATGCGCTCTCGCTGTCGCAGCCGATGGCGTACTGGGCGGGACGCGACCTCGGCCAGCGCCTCTGCGCGCTCTTCAACGACGAGCTCGCCCGCGCCCACGAGCGCTCGCCCGCGCGCCTGGTCGGGCTCGCGACCCTGCCGCTGCACGCGCCCGACCTCGCGCTCCGGGAGCTGGAGCGCGCCGCGCGGCTGCCGGGGGTGCGAGGCGCCTATGCGGCGACGGCGGTGCTCGACCGGGAGCTGTCGGACGAGGCTTTCTTCCCGGTCTACGAGGCGCTCGAGGGGCTCGGGCTGCCCCTCTTCCTGCACCCGGTGTTCGTGATCGGCGAGCAGCGCCTCAAGCGGTTCTACCTGACCAACCTGCTCGGCAACCCGTTCGAGGGCGCGATCGCGGCGGCGCACCTGATCTTCGGCGGCGTCCTCGATCGTTTTCCCCGGCTCGAGGTGGTGCTGCTG
>Ga0114945_10000840_pt1 | contig 19578 bp, 23 predicted proteins | sample OV2TP3_FD_87194 | JGI IMG/M metagenome (GOLD analysis project Ga0114945, IMG submission 87194) | Hot spring microbial communities from Beatty, Nevada to study Microbial Dark Matter (Phase II) - OV2 TP3 | ecosystem: Environmental > Aquatic > Thermal springs > Hot (42-90C) | place: USA: Beatty...
GCTCGGAGCGCAATTTGCTGGTGGCGTGGCGCTGGAAGGCCAGCGGCACATCCACCCGGCTCATTCCTTCTCCATCGTCCACGACGCGGATGAGGCGGCGTCCCCCGTCGCTCACCTCGATCTGAATGCGGGTGCTGCCCGCATCGAGGCTGTTATCGATCAATTCTCTGACGACCGCCGCCGGACGCTCCACCACTTCGCCGGCCGCGATCCGGCTGACGACCTCTCCCGGCAGGACTCGAATCTTTCCGGCGGAAGACATGCTCACGGAGCGGCTCGCGACAGTCAGAAGGGGTGGACGACCTGGGTCCTTGCAGATGATGCGACGGGATGCGGCTCAGGGCGGTTCACCGGAGCTCGGCCAGTTTGATCTTCGCCAGTTTGGCTTCGTCCGACGACGAGAATTTTTCGATGACCTGCTTCAGGGAGTCACGGGCTTTCTTGGTGGTGGCGGTCTCGTCAGCGGACAAACCCATCTTGAAGAGCGCGGGCGGCACCTTTTCGCTCTGAGGATGCTTCTCGATCACGCGCTGGAAAGACTCGATCGCCTGCGCGTACTCTTTCTTGCTGTAATAGGTCTCCCCGATCCAGTAATGCACCTGAGGGGTCAAAGAGGTGGAGGGGAAATCTTTCAGGAACTGCTGGAATTCCTCGAGCGCCAGATCGTACTGACCGTTCAGGTAATCATTGTAGGCCAGGTTGAAGGCCGAGGTCGGGGTGATCCCGGGGGTGCCCGGCAGCACGCTCGGCTTGGGGAGCTGAGGCAAGCGAGCCGGTTTCGACTGACGGGACGATTCGCTGCCCGGCGTCGTTTCCGGAGGGTCACTGGGGAGTTTGGGTGCGGCCTGAGCCTGCGGCGCCTTCTGCAATTGCTGCGCGCTCTCGAATCGGATCAGGCGCTCGTCGAGTTGCCTGAGCCGGGCGGTCAGGTCCTTGATCCGTTCCTGCAAGGTTTCGGAATCCTGCATCGCCTGATCGGTCAGGACTGATTTCGCCTCGACCCTGGTCTCCAGGGCTTGCAGCCGCTGTTGCAAGGCCTCCTGCTGCTTCAGATGCTCTGTGTCGGTCTTCGATAGATTACGGACCTCCCCGCGCAACTCCACGAAGTCGGCATGCGCGGCGCAGCCGGCGGCGGCCAGCATGACGGCGCACAGACAGGCGCGGCCGCCCGAAAGAGTGTTCCCCTGCATACCGTTACCGCCCCTTGTTCAACTCGGCCAGCTTGGCCACGGCCTTGTGGGCTTCCGGAGTCTTGGGATAGACCTCGACCACCTGTTTGAGGACCGTCGAAGCCCGCATGCGGTCTTTGAGCGCGAGATACGCAAATCCTTTTTTCAGCAAGGCGGCCGGGACCTTCTCACTGGCCGGATAGGCGCGGGCGACCCCATCGAACGCCTCGATGGCTCGCTCATAGTCCTTTTTTCCGTAATAGCATTCGCCGAGCCAGTACTGGGCGTTCGGCGCCAGGTCCGCCTTGGGATACCGAGCGAGGAACTCCGTGAAGTTCTCGAGCGCCCCGTCAAAATCTCCCTTTTGGAACTTTCTCATCCCGCGGTCATACTCCGCTTTGATGAGGCGCCGACCGGACTCATCCGCGGCTTCCGCGACGGCGGCCGTTCCCGGCGTGGCGTCAGACCGCGACTCGGGGCCGCCCGGTATCGGCGCGACCGGCTTGGGCTCGGTCGCGTCAGAGGGGGAGGACTGCGGCGCGGGGCTCTCTTCAGCCTGCGGAGCAGGAGTCTCAAGCGGCTCACGCCGGTTGGCGAGCTGAGTCTCGATGTTGCTCAGCCGCTGCTGTTGCTCGTCCAAGCGAGCCACCACGGTCTCGCTCACGGTCTGCAGGGCCTTGGCCACCGAGGTAATGCTCTTGTTCACCTCCCCCAGGTACCCGGAGGTGATCTTCTCGCTCGCTTCGAGTCTTTGGGCCAGTGTCTCGGTCTGTCGGGACGCGCTCGCCTCCAGCTCGGCGCGGCGTTGCTGCTCCTGCACCAGCTTCTCGCCCAGCCCCGCTAGCGCCGCCCTGAACTCGCCGAGCGCCGTACGGAACTGGCCCATCTGCTCGCTGAGCCCCCTCCCCTGGGCCTCAAGTTGCTGGGCAAGGATGTTTTCCCGGGCCTCGGCGGTCACCAACGCCTTATCGTGCTGTTCCAAACGTGTTTCAATGTTCTTGGCAAGCATCGTGACCGTCGTACCCAGCTTCTCCAGATTGGCCGCCACGGCGGCCATGTCCTTAGACCGACGCTCCCGTTCAGCGGCCACGTCCGCGAGGAAGCGCTCCCGATCCGCTTTCATCGCCCCAGCCTGATCCTCCTGACCCTTTTCGATCGCCGCGAAGCGTTTGTCGTTCGCGGCCTCGCGTTTCACCGCGCGGTCGTTCATCTCGCGCAATCCGGCGTTAAGGTCCTGCAGCCTTGCGTTCAAATCGTCCGCGCGGCCTTCCAGCCTCGCGAGCTGATTTCCCTTCTTCTCCAGATCTCCCCGAACGGTGGCCAACTCTTCTTCACGTAGCGAGGTGACCTGTTGAAGAAACTTGGCGCGCGTCTCGCCGACCATCCGGTCGAGATCGGCCTTGGCCTGCTTGATGCTCTGCTCGAGCTCCTTCTCCTGTCGGTCGAGGCTCGAGATTTTGGAGCTGAGGTCCCTCTCGACCTGGGTGAGCTCCGCCTTTTGGGCCAGGCATCCGGCCAGGGACGCGACGAGGACTCCGCACGAGGCCAGCCTGGCAAGAGTCTGCCGGTGAGCTCCCATGATCATCCGATCGCCGACGCTACTGGGCTCGACCCACCAGGTGGCCGCGGCGATTCAGCTGATAGCAGGCCTCCTGATGCTCGTGGCAGAACGGCTTCTCTTTCCCGAAGGAGGTCACGTGGAGCCGTCCCGCGTCGACGCCAAGTTCGGCCAGGTAGTGTTTCACCGCCTTGGCTCGCTTCTCCCCCAGCACCAGATTGTACTCGAGCGTGCCGCGCTCATCGCAGTGCCCCTCGATCGTCAATTTCATATCAGGGTTGGCCTTGAGCCACGTGGCATTGAGCTCCAGCGTCTGTTTGGCTCGCTCCATGATCTTCCAGCTATCAAACCCGAAATAGACATCTTCCAACTGAGTGCCGGCCACATCGGCCGTGGTCTTGGCGGCCTGCTCCTGCTGCATCTCTTGCACGCGCTCGCGGGCTGACTCCGACGGCTCGACCTTCGCCACGACCGTCCCGCCGGAGACCGGTTCTTCCGGTGGCGCCGCGCCTTTGGGCGTCGGTTCGAAGCCGGTGAGCGGTTCGGATTTCGAGGCGGAAGCCGGCGGCTCGGGAGGCGCCTCGGCCGTCTTCGGCGCTTCGGGCTCCGGTTTGGCCGGCGGCTCGGAGGGACTCTCTGTAATCTTCGGTGGTTGCGGCTCGGGCTTGGCCGGCACACCTGGCGGTTCAAGTTTTGCGACAACCGGCGCCTTCCCCTCCTGCGCATCAGCGGTCGCCTGGATATTTTTCTTCGAGCAGGCCGACCCCAACAACAATGTCACTGCAAGCACTCCCGTCACGCATACGACTGAATACCATTGACGCATGGCAGACTCCTTTCTTCCTCACACCGGGGACCACGAGGGCGAGCTGTGGTAGGTTCCCCCGGCCGTCAGCCGCTCCACATCGGTCCCGTCCGTGTTCATCATGTAAATGTGACTCTTGCCGTCCCGGGTCGAGCTGAAGACCAGATGCCGCCCGTCGGGCGACCACGACGGGGACTCATCCGCTCCGGGACCCGACGTGATCTGCAGGCGCCTCTGGCCGTCCGGGCTGATCAGACAGAGCTTCAACTGCTGCTCCTTGGTCCGGCAGACATAGGCGATCCAGGTGCCGCGCGGCGACCAGGTCGGCGCCGTATTGTAATCCCCCTCGAAGGTCAACCGGCGCACATTGGATCCGTCCGCACCCATCACATACACCTGCGGCCCGCCCCCGCGGTCGGAGGCAAACGCGATCTCCCGGCCCGTGGGAGACCAGGACGGGGAAAAGTCGCCGGCCGGATTGTCCGTGAGCCGCCGCGTCGATCTCGTGCGCGTGTCCATGGCATAGATCTCGGCGTTGCCGTCCTGACTGCCGGCATACGCCAAGATGGCGCCGTCGGGCGACCAGGCCGGGGTGATGTTCATCCCGTTCGCGGAGACCAGCGTCCACCGCTTTCCGGTCGTCAGCTCCACGAGATCGATGTGATGGTTGCGGCCGCGATAGGTGGTAAACGCCAGGTACCGCCGATCAGGAGACCACCGAGGCATCAGGTTCAGGAAGCCGTCCGCAGTCACCTGCCGCGGCGCGTACCCATCGTAATCCATCACGAACAGCTCGCGACCGCCTCCATAATCCGACACAAATGCAATCTGCGTCCTGGCGATGCCCGGCTCACCGGTGTAGCGAAACACCAGCTCATCGGCCAGGCGATGCACCATTAACCGCAGCACCGACGGGGATCCCACGTACCGCTTGCCGGCCACCGTGTCGGCATCACTGCTCTGGGTCAGCAGGCCATCGACCACATAGCTGTCCAGGACCATGTCGGGATCGCGCTGGCCGAGTCGCCCCCAGACCAGCACGGCAAGCCCGTTCTCGGCGGCACGGGTGAACAGCCCCCGATCGACCGCCGTGGAATCAAACCTGGCGAGCTGAATGCTTTTCGGCGGATCAACCACCGTAAAGACCTGAGACCGGCGAAGGTCCGCCTTGAGGATATCGACGACCCGCCGGGCCTGGCCGTCCACCATCGTGTTATCCCGATATCCCAACACCCCGATCGGGATCTTTTGAAACTCCCCGCGAGTGGCCTCCAGGAATACGTCCGCGGCCCCGGAGTCCATCAACTGCCCGAGACCGACTCCCACGGTGAGACACGTCGCGACAGCCAGCAGTTTAAGATTCATCCGGCCTGTTCTCCAAGAACAAATCGAAAATGTGCATCGAAGTACGGCTCCGACATCCCCCGCGGGAACGGCGGCAAGGGGTCGGCCGACAGCACCGCCCGCTTTCCGGAGAGATCGTAGTATTCGTTCCCCGACGATTCCTCGATCACCACATCGGTCACCTTCCCGGAACGATGCAGCCGGAACTTCACCGTGACCCGCAGACCCTCCAGTTGCCGGAAATCCCCGACGTTGGGCGCGACCCAATAACTGCTGATCTTGTTTTGAACCTGGGCCAGATACGGGTTGAACCCGGACGCCGCCCCCGGAACGTCGAGGCTGACCGTCGGCCGTTTGGGAATTGCCGCGGCTGGGGGAGCGGTCAGGAGCTTCTCCGCCGGAACAGGCCGCGCCTCGGGCGGTCGCGTGGGAGCAGGCCGGTCGGGCTCCGGGAGAACGGGACGTTGGAGCTCTTGCAACTGCCGTCGCAGCTCGTCCGAGAGAACCGGCTTGGTCGGGACGGTCACCGGCGGTGAATTCGTCTTTGAGGGAGGCGGAGCCGTCGGGGTAGTGGGGACGGCAAGTTTCGCCATCAGGCTGTCGATCTCTTCGCGGAGCCGCTTGGGCTCGGGCCGGGTGGAGCGCTGAGGGGACGCGCTCCGAGCAGGCACCGGTTCGGTGAGCGTCGGCGCTTCAGGCGGCAGCTCCAGCCCTTGTAACGCTTCACGCACCACGGCGGCCGAACGGCTCCGGCCTTCCCGTTCGATGGGCACGGCTTTCTGCGGCATGGGCTTCGCCGCGGGCGCCAGTGCCATCGATTTCTGGACCGGCGGCTCCGCGACAATAGGGGCCGGCTTGCGCTCCTGGACGGGCTGGGGTGGCGACGGAGGCGGCTGCACGAGAGGCACCGGTTGCGGTGTCACCGGCTGGACGACGGCCTGGGGCTCCGACAGCGACACCAGCGCCACTTCATACGAGGCCAGCGGTGTTTGATAGGACGGCGCGATGCGTAGGCCGACCAACACAAGAAAGGCAAGATGCAGCCCGATCGAAACGCCCAGCATGGCCCCGAAGAGGCGATGCTCCGACTCGGAAGGCATGAAGAGGAGCCCCGAATGGATCCTGAGCGCCGTCATCGGCCTGGACCCTCACGGCTGGGACGGATCTCTTGCTCCTTCACGTATTCCTCTCGCGGCGCGTCCGTGACCATTCCCAGCTTCTCGATTCCCGAGCGCTTCACGCCGTCCATCACCCGGACCACCGTGCCGTACGGAACGTCTCGATCGGCACGCAGATAGACCGCCACATCCGCGTTCCGTTGCTTGCTCGCCCGGAGTCGCGCTTCGAGGTCGGTCACGGTCACCGGGGTCTTGTCGAGATACACCTTCTGGTCGCGCTCGATCGTCAGAACGATGCGCTCCTCGGGCTTGATGGTGTTCGTGGTGGAGGTGGGCAACCGAATGTCCATCCCCCGATACAGCATCGGCGCGGTGACCATGAAGATGACGAGCAACACCAGAACGACATCCACGAGGGGGATGACATTCATCTCGGAGAGAAACCGCCGGCGCCGGCTCTCGAAAATCATGGCCGCATCTCGACCGGCCGCGTACGCGACTCGGCGTGCTTCGCCTCGAATGCGTTCAGGAACTCGATGCTGAACCCTTCGGTTCGAAACGCGGCTCTGCGGATCCGGGACAGGAAATAGTTATAGGCCATGACGGCCGGGATCGCCGTGAACAGACCGGCCGCCGTGGCCACAAGCGCCTCGGCGACACCCGGCGCCACCGCCGCGATGCTCGCAGTGCCTTGCTTGCCGATTTCCTGAAACGCATCAATGATGCCCATGACGGTCCCGAACAGTCCGATAAACGGAGTGGTGTTTCCGGTCGTGGCAAGAAAGGGCAGATACGCTTCCTGTTTGGATATTTGATCCTGGACGAGGTGGTTGACCACCCTGTCGAAGTAGTGCCGCGTTTCCCCAGCAGTCTCGTCCCCGAGGGCCTGGTCGGATTCAGGGCCCGCCCGCTCCAGCACGCCGAGAGCCACCGCGGCGCTGGGACTGTAGCGAAAGCGGCGGCCATAATGGCGGACCTCCTCGACGTCCTGGGCGCGCGGGTACGTGTTGAAAAAGCGCCGCTCATCGCGATCGATCGCGCGAAGGATCCACCACTTATAGAGGATGATGGTCCAGGACGCCACGGAGAAGAAAAACAAAACGAGCAGGACGGTCTTGGAGATGAGCCCCAACGAACCGATGAACCCGGTGATACTGGATTGAAACATTCCGCTCTTAGCGCGTCTCCTCCCGTCGGACGCTCATCTCAGCCACGAGCACTGGGTGGGAAAGAAGTGGCGGGGCCGACGGGATTTGAACCCGCGACCTCCAGATTGACAATCTGGCGTCCTGAACCAGGCTGAACGACGGCCCCGTAAAAATGCGGATGAACCGCCAATGCCCGCAAGTCCCCCGGCATCGGCTCGAACCACGAATCTGGTAGGCGGAACAGGGATCGAACCTGTGACCTCTGCCTTGTAAGGGCAGCGCTCTCCCAACTGAGCTATCCGCCCGAAATTACGCGCTTCTCGCGCAGGCGCATGGTAACAAGACCTCCCCACCTTGTCAACCGAGCGGACGAGGATTGTCGGCCCGCAAACACCGGAGCGATCCCGCTGCTCCACCCGTCAGGGGACGGCCTTCGTGCGACGGTGCTTCCGCGGGAAGAATTGCGTATGGAGGCGCTTGAGTCGCTCGCGCTCCACATGCGTGTAGATTTGAGTCGTGGAGATTCTAGCGTGCCCCAACATCGCTTGCACGGACCGCAGATCGGCGCCGTGCTCCAGCAAGTGCGTCGCAAACGAGTGGCGGAGCATGTGCGGGGAGATCCGCTTCGAGATTCCGGCTTGTCGCGCCCGAGCCTTCAAGATCTTCCAGAATCCCTGTCTGGTCAGTTTTTTCCTGCGTCTCGTGACGAAGACGTTCGGGCACTCACGGCCCTTCGCCAGACGGGGCCGCGCTGTTTCCAGATACCGCTGGACTTTGCGCCGAGCCACGTCGCCGAGCGGGACGACCCGCTGCTTCGCCCCCTTGCCGGTCGCCAACACGTAGCCCACCGAGAGGTTGAGCTGCGCGAATTCCAGGTTCACCAGCTCGGACACACGGAGGCCGGTGGCATACAGGAGCTCCACCATCGCGGCGTCCCGCACCGCTTCCGGCTCGGGTCCCACCGGCAGATCGAGCAATCGGCCCACCTCGCGCTGGGTCATGGTACGGGGAAGCTTCAGCCACAGGCGCGGCCGCGCCACCGTGAGGAGCGGGTCTTCGTCGGCCAGGCGCTCCCTGCGCAGGAAGCGGTAGAATCCTCGCAGCGCCGCGAGGCACCTCGCCGAGGATGCCGCCGAAAGATTGGCGCGTTTTAAATGCCCCAGGAATCCGGAGAGAGTCTGGCGCGTGGCGCGGGCGGGATCGTCAATGTCCTGCAGCTTGAGGTAGCGCTGAAGCTTGTGAAGGTCGCGGCGGTAGGCCTGCAACGTGTTGACGGCCAGGCCACCTTCTATCCGGAGATCGTTGAGATATCGCTCGATGAGTTGCTCCATGCGCGAGACCGCAGGCGCGAGGCACGGGGCACGAGGCGATAGGCAATGGGGAAGAGTGGTTTTCCCATAGCCCATTGCCCAGCGCCTCAGTCTGGTTTCGGATAATAGTCAAGAACGCTTGGAAAGACAACAAGATATGCAAGTTCTCTCCTTGACATCCCAAAGCGGCGTCTCCTATAGTACGCCGCAGCGCCTTCACGATGCTCACGACGGCGTCCGCTCGATGACAATGAACAGGAAAGCATGCTCTCTGATCGCGGTTCGAACCTCACGTGCCGCCTCCTCACGGTCCTGCTTCTTTTCCTGATCGCCGCGCCTCTCCTCATCGGGCCTTGGGCCTCGGCCATTCCGCCGGCTCCGGCCGCCGAGACAGAGACGCCGGAATCGGTCACTCCCTCACCGGACAAGCTCGCGCTGGAGCGGGTCAAGGGCTTGCTGGATGGGGGCCAGGCGGACGAGGCCATTGCGGCGCTCGAATCTTTTTTGAGCGCGTATACTGAATCTGACTACCTGGATGAAGCGTACGTGTTGATGGCCCGGGCCCTGGTCAGTAAAAAGAAGTATGCCGATGCCGTCAGTCATCTGAGATTATTGCTCCAGGAATTTCCAACCTCGCCCCAGAATGTCCGTGCCCGTCTGCTCCTGGGCAAAGCTCAGTTCGAACTCGGTAACCTCGACGCCGCGCTGACCACGCTGGGAGAGGCCAAAAGCCTCGCGACCACTCCCGACCTCAAGCTCGAGGCCATCAGCCTTATCAGGGACGTGCAGGTCAAGCGAGGCGATCTGTTCCGCGCGCTCCAGTCCGCGCTCGAGGAATTGCCCCTCGCTCCGGAAGAGCAGCATGGTCTGCTGAGGGCAGAGATCAGCAGCCTCGTCTCCAGAATGGACAGGAGAACCCTGCGTCGGGTCCAGGAGGCGTACCCGACGAGCTTTCCCGGCGACATCGCCTTGATCCGCGGCATCGAACAACACACGACGCACGGAGAAGAGCAACTCGCCGAGCGCGAGCTCCAGCTCTTTGTGAAACGCTTTCCCGCCCACGCATACGCTGCGACCGCAACGGAGACACTGCGGACCATCAAGGCGAAATTAAAGGCGTACCCGCACCTGCTCGCGGCGCTCGTGCCGCTGTCCGGGCGGGCGACCGCGTACGGGACTGAGGTCCTGAACGGCGTCCGGCTTGCGCTCGATAAGATGAAAGATCAGGCCGGCCATCCCTCCGTGGGGCTCCTGGTGAAAGACAGCGAGACCTTGTCCCGGGCCGAGTTGTCGGAGACGCTGGCGGAATACCGGCCGGTGGCGGTGATCGGCCCCCTGTTCAGCCGCGAGGTGCAAATGCTTGCCGGCCTCTCGGAGCAGGCCGAAATTCCGTTCATCACGCCGACCGCCACGCTCTCGGACCTTCGCCGGCTCGGCGCGAATCTGTTCAGCACCGCGCTGTCCTATGCCCAGCAGGCCCGGCGCATTGCGGAGTATGCGACCGGCTCGCTGAAGCTCCGCCGCTTCTGCGTCCTCCACCCGGACAATGCCTATGGCCAGGAGCTCACCCGCCTGTTCATCCAGGAGATCAAGCAGCGGGGCGGCGAAATCATCGCGGTCGAGTCGTACAAGGACGCTGAAACCGATTTTGGCCCCCAGATCCGGCGCATCAAGGCCGAGGACCTCAAGCATCACGGGACGTCGGTCGCCGTCAAGACCAGCAAGGGAGGCACCCGGCTGGAGTACACCCCCGGCTTCGACGCGATGTTTCTGCCAGGTGACTACGCCCGGGTCGCGCTCATTGCGCCACAACTGGTGTTTTATGATATGAAGGTGTCGCTGCTGGGGAGCAACGGCTGGAATACACCGGACCTGACCCGCCTCCCGGAGCGCTGGTTGAACGACGGCGTGTTCGTGGACGCCTTCTTCGTCGAGAGCCCCGAGGCGGCCATCCGCGAGTTTGTGGACCAGTATCGCCGACGCTATCAAGCTGCCCCCTCGTTGATTGCGGCGCAAGCCTACGATGCGGCGAGAGTGGCCCTCGAGGCGGTGCGAAGCGGGGCCGGCACCGGCAAGGCGGTGCGCGAGCAGCTCGCGAAGCGCCAGGACCTCCCAACGTTGGGCGGCCCGGCAGCTTTCAGCGCGGCCGGAACGTTGAACCGCCGGGTCTATGTCATCCAGATCAAAAACGGAAAGCTCATTCAAGTGAATTAAGGCCGCGCATACGAACCGAACCATGAACTCCCTCTCGCACGTCCTGTATGCCGTCTCCTACATGGCCCTGCCGCTGCTCCTGGCCATGGTCCTGCACGAGTACGCCCACGGCTGGGTGGCTAATCGGTATGGCGATTCGACGGCGCGGCTGGCCGGGCGGCTGACCATGAATCCGCTGGCGCACGTGGACCCCTTCGGCACCGTGATCCTGCCGCTGCTGTGCCTGCTGCTGCCGGGCGGATTTTTCCTCGGCTGGGCCAAACCGGTGCCCGTCAACCCGGCGCGCCTGCGGGACCCCCGCCGGCACATGGCGCTCGTCGCGGCAGCGGGGCCGGCGATGAACCTGATCCTGGCGGTGGCCAGCGCGGGAGTCCTGGCGGGCATCATGATGATCGACCCCTCGCTGGCCGCCTACTGGCCTCCCCAGCCCGGGCTGTCCCCGCGGCGCGATCTCTCCGGCATGCTGCTGCTGCCGCTCGCCGCGATGGCGCTGTACTCCGTGTTCATCAACGTGCTCCTGATGGCATTCAACCTGATCCCCATTCCGCCGCTCGACGGCGGGCGGGTGCTCACCAGCCTGCTGCCGGTCCGCCCGGCCATGGCCTTGAACCGGCTCGAGCCGTATGGGATGCTCATCATCGTCATGCTCATCGTCTTCGATCCGCAGATCCATGTCATCCGCACGATCACCGGCACGCTCGTGAACGTGATGGCCGGGACCATTCTTTCGACGGTGTTGGGATGAGCGCCTCGCGTGCCGACAGGTCACCAACCCGGCAACGCGTGCTCAGCGGCATGCAGCCGAGCGGGCTGCTCCATCTGGGCAATCTCCTGGGCGCCCTGGAGAACTGGAAGGCCCTGCAGGACCAGTACGAGTGCTTCTTTTTCGTCGCCGACTGGCACGCGCTCTCGACGAACTATGCCGACACGAGCCGCGTCCGGGAGTACACACGCGAGATGCTCATGGACTGGCTGGCGGCCGGCATCGATCCAAGGCGGGCGACGGTCTTCGTGCAGTCGCGCGTGCCGGAGCACGCCATCCTGCATCTGCTGCTGTCCATGGTCATACCGGTCCCGTGGCTCGAGCGGGTCCCCACGTACAAGGAAAAACAGGAAGAGCTCAGCGAGCGGGACCTGACGACTTACGGATTTCTGGGCTATCCGGTGCTCCAGGCGGCCGACATCCTGATCTATAAGGCCGACTATGTCCCGGTGGGCAAGGACCAGCTTCCGCACCTGGAGCTGACCCGGGAGATCGCCCGGCGCTTCAACAGCCTGTATCGGCCGGTGTTCCCGGAGCCGAAGGAGCACCTCACCCAATATCCCAAGGTGCTGGGGACCGACGGCCGGAAGATGAGCAAGAGCTACGGCAACACGATCAACCTGGCCGATCCCGAGCCCGTGGTCCGCCAGAAGCTCAAGACCATGGTCACCGACCCCGCCCGCGTCCGGCGCACCGACCCCGGCAATCCGGACATCTGCCCCGTGTACGATTTCCACAAGATCTTCTCCCCGACCCAGGTCATCCAGCGGATCAATCGCGAGTGCCGGACCGCCGAGATCGGCTGCATCGACTGCAAGAAGCTATCGGCCGATGCGATGGTGGAGCGGCTGCAGCCGATCTGGAGCGCCCGTGCCAGGCTCAACGCCAATCCGGCCCAGGTCGAGCAGATCATCGAGGATGGCAGTCACCGCGCGTCCGAAGTCGCCCGCCGGACGCTGGAAGAAGTAAAGCAGGCCATGAAAATTTGAGGGGGTTCGGCGGGACGGTGGAGCCGGCTCCGGTGCGTGCCCGCCTAGCTGCTGTAACTGCCGGAAGAACGGCTCCGGCTCAAGACCCTGACGGCTCACCGACTCGCGGCTCGACTGAGCTCGCCGAAGTCCGGCGCGCACCGGGTACCCGTTCGACGCCACCCACTTAAACCCGTTCAGCTAAGGTGCGAGTTGCAAGGCTTTGCATACACCAGCCGAGCTTGACTTCTACACCATGCGTCTTTAGAGTAGCTCTGAGGAGGAAAACGTTATGGCCAGGACCAATATTGATTTGGATGACCGCCTCGTGAGGAAGGGTCTCAAGGTTTACAAGTGCAAGTCGAAGCGAGAGCTGGTGCACCTAGCTCTCACCGAGTTGATAAGAAGCGCCAAGCAAAAGGAGATCCTGACATTGCGAGGTCAGGTCAAGTGGGAAGCGGACTTGGCCGAGCTCCGGCAGAGTCGAGCATGATCGTCGTGGACACAACCGTCTGGATTGACTTCCTGGAAGGGAGAGAAACACCGTTTGACCGCACCCTCACATCGTTGATCGAGCAGGGAGCCGCGCTGGCGTTGACCGACATTATTTACTGCGAAGTCTTGCAAGGAATCCGCGATGATCGGGCGCACCGCCTGACGCGTGATCTCCTACGCGCGTTTCCGATCCTGCGCGTCCGAGGTCTTCGAACCTTTGAGCATGCCGCGGCGATCTACCGAGCCTGCCGCAAGAGGGGGCTGACGATCCGCAGTACCGTGGATTGTCTGATCGCAGCGACCTGCATCGAGACCAAGGCAAAACTGTACCACAACGACCGGGACTTCGACGCGATCGCGAGTGTGCACGGCCTCCAAGTGCATCGCACCGGAGCACCCACCTAATGTCGCGGAGCCTGTGCCATGCTCTCCTGATTCTCCTCTGGTGCGCCGCGCTGCCCTTGCCGGTTCACGCTGAAACCAAAGTCCTGACGGCCGAAGCCACCTACATGAGACCAAGGGGTCAGGTTTGCGGGGGTCAAGGGGTCAGGTTTGGGGTCAGGCATGAGTATTGACTTGTGAGTCGGTCATGAGCATCTTGACAAGAACCGGGGAAAGAGCTAATCACAGGCACCTGTTGGGTGCTTCTTGAGGGTGTTCGAGCCCCCCCTCAAAAGCAAAGTCCTATCACCAGCCTTGCGTTTTGTCGCCAATCAGTCCCATGAGTAAAGAACCATCTGGTGCATGCCAGACTAAGTCCGAGCCATGCGACAAAAACGAGTAGTCGACGATATGAATCCGGGATAGGAGTAAACTGAACCGCTACTGTGAAACAAATCGATATGATGACGCCCAACGAAGACTTAGACATGATGCACACCAGCTAAGCGTGCCAGATTAGTACTCTCCCCGTGTAGCGTCAAGAAGGTTATAACCAATATTGACTGCGGATGGATGATCGATAGAGGAAAGGAGAAGAGTTTATGTGGCGATGATGCTGACCCGCGCAGAGTATCCAAGGCGCGCCAAGAGCTGTTCGCAGTCTTCCCAGGCCAGCCCAAAAGCACGTATGTCCGCGACGCCAAGGCGGGCGACAACATCTCGAATGGTGGTCAGATCCTTCTCGTCAAACTCACCCTCCATCATGGCATTCTCAGCCCAGGCGACAAGATCTGCCAGCGAGAGTTCGTGGCGCAGGTAGGCTGCAAGCTTCTCCGCAACGGTTTGGCGAGTGATCGGCTTCAAGGCTGCTAGACCCCCTGATGGCCCAAGTCTACCGGATATTTGTGGTGGACCTCAACAAGTTGGCCGAATTCGTCATAAATTTCTTGATAGAACCGTACGCCTCGAAATGGGGTCAGGCATGAGTATTGACTTATACGGATCGGCCCGCCATGGCTCCGGCTCGAAACGGAAGCGGCGCAGCCCTTACGCTCGCTCACTTCTTAATTTCTTCTAACCGCACTCCGCGTCCTGCGCGCAAGCTTTGCCGGGCTGACTCGATTCGCCTCAAGAATCGCGGATCATTCTCCAGGCGATAGTCGAACCAATCATCTTCCGATTCAAACCCGATCAGGATGCCGGCAGGCTTGCCGTGCCGCGTAATCAGGACTTCTTCCTTTTCCGCCGCGCGTAAATATTTGGACAGGTCGTCTTTCACCTCTGAGAGAGCTACTTTTTTCATTCGGTTTCTCCTATGGCTTCAAGCCACGATGCGGCTTGTGACTTCGGAACAATGGCCAGGATTTCAACGGCTCCTTCCGAGACATCATAGAACACCCGGATCTCCCCCACCCGCAAGCGATACTGCGGACGCCTCAAGCCCCTGAGACGCTTGATCCGGCTTCGACTCGTCTTGGTGGGCTCATACCGGAGATGCTTTTCAATCACGCCTCTCACCGAGGCTCCCTCATACGCCCTTAATTTTTTCAGGTCTTCGAGAGCTTCCGGTGCAAAAATGATCTCATGACGCATTTTTAGCCAGAATATAGCCAAATCTTCCGGCTCTTTCAAGACGAATCCGTGAGCGGGCGGGAGTTTGAGCCGCCTATCGCCGGAGGGGGCGGAGCACAACTTGCCGGGCCGCCGCTGGGAAGCTCTTTTCCCCACCCCTTCTTGACGACCATACCGATCCCATTATACGATATGGGCATCCTAGGTATGTTTGTATGGGCAGAGAGAACAGGGTGTTATGAAAACCACGCTGGAGATCGATCGCAAGCTGCTGCAGGAGGCGCAACGGGCGCTGGGAACCACAACGATCAAGGACACCGTGGACGCCAGCCTCAAGTCGGTCATCCGACGAAAGCAACTCCGGGCCCTCGCTGATGCGCTGGGAACCATTCCTCTGGACCTGACGCCCGCCCAGCTTCGCCGGCAGCGCGCGAAGCGCCCGGCTCATGTATCTCGTTGACACCTCGGTCTGGATTCACGCGCTTCGCCCCTCCGGCCAGTCAGCCATCCGCTCTCTCCTCAAGCCGTTGATCGTGAACGCAGAGACTGCGATCACGGACTGGATCGTCCTGGAGCTCATGACCGGCCTTCGCGCCGCCGAACGTCGGGAGACCTTGCTTCAGTGGCTGACCCCGATCACCCGCCTTTCTTTCGATTCATCGTGGTGGCCCTTCGCATGGGAGCATACGGCACGGTTGCGGCAACAGGGCGTGACGCCGACCGCCGCCGATTGCCTCATCGCCACGGTCGCCCTCCAGCACGACGTTCCCCTGATTCACTGCGACGAGGACTTCGAGGCCATGAAGCCGATACTGCCCCTACGGACCCTTGACTGGACTAGTCATCTCCACTGACGGCTCAGGCTGCTGCTTTCTTCGGACAATCGAGGCCCGTCGATTTTTTATACATGTTGGCGTATGCTTTGGGGCATCGCAAGGAAAGGTTCGGAACGGTGGCGGCAAGGATGCGACCACAGATAATCGCCATTGGGTTGCTGTTGGGCCTCTCGGGCTGCGCGACCGATTCGTCGCCGATCGGCGAGGCTGGTCCATCGCTTTACGGGCAGCTCAGCGTGGCCATCGTCGAAGCAAAAGATCCTGGCGGGAAGTTCAACGCCGGCGTCTTCGATGACATGACCAAGCTCCTGGTCGCCAACTTCGGGACCGTGACGATGGCGAAAAGCCTGGAGGAAGCCAAGGCCGGCAAGGCCGACCTGATCGCGGTGCTCTCCGTGGATAGCGACCCGTCCACCAATATCTTCGCGGGCGCCCGAGTGGACGTGCATGCCCGGTTCCTGACGGCCGACAACACGGTGCTGGAGGAGCTTCACGCCTACGGCAGCCAGATGCCGCGGCCGTTCCTCATGCCTTATGAGGTCAACGAAGCCTCGCGGCAAGACGCGCGCCAGGAGATGCAGAAGGCGCTGCTGGCGTCGGGCAAGCTGGCGGAATTCGCCAAGGCCAAATCCAGCGGGCTGCTCGCCGGGTCCAAGCCCGCCGCGTTCAAGACGCCGGCGCCCGGCCTCATACGGTCGGACGTGGACATGCCGACGTACCGGGTTCACGAAAATCCGAACAACTATGCCGTGGTCGTCGGGATCGAGAAGTACGCCGACCTCCCCGACGCAGAATTCGCGCTTCGGGATGCCGACGCGGTCCGGCAGCACCTGCTGGCCATGGGCTATCCGAGCCGGAACGTCATCTACCTCACCGGCCAGAACGCGACGCGGGCCAGCATCCACAAATACCTGCGCGAGTGGCTCCCGCGGAACGTGCGCTCCGACTCCCGCGTCTTCTTCTATTATTCGGGGCACGGCGCGCCCGATCCCAAGACGGGCGAGGCGTACCTCGTCCCCTGGGACGGCGACCCGCGGTTTCTGGAGACCACCGCCTATCCGGTCCGGGATCTCTACGGCGCGCTGGACAAACTCCCCGCCAGAGACGTGATCGTGGCCCTGGACGCCTGCTTCTCCGGCGCCGGCGGCCGCTCCGTCCTTGCCAAAGGCGCGCGCCCCATGGGGATCGCGGTGAGTCCCGGGGTCTTGCCTCACGGCAAGCTGGTCCTGTTCGGCGCCGCCTCGGGGGATGAGATCACCAGCACGCTCGACGACCAGGGCCACGGCATTTTCACCTATTACTTCCTCAAGGGGCTGAGCGGCTCCGCGAAGACCTCGTCAGGCGCGATCACCCTCAAAGGCTTGTTCGACTACCTCAAGCCGCTCGTGCAGGACGCGGCCCGCCGCCAGAATCGGGATCAGACCCCGGTCCTGCATGGGCTGCAACAGGATCGCGTGTTGGTCCGGCTGGAGTAGGGAGTAAGGCGGGAGCCTCGGGTGGGAAGACGATCTGCGGTGCCGGCGCTACCGCGTCAACTGGAAGATCAACACGACATAGCCGTCCAGCACGAAGGCTGAGGCCAGGTGGTAGCCGGCCGTCCCCAGCACATCACACTCCTGCTTGAGCTTGTCGGCCAGCTCATCATCGATCTTCACCTTCATGATCGCGGTCTCGGTCTCGATGGGAGTCGTATTGGGCATCTCCGGTCTCCTCGGTATGGGTCGGGCCCCGGCTCGCGGGCGGCGGCCGCTCAGCGAGACGGGTCCAGCTCGTTCAGCCTCTTCTTGATCTGCGGGTCTCGCTCCTCCAGGAACCGCCTGATGGTCTGGATCTGCCCCTCAGTCAGTGCCGGGCTTATCAACGCGCTTCGAAAATCGGCGAAGCTCGCAGCCTGGGCCGCCTCGTCGAACATCTGCTTCTTGGCCGGATCCCCGGTCGCCTCGGCGTAGGCCTTCCGCAGCGGCTTCAAGGCGTGGAGGACCTGGAGCGGGCGCGCGCTTGGAACGCCGGCGAGCGCTGCGGCGACCGAAGCAGCCGCCTCTTTGTCCAGCTCGCCCTTGGCATCCCTCGCGAACATGAACGCGGCGCCCGGCTGCGTCACGGCGGCCGGCCCCACCGCGAGCCGCTGATAGATCCCCGAGGTGGGGCCAAAATCAAAGATGCCGCCATAGCGCAGCTCGATCAACACATCGGCCACGTCCGTCGCGCCGTCCTTGATGGATTGCTCCTGGTCGTCAGCGGCTCGATTGCTCGGGACAATCGCCAGCTCCGTCCGCTGATAGCCCAACTTCGCCTGCGGCGATTGATTCGCCGGATTCTGGGAGATTTCGACGCCGATATTGGTGCCGGTGGCGGCAATGACCGCGTGGCGCCGACCCTGACAACCGGTGAGCATCAGGAGGACGACGGCCGAGCACAGGACACGTGAGAGCGTGCCGGGATCATGGAGGTGCCGGTTCATGTGTCTCCCTTCTGCCGGATCCAAATGGCTTCAGCATGGCGCTCTGGGTATCGACGATCAGCGGCCGGCCTGGGACTTTTGAGACTTCCACCCGGATATCTGCCGCTCCGTCCGCGACCGTCACGACGGTGCTGGAGGAGTAGCCGACGCCCATCTTCAGCCCCGGTTGATCGGACAGCGTGATGCCCAGGGCCTGCGTATCCGTCGTGACGATAGCCTGTTCCGCGGGCTCGTTAACCGACACGATGCCGAAGCCGATGATGACGTGGTACGTGGTCCGCCCTTCCTTCCCGGGAATCGACACCACGCAGGCGGTTAACGCCACACAGAGACTGAGACACGTGAGCGGCTTCAGCCAAAGAAGTGAGGCGCGCGCCATCGGAACGACCACCTGTGGTTGAGATTCCAGCAGCGCCTACCGAGTCTTGAGCACTCGCTCGCCCTCGCCGGGTCGCGTGAAATACCCGGCGAGAAACGCGAGGACGGTGGTCAGCGCGGCCGCGGCATCCGGCGTAATCTGCTTGCCGGGATCCAGCACATACGTGTTCAGCACAAAGACCAGCAAGGTGGTGATCGCGCCGGCGATCCCAACCGCAGTCACCTTTCGCACCGGCGTATTGCTTTCCATTCGAAGTGCCATAGCCTCCTCCATCCGCGGCTTGGAGCCTGAGGGTGCCCTGCCGCCGAGCGAGTTACGCAAGTTCGGTGCGAGAGGAGAACGGCCCGGCTGGCGCGGCAGGAACGGCGGTACGCCGGCCGAGCGGACGAAAAAACGACCGGAAGCGTACAGGAACGTGCAGCGGGTCCGTTCATTTTTGTTCAGTTAGAAATCCTTACTGTGTTCTCAGAACCCCTCGCCCACGAGAAAACGCACCCGCTTGGCTCTCCAGCCCCCAGATTGTCAGTCGGCCGGCGGGTTTCCCCCAATGGTATTAGTCTTGCTTGTTCATGGCCCCAGGGAAGGAGGGGAGCATGGCATTGCTTGAGCGGGCGATCTCCTCAAGAGAATGGTGGGGGCAAGACATGTCCAACGAGGGTCAGCAAACCGCCGAGCCGATATACGATCGGCACGGTCTCGTGGTCGGATGGCTGTACGACCAGGTGATCTACGACGCGGAAACGCGGTACCGGGCGCGGCTCCGGGGCAGCGCGGTCTATTCCTTCACCGCGAGACACCTGGGGCATCTCAATCGAGGGTTCTTCAGAGACCGGGCGGGGTTCGCGGTGGCGTTCTTGTCGGATGCCGAAGGCGGGCTGGAGCTTCCCCGCTGCGAAGCGGCATCGCTGCCGCTGTCCCTGCCGGACGCGCCGATTCCGCCCTTGCCGTCACAACCGCCGATGCAGGCGACGCCCCGCTCGGACTGGTCGCCCCTGACCTGGGACCAATTCCTGCGAGGGCCGGAGAGCTAAATGAAGCTGCTGGCCGAATTCCTGAC
>Ga0114945_10000841_pt1 | contig 19561 bp, 15 predicted proteins | sample OV2TP3_FD_87194 | JGI IMG/M metagenome (GOLD analysis project Ga0114945, IMG submission 87194) | Hot spring microbial communities from Beatty, Nevada to study Microbial Dark Matter (Phase II) - OV2 TP3 | ecosystem: Environmental > Aquatic > Thermal springs > Hot (42-90C) | place: USA: Beatty...
ACCGAGCCGCCTGGCTTTTCATCTTCTCCATCAGCTCCGGACCCAGGATCCCCTCCGGGAAACCGGGGTAGTTCTCCACGTCAGTGGTGAGCGCCAGCTGGCCGCCGGGTGTCGAACCCTCGATCAAGAGCGGGGAAAGCGCCGCGCGCGCGGCGTAGATGGCGGCAGTGTAGCCCGCGCAGCCGGAGCCGAGGATGATGACCTTTTCGATCTCAGGCATACTTTTGAAAACCAGATCCCTCGCCTGCTTCGCAGCCTCGGGATGAATTTGGCCAGCGGACTTGCGTCATTCCGTTCCGCAAGTCCGGGCCTCATTCATTCTACCTCTAAAGATCGGGGTGAGCAGCCGGACCATCTTTCGGTGCAGCGCCGGGGTTCCCGCCAGGATGTGACCGGTGCTCAAATAGTCCGGCCCGCCAAAAAAATCGCTCACACGCCCCCCCGCCTCCTCGATGAGGAGTGCCCCGGCGGCAACGTCCCACGGGGAGAGCGCCATCTCCCAGAAGCCGTCCATCCGCCCGCATGCCACGTACGCCAGGTCCATCGCCGCCGAGCCCGCCCGCCGGATCGAGCCGGTCTCCAGGAAAACGCGCCGGAACGACCGCAGGTAGAGGGCGATGAGCTCCTTGGCCCGAAAGGGGAAGCCGGTGGCCAGAAGCGCGCGCTCGAACGAGGAGCAGCCGGTCACGCGGATCCTTTTCCCATTCAGCCGGGCCCCCTTCCCGCGCCGCGCCGTGAAGAGCTCCCCCCGCACCGGATCGAGCACAACGCCCACCTGCACCTGGCCTTGGTACGCCAGCGCGATGGAGACCGCGAACATCGGGAAGCGGTGCATGTAATTGACCGTGCCGTCCAGCGGATCAATGAGCCACTCGTAGCCGCTTGATCCGCCGGAGGCGCCGGATTCCTCCGCCCGGACCGAATGGGCCGGGAAGGCCCCGCGCACGATCCGGAGGATCTCCTCCTCGGAGGCGTGATCCGCGTCGGTCACCCAGTCGTATCTTCCCTTCTTCCGGATTTGCGCGGGCTTCAGAGAGCCGATCCGCCGCCGGAGGACCGTGCCGCCGGCGCGGGCTGCCCGGACAGCGACCTCAAGAAACCGGTCGTTGCTGGTCACGCCTAAGCTCCTCGACGAGCGGGCGGCTGGCCACGGGAAACTCCTCCGGCCTGAGCTCCTCCGCGCTCACCCAGCGCCAGGCGGCGCAATCCACCGCCCGCGGTTCCCCCTCCAGGATCCGGCACGCAAAACAGTGCAGACGAATCGTCCGGTGCGGATAGGGATGCTCGATCACGGCGCGTTTCCCTTGCACCTGCACCGTGAGCGCCAGCTCTTCCCGGATCTCCCGCGCAAGGCATTGCTCCAGCGTCTCACCGGCGCTGCGCTTTCCGCCCGGAAACTCCCACAACCCGCCCAGGGAATCTCCGGGCTTGCGCTGCGAGATCAGGATCTTCCCATCCCGCTCGATGAGCGCCACGGCCACGTCCAGCGACTCCCTGCGGGAGTCGCTCCAGGGGGGAAACACGCTGCGCTGGTTTCCCCCCTGGGATTCCCCCTTCCCAGGGCTCGGCAGTTTCCGCTGCCTCGGTAGTCCCGTTGGGGTGGATTTCCCATCCCCCCCAACACGCCCCCCCTTCCGAGGGATAGGTCTAGGCAAGGAGGCGGCCCCCCTCCACCGGCAGCACCGCGCCGGTCACAAAATCGGAGCCCTCCAACAGAAAGAGGACCGCCTGCGCGATGTCCTGCGGGGAGCCGGCCCGCTTGAGGAGGGTTTTCTGAATGGCGCGTTTGCGCTCCTGGCGGCTCACCCCCGGTGGGAAGAGGATCGGCCCGGGTGCGATGGCGTTCACCTGAACGTCCGGCGCCAGCGCCTTGGCGAGACCGCGCGTCAGCGCGATCAATCCCGCCTTGGCGGCGCAGTACGGCAGGAAGCTCGGCCACGGTGAAAAGGCGGCCGCATCCGCAATGTTGATGATCTTCCCCGCCCCCTGACGCTTGAAGATCCGGCCCACCGCCTGCGAGAACCACCACGGTCCCCCCAGGTTCGTGGCCAGCAGATCCTCCCACTGCGATTCGCGGACCTCCGCCCACGGCGTGGCATAAAAAGAGGAAGCGTTGTTGACCAGGATGTCCACGCGCCCGAGCCGCGCGCGGATCTGGCGCACCGCCTGCTTCACCTGACTCGGGTCACGCTGGTCCACGCAGACGGCCAGACCTTTGACTCCCTTGCGCCGGACCGCCGCCACCGTGGCGCCCGCCGCCCGCTCCGAGGAGAGATAGGTGATCGCCACGTGGCAACCGCGCCCCGCCAGGGCCAGCGCGATCTCCCGGCCGATCCGCCGGGCGCCGCCGGTCACGATCGCTACCTTCCCCCTCAACTTCATCGGTGCTCCCTCCGCTCATGGTGAGCCAGTCGAACCATGAGCGGTTCATCCTTCGACAGGCCTGTCCTGAGCCGGCCGGTCTCCTTCGACAAGCTCAGGATGACCGGCCGAGTCGAAGGACTCAGGATGAACGGCTGCGTGCTTGTCATAACTCTCCCAAGGGGCGCCGGCCGGCGAAACCGCTCTGCAGGTCATGCCAGAACCGGATGCGGTCCTCGCCGTGCTTCCAGCAGAGGTACACCCTCTCCCCGCCCCGTGCCGCGAAGAAATCCACCAGTCCCTCCTGCGGGTCCTTCAGCTGCGCGCCCAGGCCGGTCAAACCTTCCAGCGCCTTCTTGAACGCCTCGCCGGCCACCCGCTGCTGTCCCTCGAGCCGGCTCAGCTCCTCCTGCGCGCGTGGATTCACGCTGCCGTCCGACTCCAGCCACGACAGCTGCTCCACCGCCTTCTTCTTCTCCAGCGCCTCCACCTCGTCCTGCCGCGCGCGCAGCTCCTGCAAAAACCGCCGCACCTCCGGCAGGAGCCGGTTCGCCTCCTCCACGGTAAAGAGCTTTGGTTCCCGCTCCTTCTTGGTCAACCTCAACCCTCCGCGAACTCGAGCGGGACGCGGCCGGGCGTCAGCCCCTCGTCCGCGGCCCTGTCCAGCAACTCCTGCATCGCGCGCGCCCCATCCGGCCTGCAGTCCACGCTCCAGCGGTTCACGTACATGCCCACAAACCGGTCCGTGCGCGCGGCGTCCAACCCGCGCGCGTACCGCGCCGCATACGCCAGCGCCTCCGCGCGGTGAGCAAACGCGTACTCCAGACTTTGCCGGAAGGCCGACGCCAATTCCCTGACAAGCGGTTCCCCCAGATCCCGCCGAACCACGTTCACCCCCAGCGGAACCGGCAGGCTCGTCTGGGCCCGCCACCACTCCCCGAGGTCCAGCACCTTGTGCAGACCCCGGTCGGCGTAGGTGAGCTGCCCCTCATGGATCAGGACACCCGCCTCCACCCGGCCGTCGGCGACCGCGTCCAGGATGCGGTCGAACGGAAGAAGGGGTGTCTCAACCTTCCCCAGCGCCAGATGCAGCAAAAGCGCCGCCGTGGTCAGCCGGCCCGGGACCGCGATGCGCCGGCCCTTCAGCTCCCCCGGCCTCATCGGCCGGGCCGCCACCACCACCGGGCCATATCCCTCCCCCACACTGGCGCCGGTGGTCAGCAGCAGGTATCGTTCGGCGCAGTAGGGGTAGGCGTGCAGGGAGATCGCCGTCATCTCCAGCTCTCCGCGCACCGCCCGCTGGTTGAGCTCCTCGATCCCCTCCAGCCGGTGCTCCACCGTCCAGCGGAGCATGGGGATCTTTCCCTGCGTCATCGCGTAGAAGAGGAAGGCATCATCCGGATCGGGGCTATGCCCGATCCGGACGCGTAAGGTTTCGGGGCTATGCCCGATCTGCAGCTTCACTTCCTCTTTTCCCTCTCTTCCCTGTAAAGAAGATCCATGAAGCGGGTCAGCGCCTTCTCCAGCGTCATCTCGTGCCGGTCCACGTAGATGAGGATGAGGTTCCTCAGCATGCGGGCCAGGATCTCGCGGGGGCCCACCCCCTCCATGAACTCCGCCTGGTAGGGATAGCCGGCCTCCACCATGAACTGGATACACTCGGGCCGAGTGAGGAACCGCCCCCCGTTGAAGGTATCAATGTAGAGTTCCGTTCGGTCCTCCTCGTACTTGACCATGAAGTGGCCCGGGATGCCCACCCCCTCCAGAGGAAGCTTCAGGCGCTTGGCCACCAGCAGGTACAGGAGCGACAGACTGATCGGGATCCCCAGCTTCCGGTCCAGCACCCGGTTCAGGTAGCTGTTCTGCGGGTCGAAGTAGTCGTCCCAGTTGCCGCGGAACCGCTCATCGCGAAACAGCAGGTCGGAGAGCGCCTGCAGGCGCGCCCGTGGGCGCTCGACTGTCTTCAGCCGCACGCGTGCCTTCTCGGCCAGCTCGTCCAACCGCTGCCGGTAGGGCTGCGGATCCAGATCCGGGTAACAGACCTTTGCCACCAGGAAGGCGCCCTGTTCTAGGTCCATCTTCTCGTCCGAGACGGCGGTCGCCTGCTCCCACTCGCGCCGTACCACATCCACCCGGATCCTCTCCAGCACCGCGCGCGCCTCCACCCGCACCTTCGAGTCCGGGTCGGAATCCGCCGCCTTCTGCAGAAAGGGGACCGCCTCCAGGCCCGTCTCCACCAGCTTGGCTCGGGCCGTCTCCACCACGGGGGGGTGGTCGTCCGCCAGCAGCTTGATGAGGGCCAGGATGTTCGGATCCGGGGCGGGATTGGAAGGTTCGTGAGGCATCGAGGGAACTATGCTATCCCACGTCCTCCGACGCTGTCAACGCGGACTATCCTTCGGAAGTGGGGGCATGCCGGGGGAGATGGGAAATCTCCCCCGACGTACACCGAATCGTAGTTGCCGGATGGGGGAGCCCTGAGGGGGAAACCAGGCAGTGGTTTCCCCCACAGAACGAGCTACCCGATCTATGCGGCAGGTAGCTCGTTCTGTGGTAAGCTTGCGCCAAGATGGTGGAGTTGAGCGAGTTTTCCACGCTTCTGGAAGAGCTGCCCCGCCACCGGTGGGCGGCGGAGCCGGTGCCGCCGGTTCCTGACATCGCCCTGCAGATGCCGCGCGTCTACCGGCGGCCGCGCGCCCCGGCAGCCCTCGGCCGGGAACGCCGGGCAGCCCAACGGGTGCTCCGCCAGGCGAGCCAGGCCCTCCGTGACGGGAACGGGGCGGAGTTTGGCAAGGCGTACGGGCAGCTTTGTTCCCTCTTCCAGCCGGGCCTCCAATGGGCGCGCGGTTGCTGGGACTATCTGCTCACCACCCACGGCTGTCGGTTCCTCCCCCGCACCGACTTCGAGAAACTGTACAACCGAGGCGACTACCGGGTCTTCACCGAGAACGATTTCGAGGGGCTGGTCTACCGGACCTTCAAGGACTGCCTGCGTCGCCATGTCGAGCGGCCCGAGGGGCAAGGATTCGAGCGCTTCCTGCGCAAGGAGCTCTGGACCCGCATCTCAGGGCATTACCGGGCCCTTGAGAACCCGGCCGACCCCTCGCAGCGCAAGCTCACCGCCTACTCTTACCTGCGTTGCGTCCCGTACCGCTTCCTGAACCGTTATCACGACCGGCGGGTGCACGATGCGCTCCGGCGACTGCCCTTCCGGTTGCGGCAGCCGGTCGAGCTGTACAACCTCTCCTTCTGCCGCGAGGAGGCGGCGAGCGCCCTCGCCCAGGTGGAGTCACCGGAGTTCCAGCGGCGGCGGAGCGAGGCGCTCCGGGCGGTCGCCCGCTCCGATTACCTCAGCTACGTCCTGCTCCGGCAGATCGAGCGCTACTAAGCCGGCTCAAGCTTCAGCTAAAACGCGCTGGTAGCGCCTACAGAGAAATATCGGGCGCTGTCGTTGGCGGAGGTGGGATACGCATCCCCCGGCTTGAAATGCCCGTACTCGACGGCCAGGGATAGATCCGAGAGGATCGGCCAGGTCAAGGTCAGGTCGATCTCCGAGCCGACGTCCCGGCTGTTCTGCGTGGCGTTCGTATCAAAGATACCCCCTTTGGGCTCATCCTTCTTGAACCAGTAGAGATCGACGCTGACGGTTATCTCCTTGAAAAAACGGATCCTCTCCAAGGGCTTCACCGCCATCCCCACCTTGAACATCCGCAGGTTGGACAGCCGGGGGGAGAGGGCGTAGCCGGTCGGCAGGTAGCCGAAATAGAGGAAGTTGGTGTCCCTGCCGAAGGCGTTGCCGCTGATCGTATCGGTCACATCGGTCCGGTCCGCGTCCCCGGAGCCGAAGGCGTACTCGGCGTACAGGGTCGGCTGGGTGGGGAGCTGAACGTCGTAGGTCAGGGCCACATCCATCGCCCAGGCCAGGACATCCTTTTTGAGATTCAGCGTAGGAGAAAAGCTCCTGCCGGTCTCCAGGATCCCCTCCGCCGCGTAACGCAGATTCCCCCACAGCTTCCCCTCCGACCCGACGCCGAAGTAGTTCGAATCGTAGTCGTAATCCTGGGCGGCATCCTCCGGGCGCTCCTCCCCATCGTCCCGCTGGAAAAGGACGTAACCGTACAGCCCATGGTTCGGAATCCCCAGCCACTTGCCCTCCACCCCATAAAAGGTCCGGCCGCTCTTCTTGCCGCCAGGCACGCTCTCGTCCAGGTTATCCTCGTGCGGCAGGATGCGTGAGAGGAGCCCTGCGATGCTGCCGGTCGGGAAAGCAAGTTGAAGCTCCGCCCCATCATGGACGTTGCTGTAGGCCAAGCCCTGTCCCACGCCGTAGAGGCGCCTTCCCAGAAGCACCCCCACAGGGTTGAAATCGAGGGAAAGGAATAGATAGTCCACATGGGGGCCGTTGTCGTCAAAGGTTCCGTTGGAATCTCCGGGATCCCTCCAGGTCAGTTTGTCCTTGACCCTGAGGTAGAGGGAGTGCTCGTTCCGGGAAGGCCCCTCCGGCGAAGGGCGCAGCACGGCCCGGATCCAGAAGCGGGGATCCAGGGCATGAGTGGCGTTGGTCGTATCCTTGACGGTGCCGTTGTTGTCGTCGTTCTTGAAATCGGAGAAGAGGTAGTTGACCCAGAATCCATAGTCAAAGACCAGCCGCCCCCCCTCCTTTAAGATCGCCACCTCCGTCGGCTCCAGCGTCTCCCGCGCCTTTTCCTCGACGCGTCGTTCCTCGTCGGCGGGCTGGGCTCCTGCCTTGCCAACCGCTTCGAGGAGGAGAAACAGGCCCAGGACCAGACCGAAGGGTCTTCTCACCGTTTCTCTTCGGGAAGGCGCTGGACCTTGTAAGCCGCCGCCTGGCTCATGATCTGAACCAGCTCCGCCCCGCTGACCAGGTCGTTGACATGGCCGGGAGAGAGGATCCCCTGGAAGACCAGCTCCTTCAGGGCGTACCGCTCGCTGGGGCCGAAGAGGCGCAGGGCAATCCCCCCGCGAATCCCCAAGGCCTTAAGGAACATGTAGGCCGCCGGGCCCCTGCGCAACGGGGCCATCGGGTCGAAGCTGTCCCGAAGGCGGGGCGGAAGGAACCGCTTCTCCTTAAGATACCCGACCTGCTCGTCCAGGCCGATCGTTTCCTCGTCCACCTCCATCAGGATCGCGATCGACTTGGCGGCATCGTAATGGTAGGCGATCCGCTTCTGGACCAGGTTCATGAAGTAGATCGGCTCGAACGGTTGAGGGACCGGTGGGGCGGGTTCCTTTGGGGTTGGCTTCGTGGGCGCAGCCGGGCGGCCGGTGGTCAGGGTGGGCTTAAGCTCTTCCCTCTTCTCCTCCTCGATTCGCCGATCCTGCTGGACGTTCTGGGCCGCAACGCCCGTCTCGAAAAGGAGAAACGCGGAAATCGCCAGAACAAAGTGTCGATACAAAATCTCCCTCCGGCCCTTCCGTGATTCTATCAGGCAGAGCCAGAGGGAGCAAGCATCCCCCTTTTACAGATTACTTGGACGGAAGCGGAGCGCCGACCCCCGCACCGGGATGAACCTCCCGTCTCTTTCCCTCTGGCCTCACCAGCGGAGCAGCCGATTCAGAGGGCGGGGTGGTCACTTTCAGCGGCGTCAGCCCCACATCCTCCCGGACGATGTGCCAACGCTCGGAAAAGAGCGGGCTCTTGTACTCCTCGTAGCCAGGCGCCTTCACGGTGAGGTAATACTTCCTCCCCACCGCCAGCTTTGCATTGTACCGGCCCGTCGCGTCTGTCTTCTGCGGGTTGCTCACGTTCGGGTTGGCTCCTTGGTCCAGCGCCACGACCGAGCCGTCGGCATTGTGGATCGCCACCGTCGCGCCGACAACCGGCTTACCGGTGGTCTGGTCGTACACGATCCCGTAGGGACAGACGAAGAAGTAGAGGGTCTTGTCGTAGGTGATGGTGTAAGTCGCCCCGCTGGTCGGCTCCGTCACGGTCGCTGCCAACTGAAAGTATCCCCCATTCCAACCAACCAATGTATAAGGAGGGTCATAGGTATAGGTAAATGTTCCGCTATCGCTTAACGTAACCTCCTGGGTCTGAGACACCACCACTTGCCCCGCATCGTAATGAATGGGCATGGTCGTGGGGATCCAACCTCTTCTATCCATCCAAAACCAGCCTGTAGTGTATTGAGAGTCGAAGTTGTTGAGACTGGTTAATGTCGTGGTGACCAAGACGGTATCTCCCTCAAAGCTGGTTGGGATGTCTCCAAAACTCAATGTGTAGTTAAGTGTGTAAGGTCCATTGACCGCAAACCACGTCTCCGGAAGACTCAATCTATAGGCGATCTGTTGCTCCAAATAGGGGATCGCCCAGTCAGCCAACCACCACCAGCTAGAGAGCATGCTGCGATAATAGTCAATCAGATATTGGTACCAAGCAACATACCAGTCAGTGATCTGCCAATTGAGCGCGAGCAGAGCTGCGAGGTCTAAGACCTCCGGTTCCCGAATCGCCCGGCCTCGCTCGGCCCCTTCTCGCCCGGAGTCCTTGTCGAAGCCGTAGGGGTCTCGCATGTTGGGCTTGCCCATGTTCCCCTGGCCCCGGGTGTCCTTGGGATTGTAGTCCCAACGGGCCTGCTCGAACTTGTTCAGGGACTTCAGGAGTGAATCCACATGCGCCTTGGCCGCCTCGCGACCACGGATTCCATGGTCCGCTCCTCGACTGTGGACAGCCGCTTGTCCTACCTTTGCCGTGCCGCTGTCCGCCCGCCGGTCGGACGCCACACTCCCCTGCCCGGAGATGCCCAGGTTCGCCCGATCCTGGTGAGGATGGGTCCGCTCCAGCCGAACCTCCGCCGATTTGCCACCACCGCTGGACCCTCCCCCCGAAGCACTAGAGGAACTCCCGCCACCGGAAGATCCCGCCGAGGCATTCTCCGCCTTCTTCGCCTGCCCAGGAGGACTGCCGGCATTCCCGTTCCCGTTGCCATTACCCCCCGCGTTCCCCTTCCCCTCAGGAGGCGCCGCGTAACTCAGCGGTCCTGCCAGGATGAATCCGGCGAAAGCGCAGAGAGTCAAAAACGCTAGCCCTTTATCTCCCACAGCTCTCTTCATCGCTTCCCCTTTCGTCCTAAAAAAAATCCCTACCCGCCCCACACGGATTAGGGATCCCTGAAAAACTGCCTTGTCCCCAAGACAGAACCTGTCCTGTCTTCGTGTGGCAGCCAGGCTACCTTGAGCTTGCGCCCGTAGGCCCTTTAGCTTTGCGTCTCCGCCTTTCGACGGATTTGCCTCTATCCCGCCTGAACCCTGTTTCGCGGGAGTTCACACCATGCCCTCTTTCTATTCATAGTGTCACCCAACCCTACCGAGAAATGCAATAGGGTGTACAGAAGGGCCATTGTCTTAAACTTGTAACTGGAAACCCGTTGGAGAGATGGTCAGGTGTGCAAACGGGGGAATGCACACCTTTAGAGAAATTGCGCCGAGAGGTAGGCGGCCGCCAGGGCCAGATAGCAAGCGTAGGAAATCCCAAGCGCCAGGAGGGCTGAGCGCCCCGGCAGGATCTCCCTCGGCACCAGTCGCGGCAGCAGGCGGCAGCTCACCCCGAAGAGGGCGCCGGTGAAGATCACCGTCCCCAGGAATCCGATCACGGCGGAGAGGAGGATGAGCGGCCCCGGCTGGTCCAGCGCCATGGTGCAGCCGGTCACCACGGTCAGCCATGCGACCCACACCAGGTACCACCACCGCGCCGTGAACCGTCGGGCGGCCGGGAAGAAGCTGAGGGCGATGTCGGTGTTGATCCTGGCCACCGCGTCCACCGTCGCCAGCCAGGTGTCCGCCAGGAACGCCGCCGCAACCACCAGGAACAACAGCCCGCCCACCCGGCCCCACTGCAGCTCGAAGAAGCGGGCCTGCACGACGGCCAGCTCGTACTTCTCCGGCAGCAGCCCCTGCGGGTGCAGGAGCGCGTAGGCCAGCAGGCAGGTCATGAGCGTCGTGAGGATGTTGCCCCAGATCCCAATGGAGCTGTCCACCCAGAGGAACCGCACCCACCGCCTCCATCCGACCCTGAGCCGCGCGGATCTTTCCGGCACGAATCCGCTCAAGGGGATCTGCTCCAGCCGGCCGGTGAGCGGGCTGGTGATGTGCCCGATCCGCCGGGCCATGCCGCATCCTTTCTCCCGGAGCCAGTAGGAATAGAAGAGGGTCCAAAATCCCCCTAATCCGGCGAAGGTGATGGCCGTCAGCAGCTTCGTGCTATCCACCGGGTCCCATGGCCTGGGCGGAGGCCAGGCCGGCCGGAGGAGTCCCCTCAAGAAGTCCGGGAGCACCGCCAGGACGCTCGGGTGCAGGCAAGCGCACGTCAACCCCGCCAACGTAACCACCGCAACCAGCATCATCACCCGCTCCACCGCCGTGTAGATGATCCGGGATGAAAGCAGGGCCGCCACGAAGAACGCCATCGAGGCGTATCCCCAGAAGAGGGCCTGCCCCTGCGCGCTCCAGCCGGCGGGGAAATGGGTCAGCGCCGAAAGCGCTGTGCCGCCCGCCGAGGCAAAGGCGCCGAACCAGGCGAATGCCAACGTCATGAGCAGCCACAGCAGAAGGGCGAACCAGCGGTTCAGCCGAATGAACCCCTGGAAGATGCTCTCCCCGGTGGCGAGCGTGTAATAGCCGATGTGGAAGTTGAGGGGCATCTGGAGCAGACAGGCCGGGATGAGCAGGAAGAGGAAGGCCAGGCCGTACTTGGCGATGATGTACGGCCACCAGATGAGCTCCCCGCTGCCCTGGGCCAGCGCCAGCCAGACCACGCCGGGACCCAACGCGGCCCACCACCCGGGGAACGCGGGAAGCGGCGCGGGCCTGAGCGGCGGGAGCCGCCCCGAATCCGGGGACACAATACTCATTTGCTTGAATTCAGTATTGTGTCCCCGGAATGCCTCGCGACTCCAGCTCACGGACGAAGAGGTCCGGCCCGGCGAAGGGGTGGGTCTGGAAGCCGAACGGCTTCGCCGCTTCGATGAGGTCGGTCCGGTCCTCCACGTAAAGGATCTCGCCGGCCGGAACATCCGCAATTTCCAACGCCCGCTCGTACATCGCCGGATGGGGCTTGAGGTGACCCACCTCATAGGAGAGGATGTGGCCGTGCAGGCGGTCCAGCAGCGGGCAGATGCTGCGCAGATGCTCGAAGTGCGGCCGGTTCGTGTTGGAGATGAGGTAGCACGGAAAACGCCGCGCGAGCAGACCCACCAGCTCCGTCATGCGCGGGTCCTCCGCAAAGATGTCGTTCCAGACCTCCAGGAACCGCTCGTACGGCAGCGCCAGCCCGATCTCTTCCCGCACCGCCCGGTAAAACTCCTCCGTGGAGATCCTCCCCTCGTCGTGCGCCACCACCAGTGGGGACTCGAAGAAAAGCTTGAACAGCGCATGCGGGGAGACGCCGGTGCCGGCGGTGATCTTCCGGGCCGCCTCCAGGTGGTCGAACCGCACCAGCACGTTCCCGAGGTCAAACAGGAACGCACGAACCGGAAGCTCCGTTCGCCCTGAGCTCGCCGAAGGACGAGGCCGCTCTCCTTCGACAAGCTCAGGATGAGCGGCCAGGACCAACGGCGCCAGGTGCTCCTCGATGATCTGGTGCGCCGTTTCCAGCGTCACATGGCTGTACCAGCGGTTATCCGGGTAGACCATCACGGTCACCCCCTGCTCGCACAGGTCCATGCAGCCGGAGCGGCTCACCCGCACCCGGCCCTTCAGGCCGTTCGCCCGCACGAACCCCTTGAGCTTCTCCAGGATCCGCTCCGCCCCCCGCTCGGCGCAGCAGGTCTTGCCCGGCTCGCGCTGGTTCATGCAGACGTAGATGTGCTTCAGATACGGTGAGGGTTTTGATTCCACGCAGGACAAACCAACCGAGGATTAATGGGCGTGCTTTTGGGCCCGCTTCCTATCCTGCCAGTCGTGCCATTTGCTGATCCCCATCGCGTAGGCAGCAGCAACAGCGATAGCAACTCCTACGCCAATCAACGCAAACTCAAAGTTGCTCACGCGCAGTCTCCTCAGGTGGTATGACTTGAAAACCCAATCCCATGAGCCCGGTGGCTAACACAATGCCCGTCACCATCGCGCTGATGTCAACTTTATTCGAGACTAGCCCGCCAACTACGACGATGGTCAAGATGTACTTGGCCACATCAATAATCATTTTACCCAATTCTAGGCGCCGCGTCCGGTTCGTCATCGTAGCGCCTTCACTATAATACATTTGTCTGCTGCCCGCAAGAAAAATCAACAGCCCCGTCAGACGGCCTGCTCCGCTGCCGCCTGGTTCCGGAATCTCTCCTCAAACTCCTTCCAGAGTTTCTCCGGCAGCGTGACCTCCGGCACCACCCGCCGGACGCCCATCGGGCGAGCCAGCCACTCCGCGAACAAACTGGAGAAGGAGGCCAGCAGAGGCCGGCCCGTGCTCCGCGCCGCCAGCGCCTCCTCGAGGGGTACATAGAGGAAGCTGACCGCAAGCTGCGGGTCCGCCGTCGTCAGGGGAACCGACCAGAGTTCCCACAAGGCGCGCGCCTGCTCGTCCGAAAGCACGCCCAGGCCGATCCCGACTGTTAGCTGTCTTCCCGGCTGAGCGTACTCCCGGGCGATTTCCAAGGCCCGTTCTACCGCCTCATGCCTCCATGCCTCCACCCGCCGCAGCTCCAACCCCTCGATCCCCGGCCCGTTGCGGACCTCCCGTTCCAGAAGGGTCCAGTCATCCACAAAAAGAGTCCTCTCCGGCATTCCGCCCGGCGGGGCAATGCCGATGAAGATAGCCCCCGTGGGCACATGGATCTCCGCGGAGTGCAGGCGTCTCTTGAGAAGCTCTTCCGCCTGTCTGAGCTGACGTTGAGATTCCTTCCAGCGCCTGCTCCGATCCTCGAAGGAACTGCGAACCTCCCTCTGAACGACCTCCGGAGCCGTTTGCCGGAACGCGCCAAGAGACTGGATCCTCTCCTCCAACAGCTCTCGTAACAGCTTCTCCTGATCCACCGGCTGTCGTGAAGCAAACGCCTGAAGGGCCTCTCGAACGGAGCGGGTAACTTCAAGCGCCCCTCGGACCCCCTGCTGCGCCTCCGATCCCTTGCCCTCACTCACAAGCTTCTCAAGCCGCTCTGTCTGAATCCGCTGCACCACGCGTGAGAGCCGATCCCACCAAGAGAGAAGATCCTCCCGGTTTCCATGGCCCACAGAGACGCGTTCCAGGAGCTTCATTCCTCCACTTGGCCTCGTCGTCTGAACTTCCTTCGCGTGAGCGGGTGCTGCGCGCAAGTTTTCCAGCTGCCGTCTGCCGGCTGCCTCCAGCGTGTCAATCCAGGATGACACTCGACTGAGCATCCAGCGCGGCTCAAAGCGCACCGGTTCGGCAGGTGTCTCGCCTCGCCTCTCGAGGTCCGACATCAGATCTTCCTCCGCCTGCTCGAAGGCGCGCACCACCCACTCCGGATCCGCTTGAAATCGAGCAAGCCACGCTCCATCCGGTCCTCCTAGCATGGAAACGAGGAATCGTATTCCGGCCTGAACCTTCTCCCCTGGCGCCGCTCCACCCCACTGCGCCAGAGACCCCGGCTGCGCCGCCATCCAGGTGCCCACGCCAATCTTGGCGAGGAACTCTCGCCGGTCCATCCCCTTCTCTTCCAGCCCAGACCGCTTCGCTTCCTCCAGTAGGCGGAGCACCGTACCGCCGGAGATCCAGCGCCAGTCGAAAATCCTCTTGGAGGGAATCTTCCCGCGCTTCACCCTTCCCTGCAGCGTGGAGAGCGGCCAGCCGAGCACCTCCGCGGCCGACGGGAGCGCGTACCAGCGATCTTCCCGGATCGTATCGGCGGCCCAGCGTGTGGGGTACTCTGCCTCGCGGAAGATACGATCCAGAACCCGCCGGTTGCGCGGGACGGCGATCATCGGCCGCACGGGGGACAGCGGATGATGGGCCAGGATCTCGTGGGGAACCCCCAGCTCCTGGACGGCGCGGATCGCTTCCTTATACAGGCCACCGATCCGCACCATCGCACGGCGCCGGTAGCGTACCTTCACCTCGTCCAGCAGGATACTCCTGCCCTCCCTGCGAAGCTGCTTCCTCGCCAGAACAAGCGCCTGCAGGAGCCCCTTGAACCCCGGCAGGGTGAGGTGCCGTTGCCGACCCCACCGGACCCACAGCGGCGCGCCGTCGTACACCGGCGGAGATCCAGACCATTTCGCAAGCTTGTAGAGCGGCACGCCCACCTGGCGCGCCGCATCCTGCCACCGGATCCATCCACCCGCTCGCTTCTCCACCCAGGGCTGTAGCTTGCGTGGAAGCACCTGGAGCAGGAAATCCTCCCGGGTCAAGCGGGCCGGCTGTCCCCGCCGCTTGATCGGGCGGATCCCCGCGCGGCTGACCAGATGGTGAATATCGGCGGAGGCAATGCCCAGCGCATCCTGGAGGGCACTCAGCGGGTATTCCTGAAGCCGGAAGGACCAGTACAGCGCCCGCAGCTGAACGATGAACTCGCCGGGGACTTGACCCTCCCGCGTGACGTACAGGTGCCCCCGATCGCCTAACTTCGTCAGGAACTCCTCGGGGATCATGGTCAGCGCCCCCAATTCGGCGCCCGGGTGATCCTGCTCCACGTCCACCCAGGGAAAATCAACCGGGATCGCAACGGCGGGGATCCGGTGCAGCACCTCATGCCGCCTCCTCCCGGCCATCACAAAGGACGGCCGATCCGCCTGCAGCTTGACACGGCGGACCATCTCCACAGGGCTGGTCAGGAAGATGTCCAGGAATAGCTGACCCTCCGGCCCTGAATGCGGGATGAGACGCACCATCTTGTTCCTCAGCCGGTGCCCCCGCAGAGAGAGGGTGACCGGCCGCAGCGACCCATTGGCGGAAGGAACGTCAAAGAGATAGAGATCTCCGTAGCGCGGAACCCGCAGATCAATCCCGCCGATCCCCCATGAGACGGCCCCGAACTCGCTCCGCAGAACTTCCAGGGCCGTGGGTCGCAAGCCGAGCACGACGTCTCTTAAGAGCATGCGGAACCGCTCCGTGCGCTCCTTCGTCTCCGCCTCCTCCAGGCCGGCCTGTTCGCGCAGCAGACGGCGCACCTCCCCACCCGAGATGAAATGACGACCGAAGAACTGCTCCGACTGGACCTTGGTCTTCCGATAAAGGATCCGCTGGTGCAACCGGCTCTTCGTCCAACCCAACAGACGAGCCACGGCCGGCACGCCGTACGCACGATCCAATCGGATTTGATCCGCTTTCCAGCGCGTGGGGTGCTCCGCCTCCCGGAACAGCTCCCCGAGGCGCCTGCTGTCCACCGCAATCACCGTTCTTAGTGCGGCGAGGGGATGATCCGTGAGCACCTCATGGCCGATGCCCAGCTCCCGCATGCCCCGAACCGCCTCCAGGTACCGCCGGGCCAGATCACCGCCCACCTCGCCCGGGTATTTCTCCTTGACCGCATCCAGCAAGATGACTCTCCCCTCCCACCTCAAGCGCTCCGAAACGGCGCGGACTCTCTCCATCAACCCCTCAAAACCCCTTCGAGTCCAGAGACGCTTGCCGCTCAGCTTGACCCAGAGGGGGTAGCCGGCGTACTCGGGCACAGGATCCGGCCAGTCCCGGAGGAGGACGGCGGGGAGACCCAGCGCTTCCTTCGGTTCCCCTTCCACCAGAACGAACCCGCCCACATGCTCCCGGATCCAATTCCGCGCCCGGCGCTCGAGCACCAGCTTCACCACGATCCCCCGGCTCAACCGCCGCTCCTGCCCTGGCCGTTGGATCACCGGCAGCCCTTTCCTCGCGGGGAAGCGCTGCGCCTCTCTCTTCTTTTTCCCGAGCAGATCCTGCAATGCGCCGATGGGATACTCCTCTCGGTCGGTCTGCCGATAGGCCAAGGCAAGCGCCGCCGCCAGCCCGCCCGGAACCCTGCCCGATGGATCGCGGTCGGCGCTAGAGGAAGCGCCACCACTTCCTGCGGCCGGTTCCCGGCCGTCGCGGTCGCGGTAGAGGAAGCCGCCGCTGTCCAGCTCGGAGAGCAGGCCTTCCGGGATCCCGGTCAGCCGAGAAAGCGAATCCCTCGGGTAGCTCTCACTCTCGTTGATCCTCGGCCCGTTCGATGGCATCGGGATGCTCGGAATCAGCCGGAGCATTTCCTCGCGCCCCGACCCAACCCGCTTGAAGTTGGCCGACCCCGCGTCCCAGCGCACCACTCGGAACAGCCGGTCCGGCTCCACCTCACGCATGTACAAGAACAGGAGGGAGTTCTCTTCCCTGGGAACGACCCGCACCAACCGCCCGCGCAATCGTCCCGGGAATGACAGGGACACCGCTGTGTGATTTCCATCCGGCCAGCGGAAATCGAACAGGTACACCTTGCTGGGGCCCTGGGTGATGCGCAACACCATTCCCTCTCCCTCCGCGGCGGATGCTCCCCACCGCCTCAGAAGCTCTTGCCGCGCCGGTCGAGACCCGGAAACTGCATCGCGCAAGAGTCGCCGCAGTTGATCGAAGACCTCCTTCGGGCTTTCCCGCGCTGGCTGCGTGTTGTTCAGCCCCAGATTGGCCTCCCACCTCCCTTGGAAGGAACGCAGCGATTGCCAGAGATCCCTGGCCGCCGCCTTCTGACGGGACCCCTGGAGCCGCCTCGCCCGGTTCAACTCCTGCTGCAACCCTTCCAGATCACCGGAGAGCTCTGCGCGGTCCTGGGGCGGCACCTTTCGAGCTTCCCGAAGCGCTTCCTGCGTCCGCGTCAGGAACAGCGTGGTGTCCCGGAACGGCACGATGCTCAGGGCCGCCTTGATCGCTTGATCCGCTTCCCGCGCTTTCTCCTCCAAACCGGCGGTCTCCCGGGCCGCGCCCAGCGCGTTGATAAGATCTTCCTCGAGTCCGGAGTGCTGGGCCGGTTGCGGACCGCGGAGCGCCAACGCAGACGTGGGGAAAGAGAGACAGAAGCAGACAAGAAGGGCGCAGATTCGGGGAGCGAGCTCACGCGTACTCATGGGATTCGCCTGGATTTCAGTCTAGCGGCGGAACGCAGGCCCTGCAAGCAGATTTATCTAGGTTGGACGACGCCTAACGATACCGGCGCCCCCAGGCCCGCAGAGCTTACATGTCCGCACAGGATTCATGGTACCCACATTTTGGGCACCACCACTTGCAGGAGCGGTTGAACAGGCGAGCCCCGCAGGTGGGACACTGCAGGTGGCGTGACATTGCGTTCCGCGCTCGTGGTTCGACAAGCTCACCACGAGCGGGCCCGTCAGACTTTTCCGCGGGCGAGGGCTTGCTTGACCTCTCCGATGGCGCGGGTGACGTTAATTCCACGCGGGCAGGCCTCCACGCAGTTGAAGATGGTGCGGCAGCGCCAGACGCCGTCGCGACCGTTGAGCGTTCCCAGGCGTTCCTCTTTCCCCTGGTCGCGGCTGTCGAAGAGGAACCGGTGCGCCTGTACGATGGCGGCCGGGCCGACGTAGTCCGGGTTGGACCAGAAGGAGGGGCAGCTCGTGGTGCAGGCGCCGCAGAGGATACACTTGGTGGTGTCGTCGTAGCGCTCCCGCTCGGCCGGGGACTGGAGGCGTTCCTTTTCCGGCCTGGCGCCCTTCTCAACCAGGTAGGGCTGGACGGAGCGGTGCTTGGCGAAGAACGGCTCCATGTCCACCACCAGGTCCTTCAGCACCTTGAAACCGCGCATCGGCTCAATCGCGATCGGCTGTCTCACCTGCTTGACCAGCACCTTGCAGGCCAGCCGGTTGCGCCCGTTGATCAGCATCGCGTCGGAGCCGCAGATGCCGTGCGCGCACGAGCGGCGCAAGGCGAGCGTCCCGTCCACGCGGCCCTTGATCGCCTCCAGGCCGTCCAGCACCCGGTCGGTCGGCTCCAGCTCCACCTGGTAGCTCTCCCAGTGCGGCTTGGCGTCCCGCTCCGGATCAAACCGCAAAATCCTGAACCCCGCCTTCATCCCATTCCTCTGGAGAGAGGGGCATGTTGGGGAGAGTGGGAAACTCTCCCCAACGAGACCGATGGCTGTTGCCGGATTGGGGAGCCCTGAGGGGAAAACCGTCGCAGGGTTTTCCCCTCAGACAGCGGTGAGACGGCCAGCCGGCGCGCACATGGACACGGAGCCGTGAGGCACACACCCTCTGTTTGTTCGTGCTCGCGTCGTCTCACCGCTAGTATTTGCGCTCCTGCGGCTGGAAACGGGTGATCTTGACCGGCTTGTAGCGGAGCTTCACCCGATCCCCGTCCCGGTACGCCAGCGTATGCCTGAGCCAGCCGGCGTCGTCGCGCTTGGGGAAGTCCTCCCGGAACTGGGCCCCGCGGGACTCCTGGCGCGCCAGCGCCCCCTCGGCAGTCACCTGCGCAAGCTGCAGCAGGTGCTCCAGCTCGAACGCCTCCAGGAGCTCCATGTTGAACTGCTTCCCGTGGTCCTGCAGTCGCACGCTCCCGTACCGGCGCCTCAGATCAGCGAGGACCTCCAGCACCTTACGCAGCCCCGGCTCCGCGCGGAACACGGAAACCTTGTCCATCATCTCCGCCTGGAGCTCCTCGCGGATCCGCGCCACCGACTCCGAGCCCCGCCCGCCCAGGAGCCGGCCCATCCGCTCCCGCGCCGGCCCCTCCGGTTCCTTCGGCATCGCGGGCAGCGCCGCCCTCTTCACAAATTCCCCCATCCTCTTGCCGCCCCGCCGGCCGAAGACGATGATGTCCACCAGCGAGTTGGTGCCCAGGCGGTTGGCCCCGTGCACGGAGACGCAGGCGCACTCCCCGGCGGCGTAGAGCCCCGGCGCCGGTGTGCCCGCTTCGTCCCTCACCACCTCTCCATCCGGGTTCGTCGGGATACCCCCCATCGCGTAATGGGCGGTCGGCTGGATGGGGATCGGCTCCCTGCCCGGATCAATACCCAGGTAGGTCTCCACGAAGTCGGTGATATCCGGCAGCTTCTCGCGGAGGACCTTCGCGTCCAGGCGGGTCAGGTCCAGGTGCACGTAATCCTTGCCGCCGATCCCCCGCCCCTCACGCACTTCCTTATAGATGGCGCGGCTCACCATGTCCCGCGGCGCCAGGTCCTTGAGCGTTGGGGCGTACCGCTCCATGAACCGCTCCCCCGAATTGTTCTTGAGGATGCCCCCTTCCCCACGCGCCCCCTCGGTGATGAGGATCCCCATCTTGTAGATGCCGGTGGGGTGGAACTGGAAGAACTCCATGTCCTCCAGCGGG
>Ga0114945_10000842_pt1 | contig 19551 bp, 19 predicted proteins | sample OV2TP3_FD_87194 | JGI IMG/M metagenome (GOLD analysis project Ga0114945, IMG submission 87194) | Hot spring microbial communities from Beatty, Nevada to study Microbial Dark Matter (Phase II) - OV2 TP3 | ecosystem: Environmental > Aquatic > Thermal springs > Hot (42-90C) | place: USA: Beatty...
TAGCAGCAAGAAAATCTGGGAGGTTTCTCTTATGCCCAACATTTTAGTCCGAGATTTGGATGGGGATATCGTTAACCGACTCAAGGCGATCGCGAAACGGCACGGGCGGTCCTTGCAAGGCGAGGTCAAAGTCATTTTATATGAGGCAACGGCCTTGTCAATGAAAGAGGCCAAAGCCATCTCGGAGCGATGGCGCAAGCATTTTTCCGGCCGTCCCATGAGCGATAGCGCGGAATCGATCCGTGAGGACAGAAACCGGTGAAGACCATCGTGGTGGATGCCAGCGTGGCAGTTAAGTGGTTTTTCTCGGAAATCCACAGCGAGGCTGCATGTCGACTCTTAAAAGTTCAGCAAGAGCTTTTAGCTCCTGACTTAATCTGGGCAGAAGTCGCCAATGCGATCTGGAAAAAGCTTCGCAATTCTCAGATTACAAGCGAAGAAGCACGCGGTGTCCTGCAAGAGTTCAAGCGTCTGCCGTTAGAAACGTATGCGTCCAAAGCCCTCCTGGAATCTGCTTGGGACCTTGCCGAGCCAATGGGCATTACCATTTATGACAGTCTGTATCTAGCTCTTGCTCTCAGTAGGGACTGCGCCTTGATAACGGCTGATCGCACATTTTACAGCACGCTTCAGGGCAAGCCCCTTGCCTCGACGCTCATGTGGATTGAGCATGCCTCTTGATCTCACCGATGAACGCCTTCCTTCTCAAAAGCCAATTCAAGCCCATCCCCGAGCAGGTCAAGGCGATTGACCAGCTCTCCGAGAATATACGCCGGGGCGAAAAGGCGCAGGTCCTTCTGGGCGTCACGGGAAGCGGCAAGACCTTCACGTTGGCCAACGTGATTGAAAAAGTCAACCGCCCCACGCTCGTCATCTCCCACAACAAGACCCTGGCCGCCCAGCTTTATAGTGAATTCAAAGAATTCTTTCCTTCTAACGCGGTCGAGTACTTTGTGAGCTATTACGATTATTATCAGCCAGAGGCCTATGTCCCTCAAACCGACACCTACATTGAGAAAGACGCCTCCATCAACGACCGGCTGGACCGCTTAAGGCTTTCGGCGACGACCTCGCTGATGTCAAGACGGGACGTGATTGTGGTCGCCAGTGTTTCATGCATTTATAATCTGGGTTCGCCTGCCGAGTACAAGGAATCCCTTTTGTATCTCTCTAAAGGCCAGGCGATGGACCGGGATCACGTCTTGCGCAGTTTGATTGACATCCAGTACGAACGAAACGACTACGAGTTTACGCGGGGAAGGATCCGCGTGCGGGGCGACGTGGTGGAGGTTTTTCCCGCCTATCGACAGGACGCGGTCCGAATCCAATTCAACGGCGAGGAGATCCAGCGGATCTCCCAGATGGATCCCGTAACCGCCCGGGAAATGATGGAATTGGAGAAGGTGGCGATTTATCCTGCCAAACACTTTATTGTCTCCCAGCCGCATCTGGAGGCGGCCTTCCAGGAAATCGAGGAAGAACTCTTGCGGTGTGTGGCCGACTTTAATCAGCAGGGGAAATTTCTGGAGGCGCAGAGATTGAATTCCCGTACCCGCTACGATATGGAGATGCTCAAGGAAATGGGCACCTGCCACGGCATCGAGAACTATTCGCGGATCCTCTCCCATCGGCCTGCGGGCAGCCGGCCGTTTTGTCTTTTGGATTATTTCCCGGAGGATTTTTTGACCGTGATCGATGAATCTCACGTCACGGTCCCGCAATTGGGCGGTATGTACGAAGGAGACCGCTCTCGCAAGGAGATGCTGGTGCGTTATGGTTTTCGTTTGCCCTCTTGTCTGGATAACCGGCCTTTGCGATTCCCGGAATTTCAATCGCTCGTGGGCCAGAGGATCTATGTCTCAGCGACCCCCGCGGATTTTGAAAGGCAAGAGGCCAAAGGCCAGATCGTAGAGCAGATCATCCGTCCCACGGGGATCGTAGATCCGCCTATCGCGGTGCATCGCACCCAGGGTCAGGTAGAGGATCTTTTAGAGGAAGTGCAAAAAAGGGCCGAGGCCAATGAAAGGACCTTGGTGACCACGTTAACCAAGAAGATGGCAGAGGATTTGGCGGGTTATCTCGAGGATCGAGGCCTCAGGGTCAAGTATTTGCATTCCGACATCGAAACCATTGACCGCACGCAGATCTTGAAGGATCTGCGCCTCAAAAAGTTTGACTGTCTGGTGGGGGTGAATCTCCTCCGAGAAGGATTGGATTTACCGGAGGTTTCTTTGGTTGCCATTTTCGACGCCGATAAAGAGGGGTTCCTGCGCTCGCAGACGTCTTTGATTCAGGTGGCGGGCCGCGCCGCGCGTAACATCCACGGCACGGTCATCATGTACGCCGATCAGACGACAGCGGCGATGCGCTCCACCATCCAGGAGAGCGAGCGCCGGCGCCGGATCCAGATGGAGTTCAACCGGAAACACAACATCACCCCGCGCACAATTGAAAAGGCGATCCGTCAGGGCATCGAAGAATGGGCTGAGGCCGAGGAGATGGTCCTGGAGTCGGCGGGCTTAAGCCAGGAAGAATACGCCTTGTCGAATCTCATCTCCGAGTTGGAGCGCCAGATGGAACTAGCCGCCCGGAATCTCCAGTTTGAGAAGGCCGCCATGATCCGGGATAAGATTAATGAAATGAAAGAATTCGGGATCCCCCCGGAAGAAGAAAAGAGGCAGGAACGGACGGTCCGGCCAAGCCAATCTCGGAGGGTCTCCAGCCGAATCAGAATCTCACGCACACTTGGTTAGGTTTTGGGGTCAAGGTTAAAATGAACGATGTCTTGATATTCGTCAATTCGAGAGGTGAAGAATGAGTTTGCTTGCCGTCGATATCGGCAACACCACAATCTCGCTGGGTCTTGTGCAAGACCAGAGAGTGCTGAAAAGCTGGCGGATTGAAAGCAGCCTCCAACCCAGTGACCTCCAACGTCGCCTGAAGAGTGCGGTCCAGGCCCTTGGAAAATCACCCTATCCACCGGGCGCGGTTGTCATCTGCAGCGTGGTTCCCCATCTAACCGGCAGGTTAAGATCTGTGTTGTCCGCGGCTCTGAAGGTGAAAGCCCTCACCATCGGCCGGGATATCAAGGTCCCGATTATCAATCGTTACCGCAATCCCGGTCAGGTTGGTCAGGATCGGCTGGTGTGCAGTTTTGCCGCCGAGCTTTATGGAACGCCTTTGATCGTGATTGATTTTGGGACGGCCATTACTTTTGATGTGGTCTCTGCAAAAAGAGAATACCTGGGCGGCATTATTGTGCCGGGGATACGCCTGAGCGCGGAGGCCTTGTGGAAGAAAACCGCGCTCCTGCCGAAAGTCCGCATCAAAGCCCCTCGAGAACTCATTGGCCGGGATACAAAAGGGAGTATCTTAAGCGGAATTTTTTATGGCTATGGCGCTTTATGCGATGGGCTGATTGAACGGATTGCCGAAGCCCTCGATTCCAAGCCGCATATCATTTTGACGGGGGGATACAGTCGATTAATGAGCAAATTTATTTCCCAGAAGATAAATGTTGTGGACGAGGACTTGATCTTTAAAGGAATGGGATTGTTGTTTCGCGCCATGACGTGAGAATTAAGAAATCTATTGAGGATATCCTCAAAGACCTTATAATATAAAGCCCTTTAATCATTTCTGTTTTATCAATGGACATGAATCAATCCCACATCAGAAACTTCTCCATCATCGCCCACATCGACCACGGTAAATCTACCTTGGCGGACCGGTTTCTGCTTTTTTCGGGCGCGATCGATGAACGCAAATTTCAAAATCAACTGCTCGACGACATGGATCTGGAGCGTGAGCGGGGCATCACCATCAAGGCCTCGGCGGTGCGGATTGACTATAAAAGCGAGGACGGCCCCCCCTATGTTTTTAATCTCATCGATACCCCCGGCCACGTCGATTTTTCCTATGAAGTGGAGAAATCCCTGAAGGCCTGTGAGGGCGCCCTGCTCGTGGTCGACGCCTCGCAGGGCGTGGAATCGCAGACCGTGGCCAATTACCATTTGGCCGTTGAAAATAATCTCGAGATCTTGCCGGTCATCAATAAGATCGACATCGCCGGCGCGGATATCGAGGGGACCAAACGCCAGATCAGGGAGATTTTCAAGTTCAAAGAGCAGGACATCATGCTGGTCTCGGCCAAAGAAGGGATAGGGATCAAAGAGGTCTTTGAGAAGATCATCCATTTCTTCCCACCTCCGGAAGGAGACCCCAATGGAAAATTGCAGGCCCTGATTTTCGACATGAAATTCGACATTTACAAAGGGATCGTCATCTATGTGCGGGTGATGAACGGTTTTTTAAGCGAGCGTAGGCATATTAAGATGATGCATACCCATAAGGATTTCACCATCGAGGAGATCGGCGTCTTTCGCCCTGAAGCCACCAAGGTCGAAGGGCTCTCCTCTGGGGAAGTCGGGTACCTGACCTGCAATGTCCATGATCCTCAGGAGGTCCGGTTTGGCGATACCGTAACCTCTTTTGACGATCCCGCCCAAGAGCCCCTGGCCGGTTATCGGCAGTTAAAACCTTTGGTTTTTTGCGGGGTGTATCCCGTCAACGCCAAAGATTTTCTCGAGCTAAGAGAGGCGATTCAGAAATTGCGTTTGAATGACCCCAGCTTTGTCTATGAGCCGGAAAGCTCCCAGTCGTTTGGCCACGGGTTTCGCTGCGGGTTCCTGGGGCTGCTTCACATGGAGATCGTTCAGGAACGGCTGCAAAGAGAGTACAATCTCAATTTGATTTTAACCACGCCGAACGTTAGTTATCGGGTGATTGCCCGGGATCAAAAAATCTTGGAGATCGAAAGTCCAGGGGAGCTCCCGGACAGCGCTCAAATCCAACGCATCGAGGAGCCGGTTTTGAGGGTATCGGTTTTTACCCCGGTCTCTTCTTTGGACGGCATCATGGAGCTGGCGAAACGAAAGCGCGGTGTCTATCAAAAAAGCGATTTTGTCTCGGAGAGGATGAAGGTGGTTTTTGACATTCCGCTCTCGGAGGTGATCGTGGATTTCAACGATCTCGTCAAGTCCCTAACCAAAGGGTATGGTTCGATCGATTATGAATTCCAGGGATATCAGCCAGCGGCCATCTCCAAGCTGGATATTTTGATTAACGATAAAATCTGTGACGCCTTCTCATGCCTTGTCCATAAAGAGAGATCTTATGAGAAGGCGCTCAACCTGACCAGCAAGCTTAAGGAACTTATCCCTCGCCAGCTTTTTGAGGTGCGCATCCAAGCCAGTTGCGATGGACGGATTATCTCCAGCGCGAAAGTTTCCGCGGTTGGGAAAAATGTAACGGCCAAGTGTTACGGTGGAGATATCACCCGCAAACGTAAACTCTGGGAGAAGCAGAAGGAAGGCAAGAAGAAGTTGAAACAAATCGGCAATGTTGAAATTCCTCAAGAGGCTTTTCTGGCCGCATTGAAAATATAAATCCATGAAAAATATTTCCTCTTGGGTTCAAAGCCAGATGAGATATAAGGGATCAACCCTGCGCGAATGGGTTGAGTCAATTGTCATCGCCCTGGTTTTGGCGTTCTTTATCCGCACCTTTATTATCCAGGCCTTTAAAATTCCCACCGGATCCATGCGCCTCACCCTCCTGGAAGGCGATCGAATCCTGGTGAGTAAATATCGATATGGCCCGAAATTCCCCTTTACCCATTATCGTCTGCCGGGGTTCATCCCGCCCAAAAGAGGGGATGTGATCGTTTTTGTTTACCCCGAGGACAAGAGCAAGGATTTTATAAAGCGTCTCGTTGCCGTGGGAGGGGAGACCGTGGAGATCAAAGACGGACGGATTTATATAAACGGTCGAGCCTTAGAAGATCCTCCTTTTAATGGGATTTATTATTACAATCGAGGCGACCACGGTGAGGTGGGTCAAAAGATCAAGGTCGAGAAAGATCACTATTATGTTTTGGGCGATAACAGCGCCTCCAGCCGGGACAGCCGCTACTGGGGATTTGTCCCCCAGGATTTTGTCATCGGACGGGCCGAGCTGATTTACTGGCCTCTCCATCGAATCAGGATCATAAAATGAAATAAGGTTACTATTCAGGTACCTTGGCTCGTCGATAAGAAATTTTAGCCTAAAATTTACTCAAATAAGCTCTCGTCGAGAGTCAATTTCCATTAAGATCACCTGCAATCTGGTTCTTGACGGATATGGGTACCTGAGTAGTTACGAAATAAGGATTTAACAATGAAGCTTATCGTATACTTGTTGATTATCTTTTCTGTGGGGGGTTGTTTCTCGGTTCTCCACCGGGATCCCCGGGACACTCATAAGATCCCAAGTGATAAGGAAGCCGCTGGCGCCTTGACATCGGTCGCTGGTTATTATGCCGGAAGAAAGTTGAGTGAAAGCGAGATCCAGGAGCTTTCCATTCAGGTGCAAAAAGATAAGGAAGCCCAAAAGGCGATAGAGCAGCTGAGCGAGGCCCTCACGGGAGAAGACCGGCCGCCTCTTCGCTATTGTCCCGTTGACGGCAGACGTTTCAGTCATCGGGTCGAAGTTTGTCCGGAGCATAAAGTAAGATTGAAAGAATTGGACCCAGAAAATGAGATAGAAGCTGGACCCTGAATGCCCCTCACCTTTGCCAACAAAGTCACAATAGGTCGGATTTTAATTGTGCCGCTGTTTATTGCCACGATCCTTTATTATTCTCCGGGCCGGGAAATTTTAAGATATGTGGCCTTGATGGTATTTTTATTAGCGGTGATATCGGATGTGATTGACGGATACATCGCCCGAACTCGAAGAGAAAAAACCAAGGCCGGCGCACTCTTAGATCCCCTCGCGGATAAGGTGCTTCTGATTAGCGCCTTTATATGCCTTACCATCAAGGCTGAGGCCTTTGGCGAAATTCGATTTCCTTTATGGTTGGTTGTCGCTGTCATCAGCCGGGATGTGACTCTTCTTTTGGGAGCCATGATTATTCATCTGGTGGTGGGGAACCTTGCCATTACGCCGAGCCTATGGGGCAAGGCCACGACGTTTTTTCAGGTTTTTTGTATTATTGGAATCTTGTTGCAATGGTCCATCTCGATGGTGGTGTGGTATGGGGCTGTGGGATTAACGGTCATCTCTGGATTAGGGTATATTCGAAACGGAATAAAAGTTCTCAATGATTCCTCCACTCAAAATCGTTTGTAGCCTGTTGATGAGTTATCTAGTGGGATCGATCCCTACGGCGTATATTCTTGGCCGGCTCATTAAAAGGGTTGACATCCGGCAGCAGGGCTCTGGGAATGTCGGTGCCACCAACGCCTTCCGGGTCTTGGGAAAAACCGCGGGAGGGGTTGTCTTGATCGTGGATGTGATGAAAGGGGCGGTTGCCCCGAGCGTTTTGGCCGATTTTTTCGGCGTCGGTCGTGTCTGGGAGCGTGTTTTGCTGGGGTTCATTGCGGTCCTAGGCCACAGCTTCAGCCCATTTCTAAAATTTCGAGGGGGCAAAGGGGTCGCAACCAGTCTTGGCGTTTTGATCGGATTAACCGTAAAGATCACGGTCCTGCGTCCCATTTTGCTCTGGGCGGTTTTGATCTGGCTTAGTGTTTTTGTGGCGACAGGATTTGTCTCTCTGGCTTCGATGGTCAGCGTGACCGCTGTTCCTTTTTTGATGGTGGCCTTAAACCAGCCCTTGGAGATCGTCAGCTTGGGAATTATCTTGTGTCTGTTTGTGGTTTGGCGGCATCGTTCCAATATCCATCGTCTTCTAACCGGAAAAGAGTCTCGCGTTTTATTTCTTAGAAGAAAAAGATAGAAAATCTTTGGGTCCCTAAACCTCCCCTGATTTTTTCCTCTAAATTCCCCGATTTTAAAGCTATTTTTACGAATTTGTTTCCTGAAACCGTTTTCTCTTGTGTCAGTGAAAACGCTTGCTTAAAACGCGCCGGGACATATTGTTTCTCAAAAAGGTCATGCTATACTTCCTTTCGTCCTTACCCCTTTACACAAATGGCTCTGATAGTCGGTTGTCAAGATGGAGAAAGGCTTAAAAAAGGAAGAATCATGAGGGAAATATTATTCAAAAATATGACCTCCCTTAAGAGGAGAAAAAAAACCCTCTGTGTCAGCGAACGCTCCGAGGATCAGGAGTGTCAGACATTCGTTAAGAAGAGCTTTATCTACCTTGTAAGCCCTCAAACGGATACGGGTCATGCCTTATCGGTCCCGGTCGTTTATATAAGGAAGCATCGGAACACCAAAACTCAACAGGAAAGCTTCTGTTTTCGTATCAAAGGGTATTTTTATCTAGCGAAAGATGCCAGTTTCTTTAAGGTAAGATTTTGTCATTGCCTGAAGATTCATATTTTGTGGAAGACAAAGCAGTTCTCCTCCCCCAAGCCGGCCAGTCTCACGTAGCGTGCTTCTTTGCAATGGCCTAAGCGATGAGCGGAAAAGATTAAAAAACTTTTCCGCTCATTTTTTTTACCACCTTATCATCCCACATTTTTTTGCCTTCGCCCATTCTGTGTTTTTTTCTAATTAATTTTACTTGCTAACACTCAGAGATTCTTGATAAACTAAAATTCCAGTAAAAGGAAAATTTTATGTCCATCGAATCCGTTAATCCTACAACGGGAAAGTTGATTAAATCCTATACCCAGATGCCTTTTAAGGGTATTCAAGGGATTCTCCAAAAAACCCAACAATCTTTTGAGGCCTGGCGATGGACAGATTCTTTAGAGCGCAGCCAGAGGATGAAGAAGGCTGCAGAAATCTTACGCGACCGAAAAGAAGATCTGGGCAAGCGGATGGCCCAGGAGATGGGCAAGCCCATCACGCAGGGCAGGGCGGAGATCGAAAAATGCGCGTGGGCCTGTGATTATTTTGCCAGCGAAGCTCCCCGGTTTCTGGCCAGGGAAACCATTCCTACCGAGGGTTCCCGCAGCTATGTCACTTTCCAGCCGTTGGGTGTGATTCTGGCCATCATGCCTTGGAATTTTCCCTTTTGGCAGGTTTTTCGTTTCGCTGCGCCGGCCTTGATGGCCGGCAACGCCGCGCTTTTAAAACATGCCTCCAATGTCACGGGGTGCGCCTTAACGATTGAAAAGATTTTTCAGGAGGCGGGATTCCCGAAGGATTTATTCCGGACATTGGTTTTAAATTCTGATAAGGTCATCTCTCTTATTGATGATCCCCTCATCAAAGCCGTGACCTTAACCGGAAGCACTCAGGCGGGAAAAAAGGTGGCCTCTGCAGCGGGACGGGCTCTTAAGAAAACGGTATTAGAGCTGGGGGGAAGCGATCCTTATCTGATATTCCTTGATGCCGACCTTAAAGAAGCCGTGGGAGAGTGCGTGAATGCACGGCTCGTCAATAGCGGTCAAAGCTGTATCGCGGCCAAAAGATTCATCGTCCCCCAAGCGATCCAAAAACCAGTGGAGGCATTGTTCGTGGATCTCATGAAGTCAAAAAAAATGGGTGATCCTTTGGAGGAGACCACCCAGTTAGGGCCGCTGGCGCGTGGGGATCTGCGCGAGGAACTCCATAAACAGGTTATAAAAAGCATAAAGAAAGGAGCACGCCTTCTTGTCGGTGGTGAGATCCCTCCGGGGCCGGGGGCCTTCTACCCCCCAACGGTATTAACCCAGGTCCATAAGGGGATGCCCGCTTATGAAGAAGAGATCTTCGGTCCGGTGGCCGCCATCATTCCCGTGAAAAATGAAACCGAGGCCTTGGAAGTCGCCAACGACAGTTGTTTTGGATTGGGCGCGGCGATCTTCAGTCGCGATGTTCAACGGGCAGAAGAGCTGGCCGCACGGCATCTGGAGGCGGGTTTGTGTTTTATCAATGCCTTGGTAAAATCGGATCCGCGGCTTCCTTTTGGAGGCGTTAAGGCCTCGGGTTACGGACGGGAGTTGTCGGTTTTTGGCCTGCGGGAGTTTGTGAATATCAAAACGGTGTGGGTGGCGTAAGCGAAAAAGGGGGTCTTTTGATGGAGATCATCCTTCTGGTAGTCGTTTCCGTGCCGGTCTTCCTTTTTGGCTTATTTGTATTTCTTAAGCCCATCCAGATGATCGAATTCCAAAAGGCATTTTACAGATGCATCAACTGGAAGATGGAACCGATTGACATGGCCAAAGAGATCCGTCACACAAAATGGATGGGGTTGTTTTTGATGGTTTTTGTCGTTGGGGTATGGTACTGTTATGTGTCTAATTTGTGTGGCTCTTGTTGCGCTCCTTGGTGGTGGCTTTAGAAGGATTAGAGCAACCTCGAAATATTGCTAAATCTATTCTCGACAAAAAATAAGAGATCGTATAAAATAGCCACACTTATAAAAATTTAGATGGGCAAGTCGGCTTAAGAAATCAATCCAAACATTTTAAAAACAAAGGAGGGTTAAAGACGTGTGGTTAAGATCATTCATAGGATTGGTGGGGATCATAAGCTTGGTGGGTTGCGCAACAACACGGGGACAGATGTCAGAAGATCAGTTGCAAATGCGTTTGGGTCAGTTGGAGAGTGAGCTGGAGCAAAAAGATCAAGAAATCAGTGAATTAAAAGACCAAGTTAAGGTTTTATCCGAAGCAATGAAAGGGAAGGAATCCTCTCCTGCAAGGCGATCTATGTCGTCTAAGGAAGACGCTGGTTATAAAAAAGAGGGGATCATTAGGGTTCAGGCGAGTGCAGATCAAGTGCAGCTGGCCCTTAAGAATGCCGGCTTTTATAATGGTTCTATTGATGGCAGGATTGGTGAAAAGACAAAACAGGCCATTGCTGAATTTCAAAAGTCCCATAATCTCACACCCGATGGGATTGTCGGCAGGAAAACATGGGAGCAGCTTAAGTCTTACTTGGAATAAAAGGCAAAGGCGTTGTATTTTAAAACTCCGGTGGGATAGAACGCTAAAGGGCGGAGGCCAGACCCTAAAGGGGGAAACCCAAACAAGAGATTGTTTGGGTTTCTTTTTTGGGATTGATGACAAGAGCCCTTCGGCGTATTCGCCAGAATGAGGCGGGTCCCAAGGTCAACAGATGAAGTTTTCGTTAAGAAAATTATTCAAGAGTTTTCTTTTTTGGGTTGTCACTTCGGGGTGTCTTTTATTGCTTTTTTTAACCGGCTTCATCTATTGGATGGAGTATCAATGGAGAAAACAGGACGATTTCTTGAGTCGGCTTTTACCGGATACCCGCTGGGTTCAGAGTCAATTTCCGCTGTATTTTGTGCTGGGGACAACATTGGGCAAAATCAATCTGGATGGAAGCGATCTCAAGTTCCTTTACGAGGGAGATTCGCCCATCCAGCAGTTTACTTTTTCTCCCAACGGACAGCATCTTCTTATGGTGAGCCGCTTTGACCTTCTTTTGTACGATCAGAAAAAACACCGGCTTTCCCGCATCGATTCTCTGGGAAAACAGGTCAAAGAGAATAAGGTCAAAGGGGGATTCCGCATGGTACAATGGGCAGCGGATAGTCGGAAGATTTTTTATGAGCTTCACCGTTGGTCCCCTTTTTCTTCTCAAGATCTTTTTTATGTGTATAGTTTGAAGGATCAAAAAAAGACCCTGACAAAAATGCCGGTTTTTACGGTTTCCTCCGTTTTCTGGGATAAGAAAGGGGAATCCCTTTATTGCTATGCTGCCCAACTGGTCAAGCCAGATTCGAGGGAACGGCGTTACAAAATAAGGATTTATCAGATTCCCTTGGCCGATTTCAAGCCGCGGCTTCTGACAAGTTTTCTTTCGAAAACCGATATTTTAAATGAATCGGATCTGCGGGTCTTCGGGCTCGATCCCTATTTGCGTCAGTCTCGGGTTAACTCTCAGCGTGTCGGGCAGCAAAATTTGCTGTGGATTTCCGAGAAAAAAAGAAGGCTGGGCCTTGATGAAAAGGATTATCTTTACTGGGCGGACCTTAAGGGAAAACCCATCCGATTATTTCGAATCCGTAAGAAGCCTTTGCCCTTGGTGCATCTTAAGTGGGTGCCGGGAGGACGGTATGCGGTGATGACCCATAAGGATTACGGTATTCTGGTCCTGGAGCCACGGTCTGGAAAACTGGGCAAGCTTATGGAGGGGCAGGCCTTTGGTTGGTATGAGAAAGGAAAATAAAGAATAAAAAGGAGAGAAGAATGTATAAGCTTAAAATTGGGATGCTGAGTTTGGTTTTAATCCTTATAGGGTGTGTGGGGCTGGTAACATTTGGCTCTTCGCCGCTATGGGCACAAATGAAGGGGCTCGATTTCAATGAGAATATCTATTACGATATCTACTTTGCCTATGCTGTGGTCAAAGGAATCAGGATTCAGGGTCTCAAAGAGATACAGGGAGAGCGGTTTTTAGTTGTCTCGACCACCAATCTGAAGACAAAAGATACAGAGGGATATATCCTATTCGATACCATTAAGGCGATTCTTCCAACGGGATATATTAATGTGAACGCTTTTGAAATTCCTTATCAGCCTTAAAGTAAACAAATGTTTATATGAATTTCGTTAGGAAACGAATACCGTCTTAAACCCTTCAGACACCCTATCGGGGTCAGATATGACAAATAGAGCAGGGCTTATTTTGATGCATCGGAAACTTTTTCAGTTTCCTATCTTGATGGTTGTTTTGTTCATCGGGTTTGCTTACGCTGAACCGACGCTCCCCCGGGCCGATTACGTCTCTCCCCAAACCGTCAAGGAATGGCAAAAAGAGAAAAGACGCGTTACGTTGATCGATGTCCGTTCTGCCGAAGAATTCCACGCTGGGCACATCGAGGGCGCTGTCAACATCCCTTATGATCAGATCGAGAAGCGTGCCCACAAGGTGAATCGGGAAATCCCGGCGGTCACCTATTGCATATTGTCCTCCTGGCGCGCTCCCTATGCCGCCAACACTCTTAAAGATTTAGGGTTTGACAAGGTTTATATTCTGGAGGGGGGCGTCTCGGCGTGGAATGCGGGCGGTCAGGTGGTTTACGCCACGCCATTGGGCAAAGCCGGCGGCATTGCTCCTTACCCTTCGGGACTTCGAAGGAACCTCAAGCATCCGCCGGATAAATCTTATAAGAGAAGGGTCCGCATGACGGTGGAGGAATTGAGTTCCTACAACGGCCGGGACGGGAGGCCGGCTTACGTGGCCGTCAACGGCGTCATTTACGATGTGACCCAAAGCCGTTTATGGCGGGGAGGCCTCCATGACCCCAGTCATGGAAAAGCCGCGGCCGGGCGGGATCTTACCGAAGTTCTCAAGGATTCCCCTCATGGGGATAAGCATCTGAAAAATTTTCCCGTGGTGGGGTCGTTAGTTGAGAAGGAGTAATGGATTGATTAAATTGATAAAAATTAAAAATTATTTGATAAATAATCAAAGACATGTTAGGATTGAACCATTTCAATAAGGCGAGAGCCCTTTAGCTCTCAGATCCAGACGGCAAACTTTTAAAACCCTTTATGCTCCCCCCAAGACGACAGCCAGCGATCCTCCCTCATAAAAAATTTCCCCTTTTCATTTCCTTTATTTTCCTTTTCTTTTTGTCTTCGAAGGCTTTTGCCGCGGTTCCTTCGGCACCGACCTTAAACAGCGCCATAGCCGGGACAAGCCAGGTGAGTTTGTCCTGGAGCACGGTTTCCGGGGCAACGGGCTACAGCGTCAAATATGGGACAGCGAGCGGCAGCTACACGGTGACAAAATCCGCCGGCACGGCGACGGCTTACACGGTGACCGGTTTAACCAACGGGACAACTTACTACTTTGTGGTGGTGGCCTCGAATACCAGCGGAACGAGCCCCAACTCCAATGAAAGAGCGGCCCAGCCGATTGCGGCGCCTACCTTAAATACCGCCACCGCTGGCGACACGAAAGTCAGTCTGGGTTGGAGTTCTGTGAACGGGGCAACGAGTTACAGCGTGAAATATGGGACAAAAAGCGGTGTCTATACCATTACCATCAACGTGGGCAATGTGACAAGTCATACGGTGGCGGGACTGACCAACGGGACGACGTATTATTTCGTGGTGGTGGCCCACAATGCAACGGGCACGAGCAAGAATTCCAATCAAAAATCGGCCCGGCCGGTTCCGCCGCCTCCGGCGCCGGTTTTGAATACCGCGGTTTCCGGCACGAGCAAGGTTTCGTTATCCTGGAGCGCTTCCGCCACGGCCACCGGCTATACCGTGAAATACGGGACAGCCAGCGGAAGCTATAAGGTAAGCAAGGCCGTGGGCAAGGTCACCAGCTACACCTTAACCGGGCTGTACAATGGGACGGCGTATTACTTTGTTGTGATAGCGAGCAACTTGGGTGGAAACAGCCCCAATTCGAATGAAAAGTCCGCTAAGCCAATCGCGGCGCCGATATTAAGTAGTGCAACGGCCGGCAATGCCCAAGTGACTTTGGGCTGGAATGCTGTGCCCGGTGCCATCGGTTATACCATCAAATACGGCACCGCAAGCGGGAGCTATTCATCTACGGTGGAGGCCGGTAGTGTGACGAGCTTTAAGGTAACGGGATTGATTAATGGGATGACCTATTATTTCGTGGTGGTGGCCAATAACGCAACCGGCACGAGCAACAATTCAACGGAGAAATCCGCCAAACCGCTGGGCCCGCCGCCGGCGCCGGTTTTGGACAGCGCTGTAGCAGGGGAAAGCGAAGTGAGTTTGAGCTGGAAGGCTGCCTTTGGGGCAACGGGCTACACGGTCAAATACGGAACCACGAGTGGTGTTTACACGACAACGGTGCCTCTGGGCAATGTGACGAGCCATACCGTCAGCGGTTTGACCAACGGGATCATGTATTATTTTGTGGTTGCGGCCAGCAACAGCTACGGGACGGGGCCGGATTCGAATGAGAAATCGGCCGTGCCGGTCTCCCCGCTGGATACCACAGCACCCAGTGTCCCCGCGGATCTTGCCGCCACCGCTGTCTCATCAACTCAAATCGATTTAACCTGGAGTTCTTCGACAGATAACGTTGGGGTTACAGGCTATCGAATTTTCCGGGACGGCACACCGGTTGCGACAAGCGTATCGACGAGTTTCTCCGATGCAGGGTTAATGCCCGATACCACTTATTCCTATCAAGTGAGCGCCTTTGACGCAGCGGGTAATGAATCCGCGCCCTGTCCGGCGGTCAGCGCCACCACCCAATTGACCTATACCCCCATTGTGTACGGACAGACGGTGACGGCAACCATCAGCACACCTGCAGAGATTGTTAAATACAGCTTTGTCGCGCAGGCCGGGGACAAGGTGATGATGGCTGGAAGAAGAATAACAGGGGGTGCGTTTGATCCATATGTACAATTACGGGATGTTAATGGTAACGTGATTGGTAATGCTGTGCGTCTGTATGATCTCGGGACGTTCACGGCAACGATACAGACGGCCGGGACGTATTACTTTTGGATTCATGATGGATCCTATGATACGGCCGGGACGTATCAAGTGACGCTGGAGCGGTTGAATGATCCGGTAGGGGTGACGACAATGACGTGGGGGCAAATAGTAAATGGAACAACAACCTTTATAACAGCGCAGGACGTTTATGGTTTTGCTACAGAGCAAGGTGACAGGATAGTTATTTCTTTTCAGAATGCATCAGGAGGATCTTTTGACCCTATAGCAATATTACGAGATACAAATGGGATTCCTGTTGGGAATAGCGTTTATAATAATGGCACCATAACAGCCACAAGTTCTTCAAATGGAACATACTATTTATGGATTTATGATGGATCCTATGACAGCACCGGCAGTTATACCATCACATTGGTTGACAATCTGGTCGTAAACGTATCCGTTTCTCCTATGTTCATCAACCCGGCGATCAACGAGACCGCGACGCTGCAGTTCAGCCTTGAGCGGAATTCCCAGACGGTCATCAATCTCTATCAGGCCACCCTGGATGCCAGTAATGTCCTGCAAAAGACTCTAATTCAAACGCTCTTTTCCGGGCCTCTCCCCAAAGGCCAGAACACTTACACCTGTAATGGAAAGGATGTCAGCCAGGTGATCCTGCCGCAGGATTCTTACGTCTTTACCATTGAAGCCACAGAGATCACTGGAACCAGACATTCGCTCTATAATCCAGCGTATGTCCCCGGCAGTGTCCAGATACAGACCCCGGTTTTAAACTCCCCCAGCTTTGATCCCTATAAAGGAGAGACCACCACCCTTTCCTATAATTTGGTTGCGCCGGCCTGGGTCACGTTGCGAGCGGGGGTTTCTGGGGTGACAACGGCCAGCCGTACGCTTTTCTTAAACAAGCCCCGCGATATTGTTAATAACTCCGATGTCTGGGACGGCCGGGACAATAACGGGAATATCCTCGCCGCCGGCACCTATGTGATTTATGGCTGGGCCAATTTGCTCCCCAGTCACGCCGTTGTCATCCGCAACACCGATCCCCCACGGGTTGATGCCTTACGGGCGGATCCTTATGCCTTTCTCCCTGCTTATAGTGAGAGTGCGAATATTGAATACGGCATTTCCGAAGATTCAACCGTAACGCTGGTCATTAAAAATTCTGCCGGGACGGTCATTCGAACCTTGGTCGACAATGAAGCCAAGTCAGCCGGCGTGCACACCGTTGTCTGGGATGGGAGAGATAGTTCGGGAGATGCGGTCCCAGCCGGCGATTATAAACTGACTTTAACCACAGTGACTCAGGATGGGAGCAATGTTATCAGGGATGGGAATGTTCGGGTGTTTAAATGATCGTATCTCGGGGTTCGTATCTCGTATCTCGTTGTTCGTGAAGCGTGAAGCGTTTGCGAAACGAGATACGTTTCACGAGATACGCTTCACGAGTGATGCTTCACGAGATACGAGATACGCTTCACCAGATACGAGATACGGCAGGCCATTATTATTTTTTCTTTCATTCTTTATTTTATTCTACTTCGCCGAATACCCCGCGGCTTGCCGCGGGGATGAAGGCGAAAGTAGAACTCTACGAAGCTCAAACACGAAATACAGTGAAGTATTTGAGCGTAGTAGAGTTGAGTATTCGGCTTCGAAGAATGAACCTTCAGAATTTTTTAAAAGATACCCTGTAATCTTGTTGCAGGGAGGTTCATTTCCAACAGCAGCCAAGGCCGACACAATCGCCTACAGCCGGCTGACCGACGGCTACTGGCAGATATGGGTTATGAATTCCCAGGGGCAAAACAAAAGGCAGCTCACCGCCAGCCCTTTTGATAAGCGCGATTCCGAAGGGTTCTCTCAAGGAAAAAAAATAGGTTTTCGCACCGCCAACGGCGAGCTTTATATCATCAATTCGGACGGCACGGATGAAAAAGAAATCCTGAAGAAATACGGCAGCATCAACAATCCCAGTTTTTCCCGGGTCAAAGAGGAAGTCGTTTTCGTCCGTTTTGATCCCCAGCTCATTGACAAAAGCAACATTTGGAAATCGGATTTGAAGGGCGAGAACGCCCTGATGCTGACCCGCGGCGTTGCCTTGAAATATCAGCCCAATCTTTCTCCCGCGGCCGACAAAGTCGTTTTTGTTCAGGCTGATCAGGTCAATCAATCCCACCATCTTTGGATCATGAGTGCCGATGGGGCAGATGCCCGGCAATTGACCTTTGGTAAAAAAGGTTTTGATCATCTGCCGGCCTTTTCTCCCGATGGGAAGACTGTAGCCTTTTCTTCTAATCGAGAAAACGGCAATTATGAAATTTATTTAATAGATGTCGATTCTGGCGCCTCCCAGCGCCTGACGAACGACTCAGCGCTGGATACGCACCCCGCGTTTTCTCAAGACGGCAAAAGGATCGCTTTTGTCTCGGATAGGAGCGGCTCGCAGCAGATCTGGGTGATGGATCTTGGAGGAAAGAACCCGGTGCAATTAACCAACGATAAGGAAGAGTCGATCGATCCGGTGTGGCTTGATATGCGATGAAATCTGAAATAAGGTATCTCGTCAATCGTGAAGCGGTTGTGAAACGCGAGATACGCTTCACGAGATACGCCTGAAGATACGCTTCACGAGATACGAGATACAGTTATTGGAGGAAGGAGTCCCATGGCTATCAATAAATTGATGCTTTTCTCTATGATGTTGACCATTTCCCTGGCAACAGGGGCCCTGGCCGATAGCGGTAAAATCCTTCTGCCTTTATCCGTTCACTTCGAAGCGACGAAAGACGCCCCGGCCGACCCCGCCGAAACCAACATTTTTACAATCAATGTCCAGGACGGCTCCAAGGCTGCCAATCCCCAGGCTCGGTATAATGTCCTTCTTTATATCAACAGCCGTTTTGAAGTGGAATTTAAAAACGAAACCCTGCCCTTCAGCTTTAAACGAAATCTCCGGGGACTAGGGCAAGGCCCCCATGAATTAAAGATTGACCTGGAGTCCGCATCTGAGGCGGTTGTGGGCCGGGCGAGTATGATCGTTGAAGTAGAGTAGTTCAATAATCGTATCTCGTCGTCCGTGAAGCGTGAAGCGTTTTACGTACGAGATACGAAATACACTTCACGAGATACGAAATTATGCGCTATTTTTGGTTTTTCATTTTACTATCACTAACAATGGCCGGATGCCAATCTGCTCCTTTAAAATCAGCAGAAACAAAGCCGTTGGAGGCCGCACCGGCAGGCGGCGATGAAATCCTGGCCACGGATATTTCCTTCGACCTGGAAACAGGCCAGATCAAATACACGCTGCCCGAGGATGCGCTGGTGCGCGTGCGCATCGGTCTGATGGACGGCGGACCGCTGCTTCATCATGTTGTCGACTGGGAGAAACGCCTCAAAGGGCCCCATGTGGAAACGTGGGACAGGAAAGACGCAGCCGGCAAAATTGATTTCACCAACCGCAAAGACATGATGCTTGTTTTGGGCTGTCTTCCCCTGGAAGAAGAAAAACGAAAAAGCTACAACGGCCTTATTAAGGGATTAAGAAAAGCCCCGCAGCTCAATGTCGTCTTCCCCGAGGCCGTGGGCAAAACCGATGATGGCTGGGATATCGTTCGGGGTATAGCGCCGGTCAGGATCAACCTGGATGAAAAAGACAAGGACTGGCTGACCGGCACAAAATACGAAGTGGGGATGTACATCGACTATGTCTTTTTGATGGAAGACGAAGAGGGGACCAACCCTTTTACCTACCGGCTCAACACCGTGAATCTCAATGACGGGCCTCATCTGATCACGGTCAATATTGTGGGATATGAGGGGGATATGGGGACGAGGAGCGTCCTGGTATATGTGAAAAATAACTAGGCGTATCTCGTGAAGCGTGAATCGTGAAGCGTATCTCGTATTATGGGAAAAAGCTATGAAAATCAGAAATTTTCGAGATTTGGATATCTGGCAGTTAGGGAAAAAGTTAGTGCTGGAGATTTATCAAGTAACCAAAAGTTTTCCCAAAGAAGAACAATTCGGTATTGTTGCTCAGATGAGAAGAGCGGCGATATCTATTTCGTGTAACATCGCTGAAGGATTTAATCGACTGCATAATAAGGAACTTGAGTTTGGCACTTTTTCGGGCTTTTGGGCCGTATTTTCAGGTAGTTCTCGTCGAGAAAGCAATTTTGTGGTATCGAAAACCTGTTTTTGCGATCCGAGAGACTTTTCCGACGACAAA
>Ga0114945_10000843_pt1 | contig 19531 bp, 23 predicted proteins | sample OV2TP3_FD_87194 | JGI IMG/M metagenome (GOLD analysis project Ga0114945, IMG submission 87194) | Hot spring microbial communities from Beatty, Nevada to study Microbial Dark Matter (Phase II) - OV2 TP3 | ecosystem: Environmental > Aquatic > Thermal springs > Hot (42-90C) | place: USA: Beatty...
GGCCGTTCATCCCCAATCCGGCTCAGGAACGGACGCTCCTCTACGTTCAGGTCCTGCTCCTGCCGACCGTCACGTTCTTCTGGGGCATGGCTATCTGGCGGCGGCGGCGCCGGCTCTAACGCATGAAGGGCCCCTGGCTGACCACATTCCTGGCGATTCTTCTGTGCGGATTGGGAGCCTACGTGTACTTCGTGGAGCTGCCGGCCGAGCGGAAGAAAGTCGAAACCGAAGCGGCCGAGAAACAGCTCATTCCATTCGGCCGGCAGGACATCACAAACCTGACTCTCCGGTCGGCTGGAGAGACCATCGTCCTGGCCGCCGCCCAAGATGACCCAAAGGACCACAAATGGAAGATTGCCTCCCCCATCCAGGCGGAAGCCGATCCCCGCGAGGTGGAAGGCCTGCTTCGAGCCCTGACACTGGGCAAGGTCGCCCGTGTGGTGGAGGAGAAGCCCAGCGACCTGGCAGCCTACGGGCTGGCCCATCCTTCCGCGGTGTTGACTCTGAAGGCCGGCAGTCGGGAGGAGACCCTGTCTCTCGGCGACAGCGGTCCGATCTCATCCACGCTGTACGCGATACGCGCCTCGGACCCCAAAGTGCTGCTCACCGATCTGGCGGCCAAAGACTTTCTGAACAAGACGGTCCTGACGTTTCGCAAAAAAGAGGTGTTGCCGTTCGAGCAGAACAAGGTGGACCGCCTGCGCCTGACCTACCCGAAGCACGAGATCGTGCTGTACAGGCTGGAGAACAAATGGAGGATCCGCGCCCCGATCGAGGCACCGGCCGATCCACCGGCAGTCCGCACGCTGCTCCTCAAGCTTAAGGACCTCAAGGCGCTCTCGTTCATTGATCCCGGTCCCCAGCACGATGCGCTCCTCAAGACACTCAAGGAGCCGGCGGCCAAGATCACGGTGCACGAGGGAGACCGCGATAGAGACAGCGAGAGGACCGTCAAGTTGTTCGAGCCGGACCCTCGGAGCGGTGAAGCCTATGCGGTCATCAGCCCAGAAGGCCCCATCTACCGAATCAGTCCCCTGTCCATCAAAGATCTCGTCCGCGACCTCTTCGTCCTACAGGACAAGCGGCTCCTGGGTCTGGAGCGCGACGAGATCGCCATGCTCGCGGTCAAGACACACGAGGAGCAGTATCAACTCATCAAGCAGATCGATCAGTGGGTCCTCGAGGATCTCCCGACAGAGAAGCTGAACCAGCAAAAAGTGGATCTGTTGGTCAGCCGCGTTGTGGATCTGCCGGCGGAATTGCGAGTCGTCAAAGAAAGCCGGCCGCTGGCTCCGTACGGCTTGTCGTCGCCGACAGCCGAGTTTACGGCGACTGGCAAGGATGGGAAGAGGCACGGCCGCCTGGTCCTTGGCACCAAAGTCGGTGGGCTGGCCTATGCCATGGGGCGAGGACTGCGGGGGATCTACCAGGTCCGCTCCGATCTGCTGGCCCAAATTCCATCCAAGCAGGATCTGCTCGCCAAAACCCTTGCCCCCGAGAGCAAGCCGTCCCCGTAAGCCCCTTTGCGGAGCTTCGGGGGCTGTGCTACCATCCTGCGTGAAAAGGAGGACGAACCATGAACGTGCATCGAACAGCCATGATCTTTTGGGGGACTGCAGCCGCGCTGATACTGGGAGGATGCGCCACGACTTCCCCCGGAGATGGCATGGGAGCCGGGGCGGCACCCAGCGCGATATCGGCTCCGAGCGACCCGTACCAAGCCTGCCTCGCTCGGATTCCGAAAGATGCGACTCCGGGACAGCGCGACCTGGCGACCCGCAGTTGCGCGCGGGATGAAGAGGAGAGAAAGGCAGCCCTGGGAGTCGGTTCCCGCTCTGCGTCCGGTCATGCCGGTGATAGCCTGCAGGCCTGTTTGGCAAGAATCCCCAAGGATGCAAGCTCCGGCCAACGCATGATCGCCGAGCGCACTTGCGAGCGCGACGAGGCGGAGCGGCGGTAGAGGACCCGGGCCGAGGACGCCTCGCTTCCCGATCTTCCCGCGTCAGGCCGGCGCGCAAGTGAATGGCCACGCTCCATCGTGCCCCACAGGCCTGGACTTTCGATTTTCCATTCAGTATCGTACCTTCCGTGCCCCCGTAGCTCAGGTGGAGAGAGCAGCGGTTTCCTAAACCGCGGGTCGCACGTTCGATTCGTGTCGGGGGCACCACGTTCTTAGCTCGTCCAAGGTGTGACAGTTGTTCCGACGTCCCATTCTCGCTAAGCCATTGTTCATGCCCGCGACGTTCCGCGCCGCACAAGGTCGAAGCCCATTATTTTGGCTCGTCGGATGCATCGCGCTCGCGGCCACAGGGTTGGCGGTGCCAGCGGCAGTCGAGGGAGGTCAGGAGGGTTCCATGGAACTCAAGAGTTCGGCATTCGAAGCCGGCGGGGCCATCCCCACCAAGTACACGTGCGAAGGGCCGGATGTCTCGCCGCCGCTGAGCTGGTCGGATGTCCCGGCCGGTACTAAGAGCCTGGCGCTCATCGCGGATGATCCTGACGCGCCGATGGGGACGTGGGTGCACTGGGTCGCCTGGAATATCCCGGCCACGGCGAAGTCACTGGAGGAGGACGTCCCGAAGCGGGATACCCTCGCGAATGGCATGAAGCAGGGTACCACGGACTTCCGCAGGATCGGCTACGGCGGTCCCTGTCCGCCCTCGGGTACCCACCGCTATTTCTTCAAGCTCCACGCGCTCGATACCACCCTGAACCTGCCGAATAGCACGACCAAGAAGGATCTGGAGCGGGCCATGCAGGGCCACATTCTCAAGCAGGCTGAGCTCATGGGCACGTATCGGCGCAAATAGTTGCCGAGAGCTCCAGCATCGACGTCATAGCAGATCTCACGTAGGAGTGTGGAAAACTCCGGAGGGTTGAACATGCACAGGAAAGCGGATTGGACAATGTTCGTTGTGGCGCTCTTAGCAGGTCTGGTGGGTGGTATGCTGCCCGTCCGCTTCTTCACCGGCGAGACCGTCATCGCCCAAGAGCCTGCCAAAGGCGGCAAGGTCATCGAGGCAGAGGAATTCCGCGTCGTGGATAAAAATGCGAAAGTTCGAGCAGTCCTTGGTGTGAGCCCTGATGGAAGTGCAACGCTAGTACTGACAGACAAGGCTAGCAAGGCCTTGGTTCAGATGGGGTTGGAAGCCAATGGAAGACCTCTGATCGGACTTGCGGACAGGATGGCCCAGACACGCGTTTTGCTGACACTCGATGCAGATGGCTCTCCTGAGCTGGCTTTCAAAGATGAGCAGGGCCGGGAGCAAGCCCGTTTTGGCTTAGGTACCCAAGGTGGCCCTAGTTTGCTGCTTACCGACAAATCCATGGTAGGCGGAACGGCGCTTGGAGTTGGAGCTGATGGAAATCCCGCCCTGGCACTCTGGGGCAAGGATGGGAAGTCCAAAGTATTGGTCCTGCCTGGCCTGACAGGCTTTGGCCTGTACCTTAGCGACAACAGTGGACAAAGACGCGCCTTTTGGGGTTCGACGGACGATGGAAAGACAATGCTCGCTCTCTGGGACAAGGAGGGGAAGACAGTCTGGTCTGTGCCATGACCAAAAAGGTAGAATGCTTTGGGTCGCCTCGGCCTCCTTACTGTGACTTCATGGAACTTGAGGAACTAGAGAAGCTGACGATCTGGGAGCGGCAGGTCGAGCTGGCCAAGCTCTGGGACGAGCTGGGCACGACGATCTACATGGCGAGAGACACGAAAGGCCGTAGCGCGCCCAATACCAGGATCCGCAAGACGAACTGGCCGGGCTTCTGGCTGTCCGTGGACGATCTCAGCGGCTACCAACTGCTCGAAGACGCCGACATCCAGCGGTGGATCTTGCAAGAGGCAGGGTGAGTCGGTGAACCACTTCGCGCGCCGGTTCCTTACCGATGTGCTCCTTTTCCCGGGACTCATGTTCTTGGCCGGATGCCACTCGGTGAGCCTTCTGAATCACCCCCAAGCCACGGGAACCCACAAATTCATCGACATTGACGATTACCTCACCAAGGAACAGAAGCACGCGGTGGTGGTCTGGGGCAACCACGCCGCGGCCGTCGAGACGATCACGAAACTCGAGCAGCAGAGTGGAAAGATCGTCCTTGATCCGGCAGTCATCGAAGAGCTGGTCAATGAGCAGAAGAGCAAATTCGGCGATCTGACCGAGGATGAAGTGGTGCTCCGGGCGGGACGCCTGGCCCGAGCGGACAGCGTCATCTTTGCCAAGGTCGCCGCGACCCCGGCAGATGGGACTGGAGGATACCAGTGCAGCGTGGCGGTCCGTGCTGTCAACGTGGAGATCGGGGAAGTGCGCTGGAGCGGGGCCGCGTGGTATCCGCGGCCGGTTCAAGACCTCGATGAGAGCGTCCGCCTGCTGACCGCCATGGCCATCGCGCGGGCTCGCTGCCCGATCGAGCGCGGATTCGCCTGGTACCAGGACAAGGGGTGTATGGTGAAATGAGAACCACCTTCAATATTTTCTCTTGCCAGGGGATGCCCGATTATGCGATAACACGCCCCCGTCTCCAAGGCCAATAAAGTTGGAGGCGGCGTAGTCTTAAAGGGGATGACCCCGCGTGACTCGATCCGGCCTTTTGTGCGAGGACGTTTCGCGGCAGGATTTGGTATACTGATCCTAGCGATCTTATTTCTGGAGCGCTTATTCTACTTCTTCCAACACTCCTCAGACTCATCCGGCCCCAGGATTTTATACATTCATCTTTCCCCTCGATGTAATCATTCATCGGATCTGAGACTCCGACGACAAGCCTGATGCTATCGCCCTCGCCGGGTGTGCTGAGGATCGCCAAGGAGAGCGCTCCATGCCGAAAGACCGAACCGGTCTTCCGCTGATCGCGGGGACCGTTGCACTGGCCGTCGTCATTTTTGCCCTGGATCTCTTCATCCCCCGTGGCGTGGCGATGGGCGTCCTGTACGTGGTGCCGGTCCTGATCGCGCTTCGATCTCCCCAGCGGTTGTTCGTCTTTGCGGTCGGAGTCGGCTGCACGGTCCTGACCCTGCTCGGCTTTGCCTTGTCTCCAGCCGGCAGCCTTCTCTGGATGGCCACAGTGAACCGCACGCTTGCCATCCTCGCCATCTGGGTCACTGCGATTCTCTCTCTACAGCACAAACACGCCGAAGAGCAGATCCAGCTGCTCCGACGCCTGTTGCCGATCTGCTCTTCCTGCAAGAAAATCCGGGACGACCGGGGGTACTGGAGTCAGGTCGAGCGCTATCTCGAGACCCATACCCGCGCTATCCTCACCCACAGCATCTGCCCTGAGTGTGTGGAGAAATGGTACCCCGAGCTGCACCCCGAGCTCGTCGAACGCTACCCTGAGCTGTATAAAGGCTGAAAAGGCCCGCCTGTTCCCGCCGTTCCGAGCGAATTCCCCCAATAGTCATCTCCCTACGGCTATGGCATAATGAGCCGCCTGGCTGCCTGACGATGGCCCTGCAAGCAGCGATTTGAAAGGACGCCGCCTTGAGCGAGTGGCTGAAATTGTCGCCTCAGCTCGCGATCGCCGTTGTCCTGATCAGCGCCGGGATCTTTGCGATCGATCTTCTGTTTTTCCCGACGGGGGTCGCCATCGGCGTGCTGTACGTGCTGCCGGTATTGGTGTCATTACGGTCCCGGCAACAGACCTTTGTGTTCACGGTCGCCGCAGGGGCGACGGTCCTGACCGTTCTCGGGTTCGTCTTCTCCCCTTCCGGCGGCATTCTTTGGATGGGGGTCGCCAACCGCCTCATTGCCGTTCTGGCGATCTGGGTCACCGCCTTTCTGTCGCTGCAACAGCGGAAAGCGGAAGACCTGATCCAGTTCTTGCGCGGCCTCCTGCCGATGTGCGCCTCCTGCAAGAAGATCCGCGACGACAAGGGATACTGGAGCCAGGTCGAGCAGTACATCGAGACCCACTCGAACGCCATCTTCACGCACAGTATCTGTCCGGCATGCGTCGAGAAATGGTATCCCGATCTCTATCCCGAGCTGGCGGAACGGTACCCGGAGTTGTACAAAAAGAAGTAGGGTGCGTCGCTAGGACGTGATGATGGGCAGAATGGTCCGGAACGTGCGACGCCCCGTTTCCACCAGGCGTCCTTCGCGCACGAGAGGATCGTCCGGCTGGAGAAACCGGGCCAGCTTGAAAAACTGGCGTCCTGACAGTACCGCCGCCACCTCCGACTTCCGCTCCCTTGTGATCTCCACTGTATAGCCCGTCCCGCGCTTCCACTCCCACAAGGACGGCCCCAGACTCAGACACAGTTGCCGATCCGCCACATCCGAAAAGCGATTGATCAGATTCCGCTTGTAGCGGAGGAGGTGCTCCCCTTCAAGGATGAGGGCAAAGACGAAGTAATGTCCCCACCAGAACAGCGAGCGAAACGTAAACTTTTCGCTTCCGGCAAAGTGCTTGGGGAAATCCAGATACTGGTAAGGATAGTCCTCCAGGTGCTCACCTTTCACGAATTGGCACGCCGCCGAGTTGAAGCCTTCCGGGGCCAGGAGCTCCAGCTCCGACAGCTCCTCCCGCAACTCAGCGTGCAGACGATCGAGCATCGTTCGCACCTTTCTCATAATGCGGGCCTTGGCGAGAAAGAATTTGTCGTCCGCCACGAGGCTCAGCTCTTCTGGCGTGAACAGAACCGGGTCGGTCACGAGAGACTCACAGTGTCAGGGCGGGTATTCTGAATGATCCGGAAGGGCCTTGCAACACGCGCGGAGTTGGAGGATGATCCCTCCCCGTGCCTGCCTTACCGGATGATCACGCGCCGCAGCCGGAACAGACTCAAGAGCCGCTTCTGCACCCGCCGCCCAATCCTGCCGGAGGCCGGACCTTGATCGTGGATGCGAAGGACCCGGCCGCCTATCCGTTTCCGAGTGCCGCCTTGACGGACGCCAAACCAGCGGATCAGATTTTCATCAGGCCGGGAGTCTACGAAGACAAGCTCTTTGTCACGGAACGACCCATCCATCTCATCGGCGCCGGCCGGGACCACGTCACGATTTTCAGCCGGCGCGGCGGTCCTCTGTACCTTCAACGCATCCCTGCCGGCCGGATCGCCGGCATCACGTTTCGATACGTGGGCAGCGATCAGCATTCGGCCCTCAATATCCTGGATTCGGTCTGCACGATTGCGAGATGTCGAGCGATGGAAGGGATTCTATCCGGCATGGTGATTTACGGACCGCAGTGCAGGGCGACGCTCATCGAGAACGACGTGTGCGGGAACCGCGAATCCGGTATCTTCGTGTTCGCGGGCGCCCATCCATACGTCGCCCAGAACCTCTGCCACGGCAACCATCACTTCGGCATCGCCGTGCGCGATCCCGAAACCCACCCCGATCTGGTGCGGAATACCTGCCGGAACAACATGCTGAGCGGCGTTCTCCTCTTTCATCACGCGGCCGCAGTGATCGTGGAGAATGTCGCCTGCGACAACCAGCACTGGGGCGTGGTCCTGACCCCGGACAGCCACCCCACTCCCGCAGCAGAGGAACTGGCTTCATCGAATTCGCTGATGCCCAATCCGCGAGGTCCGTTCATCGTGTCGCCCGAACCGCTCGCGGAGATCGGGCGATAGCCCGCCTGACGGTCCTTCTCTCACTGCACGAGGCGGTAGATGACGATCGGCTCACTGTGTCCCTTAATCTGCTGCGGCGGCAGCGCCTCGAGCCCCACTTGGGAGCATAGGGCGGCATAGGTGGCTGCGGTCAGCAGCAGCGGCTCCCCCACCGCCTTGGTCAGCTCTTCAACCCGCGACGCCACATTCACGGTATTCCCGATGGCCGTATATTCCATCCGTCGCGGCGACCCGAGGCTGCCGACCACCGCGCGGCCGGTATGGATGCCGATCCCGATGGCCAGCGGCGCCTGCCCCTCGAGCACCAGCCGGGCGTTCAGATCTTCCAGCCGAACGAGCATGTCTCGGCCGGCGGTGACCGCCGCATCGGCGTGAGCCTCGCGCCCGTCCCAGCATCCGAAGAGGGCCATGAAGCCGTCCCCGAGAAACTTGTTGACCATCCCGTCATGCTTCTGCTCCACCACCTCGACCATTTCCGCGAGGAATTGATTGAGGAGGGAAACCGCTTCCTGGGGAGTGGACCTGGCGCAACGGGCGCTGAAGTTCCGAATGTCCACAAAGAGCACCGTCACCTCTTCCTCGACGCCGCCTAAGCCGGGATCGCGGCTCAGGATACGCCGGGCCGCCTGCTGGCCAACGTGGGTGCCGAGCGTCTCCTTGAGTCGGTTCTTCTCCCGCATTTCGAGAATCATGCGGTTGAACTCATCAATCAGCGGCCCGAATTCATCGGCCCGCAGCAGGGACACCTGCACACCAAGGTCTCCTCCGGCTACCCGCCGCGCCGCCTGTTTCAATTGATTCACCGGCTCGGTGACCAGGAGTCCGACCATCCAGGCGGTGGTCAACCCGAAGCCGATGCCGAGCCCGCCCACCGCCAGCGCGAACCAGGGGGTGTCGGTCCCGCCGGGCTCATGGGGAGCGAGCATCAGCAAGAGCAACGACGCGATCGGACAGAGGCCGGCTGACACGGCCCACAAAAGTCCGCGGCCCTGCAGAGACAGGGCCAGCGTCCCGGGGATATCGGCCGGACGAGCATCCCGGAAAAACACCGGGTACAGAAGCCGCTGGCCCAGCAGCTCAATGGCGAAAAAGCTGTGAGTGATGGCGATCAGAGCCGAAATCAGGAAGGAGGTGGGCAGATGCGCATAGAGCCGAGGATCGAGCGACCCGGGTGCCCTGGAGAGGACGATGAGAAAAACCGGGATGCAGAGCAACCAGCCGCTGCCGCAGAGCCCCATGGCCCACCACGGCAGGTTGATCACCCGTCGGCGAGCGCGCTGCAGGTCCTCGGAAGCCACCGCCTGGCCGTGCATGAGCCGGTTCCAAGGCGACCATAAGGAGCGGAGGACCCAGACCCATACGATAACCGCGGCGGGATACACAACCAGATTGAACAGCATGATGGTGCGAAGGAATACCGCATGCTGCGCCCCCGACATCAGCGGCTGGATGTGGATGAGGTTGTACCAGATGTTGACCACGCTCCCGATGATTTGAGGCAGGATGGGCGCGATCCCGATCAACCAGATGCCATGCCGCACTGCCCAGTTCAACCGATGGGGAGCATCCCGATCCATGGCACCTCTCACTGCACAGCGCCGTCGAGTGCGGAGCACCAGTCCGCATTATTCATGACGGTTCGTCGCGAAATCGCGGAGTCGCGTTGCGAGACGGGCCAGCACAGCCGCGAGGGAGGAAGGCGTACTCCCAGCAGTACGTTGACCGACTGAGCGGCGAGCACGCCCGCCGACAGGCTCGCCTGCCTGCGCCAAACACAGCGCGGCAGGCAGGTCGCAGCAGCGAATCTGCGATTGCAGCAGAAGCGTTCATGAATAATGCGGACTAGGAGTCAATTATCGTCCTAGCCGGCCCGCGCTTCAACTGACGCAGCTCTCTCGTACCGGGGCAAGGTTGACAGAGACCATGGCAGGGCATAGCCTTATGCGCACAGAGGCCGCTCATGAAACGTGTGGGGCGAAGACAGGAGCAGCCGCCATCTGATCATGCGACCCTGAAGACTCTGCTGAACGAGGCCATCGCGCACCATCAAGCCGGCCGGGTGGCCGAGGCTCAGCGCCTCTATCAGCGGATCTTGACGATCGATCCCGATCACGCCGAAGCCCTGCATCTCTTCGGCCTCCTGGCCTATCGCGTCGGCCAGCTCGAGACCGCGGTCGCCCTGATCACACAAGCGATCCAGCGTCAACCTCAACACGCGCCCTACCAATTCAATCTGGGGGTGGTCCTGCACAAGCAAGGAAAGCTTGACGAGGCCGTGGCCGCTTATCGAAAGGCCTTGGCTCTGAATCCCTACTACGTCGAGGCCCACAGCAATCTCGGCAACGTGTTCATGGAACGGGGCCACCTGGAGGACGCCGCGGTTTGCTATCAACGTGCGGTGGGCATCCGGCCCAACTACGTGGAGGCCTACAACAATCTCGGCGCCGCGCTCAAGGAACAAGGGAAACTCGACGAGGCGGTCGCCGCGTACCAGCGCGCCCTTACCTTCAAGCCCGATCACGTCGAGGCGCATAGCAATCTGGGCATGGCGTTGATGGAGCAGGGGAAGCTGGACGAGGCGGTCGCCGCGCTCGAGAGAGCCTTGAGCTTGAAGGCGGACTATGTCCACGCCCATTACAACCTGGCCTTTGCGCTCATCCGCAAGCAGCGCGTCGATCACGCTCTCCGCTGCCTCCGCACATCGGCCGATCTGAAGCATAACCACAGCCGGCCCGTCCCCGAGCAATCCGTCTACAGATCGCGATTGAAGCACGACGCCGAGCAGATCCAATACCTGCTCGACCGCCATCTCATCAGCCCGTATTACGCCGGCTATCTGAGCACGCTCAAGAGCCTCAAAGAGCGCGCGGCTGCGGCTGGGGACGGTTCCAACCGGATGATGCTCAGCGCGCAAGAACTTGAAAAGATCGCGCTGTCCTTCAATCGCATCATCCACTATGCCGACTGTCCGACCCTGCCGCAGGGCGCCCTGAACCCCGCGCTGGACGTGGAAGCCATCGAGGCCCGCTACTACGCGACGCGGCCGGAGGTCATGTATGTGGACCAGTTGCTGAACGAGGAGGCCCTGCGAGCGCTGCGCGCCTTCTGTCTGGAGTCCACGATCTGGAAGAAGGACTATGACAACGGCTACATCGGCGCCTTTCTGGGAGACGGCTTTTCCTGCCCGCTGCTGCTCCAGATTGCCGAGGAGCTCCGGCTGCAGTTTCCGGGCATCTTCAAGGACTACCCGCTGATGCAAGCGTGGGCCTTCAAATACGACAGCGAGCTGAAGGGCCTGAACATCCATGCGGACGCGGCTGCCGTCAACGTGAATTTCTGGATCACCCCGGATGAGGCGAATCTTGATCCGTCGCGCGGCGGGCTCGTCGTCTGGGACAAGGAAGCGCCGAAGGAGTGGAACTTCAAGGAGTACAACAGCAGCAGGAACGAGCCGAAGGTGCGGGAGTTTCTACGGAGCAGCGGCGCGAATGCGATCTCGATCCCCTACCGGCAGAACCGGGCGGTGATCTTCAACTCCGATCTGTTTCACGAGACCGACCAGTTCCGCTTCAAGGACGAGTACGAGAGCCGGCGCCTGAACGTCACCCTCCTCTACGGCCGCCGCAGCGATCTTGGCTCGTCCTGACCGCGCCGGCATTCTGACGTCCCTTACTCGCCATCGAGTTCACATGCCGTGATGTCCCGCGCCACACAACGGTCGAAGCCGATCGATTTACTGGTCCCTTGCGGGTTGAAGCCGGCTGATCACGCCAGGACCTTCCGGAGAAACTTTCCCAATTCCGCAAGCACCGCCGGTGGGATTTCATGCACCCCGCGGAAGGGAACCCATTCGACCGCCAGTCCGGCCCGGCCCAGCAAATCCCGTAGCTGCTCCGCCAGCGAGAACGGTAGTAGCGGATCTGAGGTGCCGTGGCTCATGAACACGGGCAGGCCATGGCGCCTGGGCATGAGGGGAATCCACTCGTCTTTGGACAGGAGCGTGCCGGACATCAGGACGAGCCCGGCGAACGGTCGCTCCATCCGGAGCGCGACATCGCAGGCGAGCATGGCGCCCTGGGAGAAGCCGCCCAGCACGGTCCGCTTGGGATCGGCGCCAAACCGCTGGTCTATCTCGCCCAAGAGCGCGATGACCCGCTCACGGGATTCGGTGAGCCCGACCGGGTTGTCGCCTGACAGGTCTCGTGGCCGGCCCATCGCCGTATCCCGCTGCAGCTTCTCTATGTCGATCATCCACCAGGCCCGCCCCTGGCCGTAGGCCATCGGCAACGATAGCAGTCCTTCGGGAAACACGAATCGCGTCCCCGTCGGACCGTCGAGGTACTCCCAGAGAGCGACTAGATCATCCCCGGGCGCGCCGAAGCCGTGGAGCAGGATCACGACCGGCCCATCGCCTCCTCCTTTCCCATCCGAGCCGCCCGTGAGGCGGACCTGAAGCCCCCTCATCCGTTCTTGTCGCACGGAACGCTTATCTCACCAGAAAGTACCGCCAACCCACGGTTTGCCTGGAACCGGAGCCGCAGCCGTGCTAAAAGACCGCCACACACCTTGCCATGGACACTGTGACGCTCGCCGATATCCGCCAAGCCGCAGAACGCCTGCGAGGAGTTACGCACGTCACGCCCATCGTCACCAGCCACCAACTGGACGAGGTCGCTGGCGCGACGGTGTTCCTGAAATGTGAGAACTTTCAGCGTATCGGCGCCTTCAAGTTTCGCGGCGCCTACCACGCGATCGTGACGCTGCCCCCTGCGCAGCGCGGCAAGCCCATCGTCACGCTCTCCTCCGGTAATCACGCCCAAGGCGTCGCGCTGGCCTGCCGGCTGCTGGGGCGAGAGGCCCATGTCGTGATGGTGGGGCCGATCAATCCGCTCAAACGGCAGGCGGTGCTGGGCTATGGGGCGACGATCCATGAGGTGCCGGACTCCGGACAGGCCGAACACACCCTGCGCGATCTTCTCGACCGGCTCGACGGGGTCTATGTCCACGCGTTCAATGACCCGCAGGTGATTGCCGGCCAAGGCACCGCCATGCTGGAGTTCCTATCCGCCGTGCCCGACCTCGAGGTCGTCCTGGCACCGATCGGCGGCGGGGGGCTCCTCTCCGGCACCTGCATCGCGGCCCACGGTCTGAATTCCGCAATCCAAGTCTATGCCTGCGAGCCGCTCGGCGCGCTCGATGCCATCCATTCGGTACGCGAGAACCGGATCGTGCCGATGGCCGAGCCCCGGACGATGGCCGAAGGTCTTCGTACCAGCGTCGGGGACGTAACGCTCCCTATCCTGCGCAGCCACCTCGCCGGTTTTTTCGCCGTAGCGGAGGATGAGATTCCCCGGGCGATGCGATTCATCTTCGAGCGCCTGAAAATCGTCATCGAGCCCTCCAGCGCGGTGGCCCTGGCGCCGCTGCTCCGGCGCGAAGAGGCCCTGATCGGCAAGCGAGTCGGCGTCATCGTGACCGGCGGCAATGTGGATCTGTCCGCCTTCTTTGACTGGCTCTCTCATCAGACTGCCTGAGGCTGCTGCGTCCGGACGAACCCGGGGCGCCTCTTCAGCTCCCAACGACGAAGTCCGCAAACTGATCCGCCTCCTCACGCCTTACGCCTCACGCCTTACTTCAGTAACCCGATCTGCCTGAGCACGCTGGCCTGGTCCCAGTAGATCCGCTCGGTCGCAATCTTGTCGCCGCGAAAGCTGATGATGGCCACAAAGTCCACCGTCAGCTTCTTGTTCGTCGGCGGCACGTTCGGGAGAAACCACTCCATGCGCTTGCTGTGCGTGAACGTCATGCGCAGCTCATCCACCAATTGGTCGGCTCCCACGACGCGGTTGATCAACTCCGTCTTCACGTCAGGCGGCCAGGAGGGAATGAACACGTCGCGGTAGAAGGCCCGCAGCGCTTTCTGTCCGCGGGCCCCGGCGTTCGTCGGCACGTGGTTGACGTAGGGGTCGTCCACCATCGTCGCCATCGTCGCCTCCAGGTCTTTTGTCACGAATTCGGCATCGGTGTGGGCTTTCCAGACCACTTCCAAGCTGCTTGGTTTCATCGAAGACCTCCTGCACGGCTTTTCATTGCGATCCCGTTGCACACGATCAGGCGTCGGCTGAGGTAGGTTACGTCTTATTTGGCCTGGCGCTTCTTCTTTTTCTGCTCCTTCGCCTTCGGTTCCTTCTCCTGCAACGCCTTCAGCGCGGCCGCTTGCTCGGCTAACTGCTGCCTCAGCAGGCGGTTCTCTTCCTTGAGCCGATCCAGCTCCATCTGAATCTTTGCCGGAACAGGTGAGGGGGTGGCGGCGATGGGGGGCGGGTCCGGCACGGAGGTCGGCACGGGCGGCGGTGACGCCGAGGCAGCCGGGGACGGCGGGCGCGGAGCAGCCGGCGGCTCCGGAACCTTGGCCAGCCTCTCATAGTTGATGACAAGAGGCGCAAGCTGCCCATATCCCGGTGGGCGTGGCGCCTGATCGATGTCCCGACTCAGGGCGGCCTCAGGCACAAATCGCACCTCCCGCTGGTAGAGTCCGGTGAAATCCGGCGACTCGCGATCCGAGGAGGTCCCCGGCGTTCCCCGGTCGGGCCGTTCCAGCCTGTACCGATATTGCGTCAAGGTGAGATAGAGCGAGGAGCCATACGCATAGAGGGCGGCGGCGGCCTCCGGACCCGAGGGCGTCGGATGCATGACCTGAAATTCCACGATGTGGTGCGGGGCGGCCTGCGCCAGCGCCGCCGCGATGTGCGGCGCCAGAAACTGCACGTCGTTCTCCGAAAATGCGCGGACGGGCTCGGGGGATCCAAAGATGAACGTGGTGACCTTTCCCTGGCGCGGCTCCACCTGGACCCCTCGCAGCAGGCGCATGACGAGGGTCTCGTCGAGGAGTAGGGGGTGCGATGCGTGAAACGCCGCTTGGGGTACACGGGCCAAGTAGACCGAGCCCTGCGGGCCGTCGTGTACCGTGATGTCGCGCACGGGAGCCGACGCACAGGCATGCAGGATCCCGACAGCCAGCAGGATGCCCCAAAGGCCGCTCGGCGCTGAATAGCCAGTCTTCGCGATCACATGCGTACAGATGCCTCCGGCACGCGTGCGGCCCGCATTCTTAGCAGCGTGGGGATAAAAAAGCCAGTCAATCACCATTTACATCTTTTGATCGCTCCTGTATGGTGGCCGCGGCGATGGACCAGCAGGCCCGCAGAACCGGGAACGCCCGGCCCCTCATCGGATGCACCGGTCTTGCGGTTACGGTGATGCTGGCGCTTTCAGGCTGTGTGGCGCCGCGTGGGTGGGTGTATTCTCCCACGCCGGCGGCGGATCGGCCCGCCGTCTCGCCCCACACCGTTGTGGTTCTGCCCCTGCTCGACGAGCGGCCGGCTCAGAACGACAACAAGGTTTGGCTCTACTGGATTCCGTTCTTCCCGTATGGCTGGCAAGATCTCTCAGTCCCTGAGCGCCATCCCAATCACATCAACTCGAACGAATGGCTGTTCAATCCGCCCGTGGACCTCGCCGCCTCGCTCGCAGCGGAGATCAACAACAGCCGCCTCTTCAAAGAAGCTTCCTCCGCCGCCGATCCCGCCCGCGGAGAGCTGGTCCTTCAAGGGCGGCTGTCGTCCACCAGGTACGAGAGTCGGCTCTATTCGTATGGGGTATCACTGGTCGCGCCGGCCCTCTGGGTGCTCGGGCTTCCGGTGTCGTCGGTCACAAACACGCTCGCGTTCCACCTGCGACTGGAAGATCGTGCCTCGCAGAAGCGGCTGTGGGAGCAGACCTACTCCGCCGAGCACCGCGAGGGCGCCCTCTGGCTCTACAACCTGCCCGAGGATTTCAGCTACGACGAGATGCTCAAAGAATTGATGCCGAAGATACTGGCTGATTTGGAGGAGGCGATCAAACAACAGCAGGGGTCGGCACAGACAAGGCCAAACCACTAGCCTCCCTCCCTCAAGCCCTGCCGGAAGGGCGACCCCTCCTCTTGGGGGAAGGGTGCTCGTCTCCCCCTCCTGCGTGACGCGGCAGAGGCCTCGCGATGATGGGCGGAGGCTCTGGTTCCCGGAGGCCCAAGGCGATCCTCAGCAGATATCGTGCTTGATCAGCGATGGTGCGATCAGCCGCCTTGGCAGCCCGCTCTAACGCCGTCTTGAGTTCCTGATCACTCCGAATGTGGATGTAGTCCGTCTTTTTCCCGCTCACCGGCTTCATCCTAAAACATCCCAGCACTAAAGGCCACTCTATTTAAGTTGCATAACGATATACTTTGTGTATGGAGGTCGGTTGTACTCTGTGCTATGCCTTTACACATCGTAACCTGTCGTGATCAGCGGATACAACAACGAGTGCCCCTGAGAGGCGACAGTGACCGCATGGCCGGATTTGTGGTAAGAACTACATCATGAACACCCGAGTCGCGCAGCCCAAGACAGCCATGAAACGGGAGTTGGACATCCTGAGCGAGGCGGTCTGGCGCGGGGGGGACCGAGTCATGCGGATTGCCCGGGACGGTTTTGAGACTCAGATCAAGAAAGATCGGTCGCCGGTGACCTCAGCCGACCTAGAGGTCAACCGGATCCTGTACGAGACCCTCCGGCGGGAGTTTCCGGCCGACGGATGGCTCTCGGAAGAGGGGCCGGATGATCCCGACCGCTTGGGAAAGAGGCGGGTGTGGGTCGTCGATCCGATCGACGGGACCAAATACTTCATGAGAGGAGAGCTTACCTATGCGATTTCAGCCGCCCTCGTGCAACAGGGGCAGCCCGTGATGGGGGTCCTCTTCAACCCGGCGACCGGAGAGTTCTTTTCTGCCGTGCGTGGCCAGGGGGCGTGCCTCAACGGGGATCGGATAGAGACCAAGGAAACTATCGTTGAGCCCTTGACCGTTCTGGTCCATCCGCCCTCGCTGCGTCAGGGCAGGCTCGCCCCGTTCGAGCCGTATGCCGATTGTCGCCCGATGGGGTCGATCGCCTACACCTTGGGGCTGGTGGCTGCCGGCCGAGCGGATGCGTGCATGAACTTCGAACGCATGAACGAATGGGATGTGGCCGCCGGAGTGCTGATCGTCGAGGAAGCTGGCGGCTCCGTGACCGACAGCAAGGGTCTGCCGCTCATCTTCAATCGAGCGGAAACCTCCGTGTACGGGATTCTGGCCAGCAGCCCGGCCGCCAAGGCGCCGCTGGAGGCCCTCTTGAAACGGGCCGAGGCGCCGGCGCCGGGCAGCAGGGCGAAGCGGTAGCGCAATGCCGGACACCCGCCAGCGCGCGTTGATCGCCCGGAGCGTCGGGATCGTCGCGATCGCTCTGGGATTCGTGGCCGGCATGTACGGGCTCGACCATCCGGGCTCTCCGTGGTTGCGCACCGCGCTGGGACTGATCGTGACGGGGCTGCTCGCCCAGAGCTATGCCCTCTATTGCACGATCCGCCGGGCCCGCGAATCCGACCTGCCGCCCAAATAGCGAAGGAGCCCAGCATGAATTACTGCAGCCACTGCGGCGCCCAGGTCGCGCTAAAGATTCCCCCCGGTGACTTCCTGCCTCGGCACGTGTGCGACACCTGTCAGACCATCCATTATCAGAATCCGAAGGTCGTGGTGGGGTGCATCCCCGAATGGGACGGCCAGGTGCTCCTGTGCCGCCGGGCAATCGAGCCCAAGGCAGGCTGGTGGACCTATCCGGCGGGGTTCATGGAGACGGGAGAGACGATTGAGCAGGCGGCGGTCAGGGAAACCTGGGAGGAAGCCAAGGCCGAGGTGGAGCTGGTCTCACTCTATGGCGTGTTCAGCCTGCCGCACGTGAGTCAGGTCTATGTGGTTTTCCGCGGCCGCTTGCGGGTGCCCGAGTTCGCCGTCGGCAGCGAAAGTCTGGAGGTCCAGCTCGTCCCGCCCGAAAAGATCCCCTGGGAGCACCTGGCATTCCCCGTCATCCACGAAACGCTGGCCCGCTACGTGCGGGACCGGAGCCAAGGCCGGTTCGATGTCCATGTCGGGTTGATCCCCCCGGCGCTCCGCTGAGCGCGCAGCCTTCCGTGCGGATTCTCTGGCCACAGATCGTGACGGTCGCGATCGTGTGCGGCACGTCCCTCACCGCTTGTGACCCCGGCGTGCAGGAGCTCCGAATTGCGGCGCAGGACTTCCGGTTCGTTCCGAGTCGGAGCACGCTGAGCGCCGCCTCAGCCGTGCGTCTGGTGCTCGTCAACGAGGGGCGCGAGGCGCACGAGTTTGAAAGCCCCCTGCTGGCGCTGCCGGGAGCCGAGGTGGAGCCGGGCGGGTCTTTGGCAAGCCCGACAAGCCTCCGCCTCCTCCCCGGCCGTTCGGTGGAGGTCCGATTCCACGCGCCTCCCGGCACCTATCTGTTCCGCTGCAACATTCGCGGGCACGCCGGCATGACCGGCACTCTTCTCGTGGAATGAGGAGTAGCCCTATCGCCTCCTGAGCTTCGCGAGAAACCACATGGGCACCGGTTCTCGCCCCTCGGCGAAGGATAGCAACTCGAACCGGCTCAAGACAAAGTCGTTGAAATAATCGGTGAAGGTGTGCGCGGGTTGTTTGATGGCGGGCTGGCCCTTCAAATCCGGGATCGTAAACGTGATGATTCCCTTCCTGCGGTACTCCTTCTTTTTCTTCGCGAAGAAACCGAAGAGTGGATGCTGGACCAGATAGATGAGCAGGCCACCCGGCTTTAGAACGCGGTGCATCTCCTGAAAGACCTGCTTGAGATTGAAGGCATTGTGGAGCGCATACTGGCTCATCACCACGTCGAACATCCGGTTCCGAAAGCTCGTGCGTTGCAGCCGCTGCACCGATAGGTTCGCGATCAAGGTCGGATTGTGTTGCCTGGCCAGCTCGATCATCTTCGCCGAGGCGTCAATGGCGTAGACGATCGCCCCGCGCCGGGCCAGATGCGGCAGGTCGTGCCCGTACCCGCATCCGGCATCCAGCACGGTTTTCCCGCGAAGCGGGAAGTTCAACTGCGCCAGGAACGCACGTCGGGAATCGCGTACGGGTGAGGTCAGTTGCGCTCGCATCCACTCTTTGCCGAAGATGTCATACTGCTTGAAAAACGTGTCCGAGGCACGTGCCATGCGTCTTCCTCCGGTGGGAAAGGAACAGCGGGGCTCACTGTGCCTGAATGGAGGGGTGCTGTAAAGGTGAAGAATCGCTGTCCGAGCAACAGGAGGTTTCGATGAACGTTGCTCTTCGGGGGCGGGGCTGATGGGCCGGCCCATGGCCGAATGGCTGGCTTGGCTGACCGGATGCGCCGGTCTCCTCGTCACGGCCTGCGTGCCGTACAAGCCCACGCTCTTGCTGGAGAAGAGCCCCGACACCATTCCCGTCTCGGTGTCGGTGCAACCCCTGCGCGATGCCACCCCGCCGGACGATAAAGAAAACCTTGCCGCGGACACGATCTCCCAAACCGGCTCGATGGAGGGGGAATTGAGCGCCCTGGTGACCCAGGCAATCGAGGCGGACTTCAGCGCCACGTCGCTGTTTCGCTCGATCAGCCAGGGCGAGCCCCATCCTGATCTGATCCTGAGCGGGACGATTCACCGGTTCTATGGACAGGCGACACTCTTGTCGTGGGTGATTCCGGGCGTGGGGTGGACGGTCAACGCCGTTGTGTCACCCGTGCAAGCCTGGCAAGGCGAGGTGGATCTGGAGCTGACCCTCGCCAGACCCAACGGCCAGGTTCTCGGCGCCTATCGAGGGCATGCGACCTATCAGGAGCTTGCCGACCATGACAGCCGCTACTGGTCCATGCCCCTCTATCCGGCCCATGCGCGCCTGAACCAGGCTTTCACCGAGGCGGTCCAGCACATCCGCGAGCAGATGCTCCGGGACCGGAGCCTGCTGGCGGCGGGTCTCAGCAATTAGGAGCCAGGATGAGACCTGAAGCAGACGTCGAAGGGTTCAGGCAGGCACGAATTTCAAGGCCGCGGAATTGATGCAGTACCGCA
>Ga0114945_10000844_pt1 | contig 19491 bp, 27 predicted proteins | sample OV2TP3_FD_87194 | JGI IMG/M metagenome (GOLD analysis project Ga0114945, IMG submission 87194) | Hot spring microbial communities from Beatty, Nevada to study Microbial Dark Matter (Phase II) - OV2 TP3 | ecosystem: Environmental > Aquatic > Thermal springs > Hot (42-90C) | place: USA: Beatty...
TTTGGGGGATTGTGGGCAATCCCCCAAGGGGTGACAGCGGAAGAATGCGACGAAGAGGAGCATTCTGGAGCGCCAGAGGGGCGATAGCCCCTATGGACAAGATAGTGCCGAACGAAGTGAGGCTTATCTTGGACGGATGACGGTGGCTATGGTGCTCAGCATGGCTGTGACCCTCATTTCGGAGGGATCTGAGATTGACCGGATCCAGGACGCGCTGGCGTTGCCGAACGAGACCGAGGCGATCATTGCTGTCGGGGATATCGTCTACAGCCAGAGCGGGGGATGGACGGAGGCGGAGCGGGTGTTCGTGTTGGTGGAGAACGTCGAGCGGGAAGTGAACAATGGGGGCTTCGATCAGTTTTTTGATAACTCCTCCGGGGACAATGCGCACGAATCGCACCAGGCGTTGCTGACCATGGGGGCGGCGAACACACCGCGGCGCTGCTCAAGAAAGCGATGAGCATCTACCCGGACGGAAATGTCCCTACGGATCGCGAAGCGCGCCTGCAGGCGATCAAAGATATCGAAGAGTAGCGATACCGACAATGGCTGGCCTCGTGTGATGATGAGTACTATCAGGGCACTGGTGAGGATATCGCCGCCCTGCTGCTGGCCTATGTCAGGGCCAACCTTTCACAGTTCCGGGACCGCCTTGACCGGTAGAAGGGCACCTCGCTCATGAATCGTGACAATGAATCCGGAAACAACTTCTACCTCATCATTGACTGGTCTGCGACCATCAGGCAGACGCTCTTTTCCGGCCAGTTGCGTTGGCTCTTTACGATTCTTGCTCTGGCCAACACAGGTTTCAACGTCTTCCACCTGGATCGATGGGCTCCTGAATCGATGCCGCTGCCATTCTGGATATTCGTCGCCACGAACGTGTTGTACGCCGCGTTGGCCCTCCAGAATTGGTTGGTGGTGAGCCGCCGGAGATGAAGGAGGATGCACACATGAAGAGATTACTGACCATTGCGATGAGTATTGCGTGTTTGATGACGCCCGGCGTCGGGTGCGCTCCTTTAGCGACACCGAAGGAGCCAGTTGTCCCAGCAACTGTGCAGGCGCTTCCATCGCTTCCGAGCGGGGAGGAGCTGGAAATGGCGAAACTTGCTGAGGTCCTGCACTCCTGTGGGCTCAGCGATCATCACCTCGCGCCGCTTTTTCAAGACCGCGAAGTCGGCACGGCCTATGTGCTATCCATTCCCGGCAAGCAAGCCGTTTCTACGTGGCGGCTGCTGCGCGCCATTGTCGAGAAGACCGGGTACTACCCGGTACTGCTCGGGTATGATGAAGGGAAAACCGCGCATCTTCAGACGGTGCAAGACATCCGGGAGCCCATCGGACAGATCCTTGAGACGGCCAATGGTGTGGACCCCTCGGCCTGGCTTCAACACCGCGCCGCCAATGATCCCGAAGGCTATCGGATTGAGCCGGCCGAGTGGCCTAACAACCAGCCGGCCAACAATGACTTTTTGATCCCGCGGGACGTGCTGACCCAAAGGCCGCTCCCCATCGTGTGGATTGCGCTCCTTCCCACTCAAGTCCCCTGGGAAGTGCCAGCACTGTTGCGGTTCGGTGGCTGGAATGAATGCTCCGAGCCGGCGCTCCACGTCGCCTTGATGAAGCGGTGGCATGCGCGTTATGGCGCGGAGGTTGTCGGGGTGTCTGGTGACGTCGTCGAAATGCGAGTCAGCCGGCTTCCATCGGATCGGGCGCAGGCCCTGGCATTGGCCCGCGAGCAGTTTCTGTATTGTCCGGACCTAGTGTATCAAGGTGTTGGATCAGTGGAAGCGCTGGCGGCTACCTTGCTCGGCAGCCACGTGTGGTACTTTTGGTGGGATTAGGCATGTAGTTGAAAGCATGGAGAAGATGAAGCAGTCTCTTGAGATCGGACCATGGACGATTGAAGTTGACGTGGAGCAGACCGCGCGGGTCTACGAACTGACCACGCGCGGGTCGCCCACCGACTGCGGCTGCGAGGCGTGCCGCAACTTCATGGCGCTGAGTGAAGCGGCCTTTCCGTTACAGTTTCGCACGTGGCTGAGCGCGTTAGGCGTTGACTGCCGGAAGGCCGCGGAGGTGCACGAGTGGTCGCCAGTGTCCGAGGGACGATTAACGTATGGCGGCTGGTTTCATGGGGTCGGACGGATTGTCACCGGAGTGCTAGCAACCGCAACGAGCCTCGGGGTGGTGCAGGCGGTCGAAGCGCGGCCCTGGCACGCCGTCACCGACACGTTCAAGGTGATCGTCGATGAGCGGCGGGACTTAGCCTTTGCAGAGTTTGGTGAGGCCCCAGTGATCCAGATCGAGTTCATGGCCGAGCTGCCGTGGGTGCTCTCGAAGGAGGCGGAATGAATGGCCGGAGAGAGTGCCGATTTCTCTGGATCGCTCTGGCGATCACCGTGTGCCTTGCTTGCCTGCGCCTGGCGTTGCCGGCGCTGGCGGCAGACGCGGCGTATACCACCTTGCAGCAGGTGATGTAAGTAAAATATTGACAATCCCAGATCAGATGATATACTCAGCATCTATCAACGGCTCAAAAATTAAAAAGAATTGAACTATCAATGCGATGAACAAGACCACCTATTTCGCCAAAGCAGAAGACGTCCAGAGACAATGCTACCTGATTAATGCCGAAAATAAGATCTTGGGACGGATCGCAACCAAGGCCGCCACGATCCTGCGGGGCAAGCACAAAAGGATTTATACGCCCCATCTGGACACCGGAGACATGGTGGTCATCGTCAATGCCGGTAAAATTCGCGTCACCGGCAAGAAATGGACCAACAAAGAATATCTTAGATATACCGGATATCCAGGCAGCCTTCGCAGAATCCCTTTGGAGCAGCTGTTCAGAAAGAACCCGGCCGCGGTGGTGCGTTTGGCCATCACGCGGATGATCCCCAAGGGGCCTCTAGGCAATCGCATGAAACGCAAGCTAAGGATCTATACGGGGGACAAACACCCCCACCAAGCCCAGAAATCGATTCCTTTAGAGGTATAATCGTATGGTAGAAATCATTAAATATGGTGCCACTGGCCGGCGGAAAAGCTCGGTGGCCCGGGTCAGTCTGATGCCCGGCACAGGGCAGATCGAAGTCAACGCCAGGCCTTTTGAACAGTATTTCTCACGGGAAACGGATCGAATTTTTATCTTAGAACCGCTTCGGCTGACCAATATGACGAACAAGTTTGATATCATCGTGAAGGCTTCTGGGGGGGGCTTAACCGGCCAGGCCGGCGCATTCCGGCTGGGACTCGCCCGGGCCCTGAGTCTCTGCGATGATGCCCATAAGTCTGTCTTGAAAAAGGCAAATTGTCTCAGCCGCGACCCCAGAATGAAGGAGCGTAAAAAGCCGGGGCAGAAGGGAGCGCGTAAACGATTTCAATGGGTTAAAAGATAATTCTTTAAAATTGCGGATTTCGGATTTTTGATTGCGGATTGATCAATCCGCAATTCGCAATCGACAATCCGCAATTTAAATAAACCTATCTCCCTCGTACCTCGTGACATAAAAGTTTTATCAAAGGTCACGCGGTACCCATAAAAAAGTTGACGAGATAGGTTTTTTATTTTAACATGAGGGATATTTTTATAAGGGAGTGTGCGCCGTGAAGATCATCAGGGTCGGAATTGTCGGGATCAGTGGATATTCCGGTGGGATGGCCTTCGAGCTGCTCTTGAACCATCCCCAGGTGCGCATCACTTATGTGAGTGCTAATAATACCCAAGGCCCTGTCGAGGAGATTTGGCCCAGGCTAAAGACCAAGACCAATCTCACCTGCGATAAGTTTAATTTAAATAAGGCTTTGGAGTCATGTGATCTTTTTTTGCTGGCCGTGCCGCACGGCGCCTCTCTTAAGATCGTTCCGCGGCTCTTGAAGGCTGGAAAACGCGTTATTGACCTGAGTGCGGACTATCGTCTCAAAAATTCGCGAGACTACGAGAAATGGTATGCTCGAAAGCACACGGATAAAGCCAACCTTCTGAAGGCCATCTATGGATTGCCAGAACTTTACCGCCAAGACATCAAGGAGGCCTTGCTCGTAGCCAACCCGGGCTGTTATCCGACCGCCGCGATTTTGGCTTTGGCACCGGTCGTCACCGCTTGCGCCGATCGCATTGCCTCCGTCACCATCGATGCCAAGTCTGGCGTCTCCGGAGCCGGGCGAAAGATGGTTCCTCAGCTTATGTTCTCGGCGGTCCATGAAAATTTCAAGGCTTATAAAGTCTTAAGCCATCAGCATACACCAGAAATCAATTTGTATTTGTCAAAGCTGGCGGGCCGTGGCCTGGAAGTCATTTTTGTGCCGCATCTTCTTCCTGTGGACCGTGGAATATTGGCAACGATTTATGTTCAATTTAAAGAAAAGATGAATGATCATAAGATTCTAAACGTCTATAAGAAGTTCTATAAAACCGAACCTTTCGTGCGGGTGGGGTCTCTGGGGAGTGAGCCTCAGTTAAGGGATGTGGTCGGGACGAATTTCTGCGACATTGGCCTTGCTTTAAGCAAAGACAAGAATCTTCTGGTGATTTTGTGTGTCATCGATAATCTCATAAAAGGCGCCTCAGGGCAGGCCATCCAGAATATGAACATCATGTGTGGTTTTAAGGAAAGCGAGGCTCTCTAAATGAAAGTCATTTCCGGCGGAGTCACCGCGCCTCAAGGATTTAAGGCCAACGGCCTTTGTTGCGGGATTAAGAAATCCGGCAGGCTGGATTTGGCGCTCTTGGCCTGCGAACAGCCGGCCACGGCGGCGGGGTGCTTTACGACCAATTCGATTAAGGCCGCGCCGGTCGTTGTTACCCAGCGCAAGATCCGCTGCAAAAAAGCGCAGGCCATCCTCATCAACAGTGGCAATGCCAACTGCTTTACCGGAAATTTTGGCCTCCTGTATGCTCAAGAATCGACGGAGCTTATGGCAAGGCTGCTCAATGTCCCTGAGCAGTATGTCCTTGTGGCCTCCACGGGAATCATTGGAGAAACTCTTCCCTATAAGAAGATTGAGGCGGCCGCTGAGGAGTTGGTTCGGGGTTTAAATCCCGTCAACGGACAAAAAGCCGCCCGGGCGATCCTGACCACGGATACAAAAATCAAAGAGATTGCCGTGGAGTTCCGGTTGTCCGGAAAGAGCGTGCGGATCGGCGCGTGCGCTAAAGGTTCCGGCATGATTCACCCCCATATGGCGACGATGCTGGCCTTTATTACTTCGGATGCCTCTATTGATGAAAAGATGCTGAAGCTGGCTTTGAGAAAGGCCATCGAGCCGTCTTTTCATTCGATTACTGTGGATGGTTGTATGAGCACCAACGACATGGTTATTGCCCTGAGCAATGGTTTGGCAGGAAATCCAGCCCTCCGTCGTCCAACAGGGGAATTTAGAATTTTCGCGGATGCCCTTCGATACATCTGTGGGGAATTGGCCAGAAAGATTGTGTTGGATGCTGAAGGTGCAACGAAGTTCCTAGAGATCACGGTGCGGCGCGCGGCCACCGTCAATCAAGCAAAAAAAGTGGCCATGGCCATTGCCACCTCCAATCTGGTCAAAACCGCGGCCTACGGGAGCGACCCCAACTGGGGGAGGGTGGCCGCCGCGGTGGGGTCAGCGGGGCTTTCTCTCACCGAAAGACAATTGAAGATTAAATTCAGCTCTTTTGCCAGAAAGAAAATCTGTATCTGGGTGGACTTAAACTGTGGCCGCAGGGAGGCCACGGTTTACACCTCAGACTTGAGCGAGGAGTATATTCGAATCAATGGACGATATCATTAAAAAAGCCGATGTGCTGGTGGAGGCGATCCCCTATATTCACGCCTTTCGAACCAAGGTCTTTGTGATCAAATACGGCGGAAGCATCCTGGACAATGAAACGATTCGAAAGCACGTCTTGGAAGACATTGTCTTTTTAAGTTATGTGGGAATCCGGACGATTCTGGTCCACGGCGGAGGGCCCCATATCAGCAGCCGCTTGAAAGAGGCGGGTGTCAAATCCGAATTTCATGAAGGGATCCGGGTCACTGATGAAGAGACCCTCCAGATCGTCAGCGAAGAGCTGAATAAACTCAACAAGCGGATCGTCAGTGAAATCCGCAGCCTCAAAGGGGATGTCACCGGTCTCAAAGGAGAAGAAAACATCATTACCGTGGAGAAAAAGCAGGCCTCTCGAGAGCTGGGCTTTGTGGGGACCATCACCTCGATCGAAAGAAATGCCATCGAATCCCATCTCAAGAAAGGCCGCATTACGGTGGTCTCTCCTATGGGGATTAGCATCGATCAACAACCCCATAATGTCAACGCCGATGAGGTAGCCAGCGCCATTGCCAGTTCGATGAAGGCGGAGAAACTTGTTTTGTTAACCAATGTCGCTGGTGTCATGCGAAATCCTGAAGATCCTCATTCGCTCATTTCGACTTTAACGATCGATGAAATTGACAATCTGATCAAAAATAATGTGATTCAATCGGGAATGATCCCCAAGGTCATGGCCTGTCTCGAGGCCTTAAACGGCGGTGTGAAGAAAACCCACATCATTGATGCACGCTCGCCCCATGCCTTGCTTCTCGAGTTTTTTACCGATCAGGGCGTTGGCACCCAAATCCTGCAAAAATGAAAAAGGACGATATCCTCCAGGGTTACGACGAGTATATCCTTTCGACGTACACAAGGACGCCGGCCATTTTCGTCAAGGGAAAGGGGATGAATCTCATCGATATCACCGGAAAGAAGTACCTGGATTTCTTTCCGGGTTGGGGGGTCAACAACGTCGGTCATTGTCATCCCAAGGTCGTCTCGGCCATCCGGGATCAGGTGGATAAGCTCATCCACATCCCGAATAATTTTTATCATCCCAATCAGGTGAGGCTGGCGAAGGAGATTGTCCGCTGGTCTTATCCCGGCAAAGTCTTCTTTTGTAACAGCGGCGCGGAGGCGATCGAGGCCGCGATCAAATTTGCCCGGGCCTACGGCCAGGGAAGCCGGTACGAAATGATCACCATGATCAATTCCTTTCATGGCCGTACGCTGGGCGCCTTGTCCGCCACGGGCCAGAAAAAATACAGAGGAGGCTTTGATCCTCTTCTGGAAGGCTTTAACATCATTCCTTTGAACGATCTTTCCGCTTTGGAATCCGCGCTAAACGACAAGACGATCGCCATTATGCTCGAATTGATCCAAGGCGAAGGCGGAATCAACGGGGCCGATCCCGAATACGTGCGGGCCCTCCGGAGGATTTGTGATGAAAGGGACATTCTTCTGATCTTCGATGAGGTCCAGACCGGCATGGGCCGCACCGGAGAGATGTTTTGCTTTAAGCATTATGGGGTTTCTCCGGATCTGATGGCCTTGGCCAAGGCCTTAGGGGGCGGCGTCCCCATCGGCGCTTTGGTGGTCAAGAAGGGAATTGCCGATACGTTTAAGCCCGGCATGCACGCCTCGACTTTCGGGGGAAGCCCTTTGGTCTGTAAAGCGGCCTTGGGGGTCTTTAAGGCCATTGAAAAATATAAAATGCTTAAAAATACCCAAGAGATGGGAGATTATCTCAAACAGAAATTGAATGGACTTCAAAGAAGGTATCCGTGCATTACAGAAATCCGGGGGCTGGGATTGATGATCGGCGTCCAACTCACGATCGATGGGAAAACGATCGTCGAGGAATGCTTTAAACAGGGGCTGATCATTAACTGCACGCAGGAGAATGTCCTTCGGATCATGCCGGCGTTGAATGTGACCCATAAGCAGATTGATAAGGCGGTCGGGATTTTGGAGAAGGCCTTTAAAAGAGTAGGATTTTAAGAATATCCAATGACCAAGATACAAACACCATGAAAAAACGCGATTTTTTGAGCCTTGGGGATTTATCAAAGTCAGAGATTCTGTCTTTGCTGGCTTTGGCCTCCCGTCTTAAAAAGAACAAGGTGAAAAGGCTTTCTCCCTTGAAGGGGAAGTCCATTGGCCTTTTATTCCAGAAGCCATCGAATCGCACGCGGGTTTCCTTTGAGGTTGCGGTCTGGCAGCTGGGTGGCTGGTGCCTTTATTTGGGGCCTGAGGAAATTGATTTGGGCAAGCGCGAATCCGGGGCGGATGTGGCCAGAACCTTGTCGCGGTATTTGGATACCATCGTGGCGCGGACCCACACGCATGCGGATCTCCTGGAATTGGCTCGGTGGGCCTCCATTCCGGTCATCAATGGGTTGTCGGATTTGTCTCACCCTTGCCAGGGCCTGGCGGATTTGTTCTCGATCAAGGAGAGATTTAAAAGCTTCCAGGGTTTAACCCTGGCCTATATCGGAGACGGGAATAATAATGTCTGTCATTCTCTTTTATTAGGGGCCTCCCAGGTAGGGCTTAATATGAAAATCGCCAGCCCCACCGGTTACGAACCCCGAAGGGACATTCTGGATCAAGCCCAGCATTTTGCCAAGGAAAGCGGTGTGGGTATCCTGTTGGGGGATTCTCCTTGGGAGGCGGTGAAAGCAGCGCAAGTGATCTATTCCGACGTCTGGGTGAGCATGGGCCAGGAATCCGAGGCGGAAAAACGCCTGAGAGATTTTCAGAGGTTTCAGATCAACGCCGGCTTGCTGGAAGGGGCCGACAAGGATTATATCTTCATGCACTGCCTGCCGGCGCACCGGGGCCAAGAAGTCACCAGCGAGGTGATCGATGGCCCGCACTCAATCGTTTTCGATCAGGCGGAAAACCGGCTCCATGTCCAGAAGGCGGTTTTGATGTTTTTGTTGGTGGAAAAGTAAGGGAAGTTTTGTAATGGGTTTATTTTTTGAATGGGATGAAACGAAAGCCAAATCAAATTTAGAGAAGCATACTGTTTCCTTTGAAGAAGCTGCCACTGTTTTTGGTGACGCCTGGGAACTTACCATTCATGACCCTTTGCACTCTAAAGAGGATGATCGTTTTATTTCAATCGGCCACTCCTATAGAGGGAGGTTATTAGTTGTTGTCTATACAGAGCGAGGGGATAATATTCGTGTCATTAGCGCTCGTTCGGCAACAAGAAAGGAGAAAAGAGATTATGAAGAGGCGAAATAAAGAAGATATGGATATGCTTGATGAATACGACTTTAGTCGCGGTGTTCGGGGAAAACATTTTAAACGCTATAAAGAAGGTAGCAATATCGTTATCCTTGATGATGATGTGGCGAAGGTTTTCCACGATCATGACTCAGTCAATTACGCCCTTCGCGCTTTGCTTAGCATCATCCATCGACAAGAACAAAAAGTTTGATTTTTTTTGATCGTTGTTGAGACTGATAGCATGTCCAGAAGGCGGTTTTGATGTTTTTGTTGAAGCAAACTTAAGCACATAAAATATCAAGGAGGGGTTCTTATGGGAACATTTTATTCAGGATGCGTGGTTGAAAACCATGTAGATCGAAAAAAAACCATCCATATTCCTAAACTCCTTGTCGATACAGGCAGTGAATACACGTGGATTTCAGAAACGCTGCTCGAAAAAATTGGCGTAACCAGAGAGAAGAAAGATCTGTTATTTATCATGGCCAATGGTCAGCAGGTCACAAGAAGCGTCGGCTTTGCTATCATCCTTGTAGGCAAATACTTTACCATTGATGAGGTCGTTTTCGCTGAGAAGGGGGATCTGTTTCTTTTGGGGGCAAGAACGCTGGAAGGCCTTAATCTGACAGTTGATCCGAGACAAAAGAAGCTGGTGGCAGCCGGGCCTGTACCGGCGGCTTAAAATGGAGGAGAGGCTATGATTAACAGATTCTTCAGTGAGATAAAAATTCTTGGCCTACTTTTGCCTGTCTTTACAGCAGGATACCTTTCAGGGAATTTCCAATTGATCTTGGCCCAGGAAAATCAGCTTCCGGAATGGCATATCATTCGTTTTTTTCAGTCTGAGGGATTGGAAAAGGGCAGCCATTATAACCAGCCGGTGATTCTGATTAACCCATTTATTGTTCCCCTGGGAGAGGAAGAGGAGTTCGTTAAAAAATATTCAGAGGTCTCGGAGATGTTTAAATCCGCACCAGGATTTATCAACGCCAAACTGCATCGCAGCCTCAATCCCCATGCTCCTTTTGCTTTTGTTAACATTGCCCGTTGGGAAAGTTTAGCGGCGTTCAAAGCGGCTGTGACCAGTCCCGAATTTAAGGAGATCCATAAAAATTTTCATTATGAAGGTAAAGCGTCATTATATGAAATCGCTAAAGAATATAATGGTTCCGTGCAGGTAAATCAATGAAAGTCAAACCCGATCCCAGGTTGTTTTGGTTCTTGAGGGAAGATATCCTGCTCGATCTCTCTGAGCCGTCCATTCAGGATATGTATGTCCAACAGATCCTGGACCACGGCCGAGCCGAGGACGTCAGAGAACTTTTACGCACTATCGGACGGGAAACTTTTAAAGAGGTATTTGGACGAGTGCGATTTTTTATTAAAAAAGATGTGCGGAGGTTTTGGGAAGATGTCGTCAGCCGTTATTAATCAACTGCAAGATTTGATTTTAAAAAGCGTGGGCCCGGTGCCTAATAGCCAGTCTTTTTATCTGACAGGGGGAACAGCCTTGGCCAGGTTTTACTTGCATCATCGCCAGAGCCGGGATTTAGATTTCTTTACGGATAGGTTTGAATTTATTATCCCCTTTAGCCAGAATCTCGAGGGGTCTTTGAAAGGTATGAGTCTGCATGTCGAACGCCAGCGCGAGACAGTCTCCTTTGTTGAGCTCGTTGTGTCTGATCAGAATCAAAAAACCTTAATTCATATAGCTCAGGATAGCTCTTTTCGTTTTGAGAAAGTAAAACAGTTCCAAGATTATCCCGGATTGAACGTTGATGATTTAACGGATATCGCTTCGAATAAACTTTTAGCCCTTTTTGGGCGAGCTGCTTTTAGGGATTTTATTGACGTTTATTATCTGATCACTCGTTCAGGTTTCTCAAGGGATCAGTTAGCCGATTTGGCCAAACAGAAAGACCCCGGTTTTGATCTGTATTGGCTCATGATTGCATTTAGAAGGATTGAAACATTCAATGACAAAGCACCAGACCTTTTGCTCGTTCTCGAAGAAATTCCTTTTGAAGATTTTCGCCGGTTTTTTCTAAACTGGAGTGAAACTATTGCTAAGAAGTTGGAAATTCTAGATGACAAGGATAAAACATGAAAAAAATAGTTCTTGCCTACTCCGGTGGTCTGGACACCTCCTGCGCGATTCCCTGGCTTAAGGACAGAGGCTACGAAGTGGTGGCTTTTATTGCCGATGTTGGGCAAAAGGAAAATTTTTCCGTCCTCAAAGAGCGGGCTTTAAAAACCGGTGCCCAAAAAGTCCATATCCTCGACTTAAAGAAAGAATTCGTCCAGGATTACGTTTTCGCTGCCTTAAAAGCCGGCGCTGTCTATGAGAAGAAATATCTTCTGGCGACCGCCCTTTCGCGGCCGTTGATTGCGAAATATCAGGTTCAGCTCGCCCATAAAGAAAAGGCGAGCGCGATCGCCCACGGCTCAACCGGCAAGGGCAATGACCAAGTGCGCTTTGAGGTGACCGCTAAGATCCTCGATCCCAAGTTGGAGTGCATTGCCCCGTTGAGGATCTGGGAATTCAAAAGCCGTGAGGAAGAAATCGACTACGCCAAAGAAAAGAATATCCCCATCGATGTGACGAAGAAGAGCCCTTACTCCATCGACAAAAATATCTATGGGATCAGCATCGAATGCGGCGTGCTGGAAGATCCGTGGGCCGAGCCGCCCGAGGAGATTTATCAGTTGACCGAGAGTCCGTTGAAGGCGCCGAACCGCCCGGCTTATCTCGAGGTTGAATTCTTGAAAGGAGTCCCCATCGGATTGAATGGAAAGGCCCATGCGTCGGTTTCGCTTATAGACCATCTCAATCAGATCGGCGGCCGCAACGCCGTGGGCCGGGTCGATATGGTGGAGAATCGACTGGTGGGGATCAAATCCCGGGAGATCTATGAGAGTCCCGCGGGGACGATTTTGCATACCGCGCATCAGGAATTGGAGAGCCTGGTTTTGGATCGCGAGACCTTGCATTACAAATACGGGATTTCTCTCAAATACGCTGAGCTCATTTACTATGGGCTCTGGGAGACGCCTTTGAAAAAAGACCTCGACCAATATATCCATAAGACGCAGGAGAATATCACCGGCACGGTCCGCTTGAAGCTTTATAAAGGGAATTGTATCGTGGTTGGGCGCAAGTCGCCTTTCTCGCGGTACAAAGAAGAGCTGGCGACCTACGGCGCCAAGGACGTCTTTGATCAGAAACTCTCCGAGGGATTTGTGAAGATTTGGGGGATGCCGTATTAGTCGTCAGCCTTCAGTCGTCAACTTTCAGCCATCAGTCTTGGAGTTGACAAAAAGCTGAAGACTGAAAGCTGATGACTCAATTCGTCAGTTAACTGATGAATTGAAAGGAGGAAAATTTCATATGATTCGGAAAGCCTCGGAAGCCATTGACCTCAACTATATCCGATCTCTGGCCAATAAGATCAAGGAGAAATTCCATCCGCAAAAGATTATCCTTTTCGGCTCCTATGCTTATGGAACGCCTCAGAAGGGCAGTGATCTCGATTTTTTGGTTGTCATGGATACGGACTTAAAACCGTATAAACAATCGGCTATTATTCGGCAGGCTTTGGATGAATCCTTTGGAGTGCTTTTCCCCATAGATATTATCGTTAGAACCCCTGCTGAAATGCAAAAAAGAATGGCGGAGGGAGATTTTTTTATACGACACATTCTAGCTAAGGGAATGTTCCTATGAAAAGGATAACCGAAGAATGGATCTTCAAGGCGGAAACGGATTTCAAAGTCGCCAAAAGAGAATTGAATACTGGCGAACCGGTCTACGATGCTGTCTGTTTTCACTGTCAACAGTGTGTCGAAAAATACCTGAAGGCCGTTTTACAAGAGAAGGATGTGCCTTTTGAAAAGACGCATGATTTGGATGTCTTGTTGGAACTATGCAAGAACATCACTTCGGCTCTTTTAGGATTGAAACCGGATTTGATTGAGCTCTCTTCCTTTGCCGTTGAGATAAGATATCCGGGTATAGTAGCCTCTCGGGATGAGGCAGAACATTTCCTGACTGTTACACAAAAAGTCAGAAAGATTATAAGAAGCTATTGGGGATTAGAGGATTCTTAGAATCGAGGAGAACCATGACCAAACTCTGGGGTGGGCGGTTTAAAAAGAAGACGGATCCTCTGGTGGAGGAATTCACCAAATCGATTCATTACGACCAGAAGCTGGCGGAGTATGACTGCCTGGGCTCGCTGGCCCACATCGATATTCTTAAAAAGGCCAAACTCCTCAACTCTCAAGAGCATAATAAATTAAAGAAAGGACTAGAAGAGATCCTGGAGAGAATTCAGTCCGGCCAGCTTAAGATCGATTCTTCCTGCGAAGATATCCATACCTTTATTCAAGAGGCCCTGGAGAAGAAAATCGGAAAGTTGGCAGACAAACTCCAGACTTGCCGCTCCCGAAACGACCAGGTTGTTTTTGATATGAAAGGCTATGCCTTTGATCACTTGGCGGATACCCTGGATTTGGTCAGCGGTGTGATCAAGGCCCTTAAGGCTCTAGCGAAGAAATACGCCACAACGTACATCCCGGGCTATACGCATTTGCAGCACGCCATTCCTGTGCGTTTGGCGGATCATCTTATGGCTTATGCCCAGATGTTCCAGCAAGACCAACGGCGGTTATCGGCGATCATCGATCATCTGAATATCACGATGGGTTCGGGTGCTCTGGCCGGTACTTTTATTGATTCTCATCATTACGATGGCGTAACGGCGTTTTTGCCATCCCACCAGAAGGCGAACGTGAGTGCCCCTTACAATGCGCTTCACACTGTCAGTGACCGAGATTTCATTATTGAGACCCTAAACGCTCTGGCGGTCCTCGGCATGCATCTCTCACGACTGGCGGAAGATTTTATTCTCTGGTCCACGAAGGAGTTCGATTTTATCGACATCGATGAGGCCTTTTGCACGGGAAGTTCTCTCATGCCGCACAAGAAAAATCCCGATGTCTTGGAATTGATCCGCGGATATTCCGGCCGGCTCTACGGGAATTTGGTGAGTGTCCTGGTCATGATGAAAGGGCTCCCTTTGTCGTACAACCACGATATGCAATTGGACAAAGAACCACTCTTCGATTCTTTTGAAATTGTGCAAAAAGAATTGCAAATCCTGGCCAAGCTTTTGCCTTCGGTCAAGTTCAAGAAAGAAAACATTGAAAGACAGCTTGAGGATGAATGTCTCTATGCCACGGACATCGCGGATTATTTGGTCCAAAAGGGGGTTCCCTTTAAAGAGGCGCATACGATTGTGGGACGGCTTGTGCGCACCAAGCTCGAAACAGGAAAAGACATTAAGGATATGTCTCAGGAAGAGCTCAAAAAATTCCATGAGTTTTTCACGCCAGCTATGATGAAAAAGATCATTGATCCTCGGCATTCGGTTGAATCCCAAAAATCGGTGAAAAGAGTGTCCTTGCGAGGAGTGCTTTTTACGACGAAGCAATCCTTTTAGACGATCTAAAAGATTGCTTCGTCATCGCTAAAAAGCGCTCCTCCTCGCAAGGACACTTGGGGAGTAATTCATGCATGATTTCCAGTTTAAGAACAATGAATTGTATTGTGAAGCGGTCAAGGTGAGTGACATCGCCCGGGCCGTCGGCACGCCGTTTTATCTCTACAGCCATCACACGATTGTGGACCATTTCACCAAAATCCAGAAAGCCTTTTCTCCGGTTGATCCTTTGATCTGCTTCGCCATGAAGGCCAACGGCAACTCGGCGGTGGTCAAGGCCCTGCTCAAGGAAGGCGCAGGCGTTGATATCGTTTCCCAGGGGGAACTCCGCAAGGCCTTGAAGCTGGGCGCGGATCCTCAAAAGATCGTTTTTGCCTCGGTGGGCAAGACCGAAGAGGAGATTGCCTTTGCCCTTCAAAGCGGGATTCTTTTCTTCAACGTGGAATCGATTCCCGAGCTGGAGGAAATCAACCGCGTGGCCGGAAAATGGCATAAGAAAACCCGGGCGGCGCTGAGGATCAATCCCGATGTGGAGGCCGCCACCCACACGTTTATCGCGACCGGCACGCTCGAGAAGAAATTCGGCATGGATCTGGCCTCGGCCTGTAGGATTTTCCGGTCCGCTAAAAAATACCCGCATGTCACCCTCAACGGAGTGCACATTCATATCGGCTCTCAGATCACCAACAAAAAGCCCTTTATCACGGCGATAAAAAAAGTGATTGCATTTTTAAAGGCTTTGCGACAAGATGGAATCACTTTGGAATACCTCGACATGGGTGGCGGCATGGGGATCATCTACAAGGATGAAAAGACCCAGACGGCCCAAGAATTTTCCGATGCCATCCTGCCTTATCTTAAAGAGACCGGTCTTAAAGTCGTCATGGAGCCGGGCCGTTTCATCGTCGGCAACGCAGGCATCTTTGTCACCCAGGTGCTTTATATGAAAGACAACGGCTTTAAGAAATTTTTCATTGTGGATGGGGCCATGAATGATCTGATCCGGCCCGCGCTTTATCACGCCTATCACGAGATCCTTCCGGTGAAGAAGACCAGGGCCGCCCAAGAACGGTTTGATGTCGTGGGGCCGGTCTGCGAGAGCGCGGATTTCCTGGCCCATGACCGGCTACTGCCGCGAATGTCGAAAGGGGATCTTCTGGCGGTCATGAGTGCGGGCGCCTACGGGTATGCGATGTCCAGTAATTATAATCAACGGCCCAGAGTTGCGGAGGTGATGGTCAAAGGCGAAGAGTTCGCCGTTGTCAAAGACCGAGAGACTTTTGAGGATCTGACCCGCGGCGAACATATCCCGGGGTTTTTGAAATGAAGACGATTCCCTTTACCAAAATGGTGGGTGCGGGTAACGATTTTCTTGTCCTTGAGAATCTTGCCTCTAGGAATCCTTCTCTGGGAAAAGACGCAAGCTTAAAGATCCTGGCCACACAGATGTGCTCACGGCAAACCGGCGTAGGCGCCGATGGATTACTGATTTTGGAGCCTTCTAAGAAGGCCGACTACAAAATGCGCATCATCAACGTCGACGGCTCCGAGGCCGAGATGTGCGGCAACGGCGCCCGGTGTCTTGCCACTTATATCGTTCGTCATTGTCAGGATACAAAAAAGACCTTTGCCCTCGAGACCTTGGCTGGTTTGATCTTGGCTCAGGCGAAAGGGGAACGTGCCCGCGTACGCTTGACCGATCCCCGGGATTATCAACCGGGGATTGCTCTCAAGGTCAATGGCCGTATGCTTCATGTGAATTATATTGATACTGGGGTCCCCCACAGCGTGGTCTTTGTGGAGGGCCTCTCCAAAATTGATGTGGAGACTCTCGGGCGAACCATCCGTTTTCACGACCACTTTAAGCCGCGGGGGACCAACGTGGATTTTGTGGAGCAGCTAAGGGCTGATCTGGTTGAGCTTCGCACCTATGAACGCGGGGTGGAGGCGGAGACCTTGGCCTGCGGGACAGGCGCGGTGGCCGCGGGGCTGGTTTCTTTCTTAAAAGCCAATCCGAACATCTCAAACAAAAAAGACGCCTCGATGAAAGTGAAGACCAAGAGCAAAGAGGTTTTGGAGATCACCTTTGATCTGACCGATCATAAAATCTCAGAGGTTTGGCTGGATGGATCAGCCCGCTTTGTGGCCGAAGGAGAATATTATCCGCCTTTGCCCCAAAACTTTCGGTCTTCTTCGCTGAAGCTTCGAAGAACCGATTCCTCCGAAGCCTTGGTGAAGGAGAATCGTTTGGGGGCTTCGGTGGATTTCTCCCCACGGAAAAGAAGTCGACATAGGGGGCTTCATGTTTAAAGGTTCGATTGTGGCGATCGCCACGCCTTTCAAAGACGGCGTCCTGGATGAGGCCAAACTCAAAGAACTGGTGGAGTTTCAGATCAAAAACGGGACGTCGGGAATTGTTCCCTGCGGCACAACCGGAGAGTCGCCGACCCTTTCCACTGCTGAACACGAGCGGGCAATTGAGATCTGTATTCAAGCGGCGAAAAAACGTGTTCCTATTATTGCGGGCACCGGTTCCAATTCCACCGAGGAGGCCGTTCTCTTAACCAAGCACGCGGCCAACGCCGGGGCCAACGCAGTCTTGCTGGTCAGCCCTTACTACAACAAACCAACGCAAAAAGGGCTTTATCTCCACTACCAGAAGATCGCCGAGAGTGTCGACATCCCCATCATTCTCTATAATATCGCCGGCCGCACCAGCGTCAATATTGAGCCACAGACAATCGCAGAGCTCAGCCGCGATTGCAAGAATATCATCGGGGTCAAAGAGGCGTCGGGATCTTTGGATCAGATGTCGCTCATTAAGCATCTTTGCGGGGAGGAGTTCTTGCTCCTTTCGGGTGACGATGCCCTGACGCTTCCGGTTTTGAGTATCGGGGGCGTGGGCGTGATTTCGGTTGTGGCCAACATCGTGCCGCAGGCGGTCGGAGGGCTGGTGGAGACGTTTCAACACGGGGAGCTTAAAAAAGCCCGAGCGATCCATTACAAGCTTTTGCCTCTGGTCAAAGCCATGTTTATCGAGACGAACCCCATTCCGGTCAAGACCGCGATGGGGTTGATGGGATTGTGTTCGCCGGAGCTTCGTCTGCCGCTTTGTGCCATGTCCGAGAAGAATATGGCGAAACTCAAGAAGGCCATGAAGGATTATGGGTTGTTGAAGGCAAAAGGGTAGGCGATGCAGAGGAGGGCAAAGTGGTTCAAGATAAGAAAAACATTTTAGGCCTTATTAAGAATAATGAGAAAAGAATACAGAATTTTGGTGTGAGACGGCTGGGTTTGTTTGGATCTTTCGTTCGTGGAGAACAAAACAAAGAAAGCGATGTGGATTTGCTTGTAGAATTTGACAAAGGGAAGAAATCATTCGATAACTTCATCCATCTGTCATTTTTTTGGGAAGATCTTCTTCACCACCGTGTTGAATTGGTAACGCCAGAATCTTTGAGTCCGCATTTAAAACCTTATATTACTCAAGAGGTAGAATACCTCGCCTTTGGGTCCTGAATACCTACGGCACATTCTGGATGAGACCACTTACCTGATAAATCAAACTAAAGGACTCGATGAGCGTAAATTTTTTCAGAATCCAACTCTACAGAGGACTTTTGTCAATGGCTAACTGTCATTTTGAAACAAGGGGAGAGCCAATTCAGCAGAATTCTGCTGAATTGGCTCTAGTCAGAGAAAATCATGATTAACCTCGCCGTCAGCGGTTGCCTCGGCCGCATGGGAGGCCGCATCACGGAATTGGCCTTCGCAGATAAGGATTTTCAGGTGCTGACTGTTCTGGAACGCAAAGATCATTCCGAGGTCCATCGTCCCCTTCACAATCTTTCCATTGCCACAGATCCATCCGCCCTAAAAGGAGCCGATGTCTTAATTGAGTTCACCAGCCCCCAGGCCACCCTTGAGCATCTTAGCTCTTGCCTTCAGCACAACGTGAAGATGGTCATTGGCACAACGGGTCTTTCCGAAGATGAAATCGGCACAATCCAGAAAGCCGCCCAAAAGCTGCCCATCGTTCTTTCCTCTAATATGTCCGTGGGCGTCAATGTCCTTTTTAAATTAACCAGAGAGGCCGCCCAAAAGCTTGGCGAAGATTATCAAGTCAAAATCATTGAGGCCCATCATGTCCATAAAAAAGACGCTCCCTCGGGAACAGCCAAGACCCTCGCGCAGGTTATTGAAGGAGCTTGCGGGCGAAAGGTCTCCGATATCCAGTCTATTAGGGAAGGTGAAATCATCGGAGATCACCAGGTGATTTTTGAAAGCAGTGTTGATACCATCACGATCAGCCATCAAGCGAAGACGCGCGATATCTTTGCGAAGGGCGCGCTCGTGGCGGCGAAGTTCATCGCTGGCAAAAAGAAAGGTTTGTTTAGCATGCAGGATGTTTTGGGGATGGCGTAATTTCACAATCGTAAACTTTTTGGTGTGGATGCCTCGGTTGATGTTATTGTGGAAACACCGGAAAGGTTTAATGCCTTGAAGAATAAATGGTTTCTCATTTATAGCGATATTGCCAGCTCGGGGTGTGTGGTCTATGAAAAATAAGAAGTTTGTCCTGGAAAATTTCCGCCTACTCATTCGATCAATGAAGATCAATTTTCTTTCCATCTTGATTTTATTGATTGTCTTTTCTGGTCTAATGCCGGCCCAACCAGATCAACCCATAGCCTCAGAGAGACTTGGCTTTTTGTATCTGTTGTATGACTTCTCCGATCCAGTCCTAAAAACCATCACCTATAAGGTTAAAGTTTTTGATCCTCATGCTCGAGAAGTTCGTGAGATCACAAAGGCGGTCGTGCCGTCTGATTTCAATACTTGAGTTTGGCAAATTTTCGAATTTGTCGTCGGAAAAGTCTCTCGGATCGCAAAAACAGGTTTTCGATACCACAAAATTGCTTTCTCGACGAGAACTACCTGAAAATACGGCCCAAAA
>Ga0114945_10000845_pt1 | contig 19486 bp, 17 predicted proteins | sample OV2TP3_FD_87194 | JGI IMG/M metagenome (GOLD analysis project Ga0114945, IMG submission 87194) | Hot spring microbial communities from Beatty, Nevada to study Microbial Dark Matter (Phase II) - OV2 TP3 | ecosystem: Environmental > Aquatic > Thermal springs > Hot (42-90C) | place: USA: Beatty...
AAACTGATCAAGGAGCAACAAGCCTTGCGCGATGCCTTGGCTGTGGCCGAGGCGGAGTACGAGGCGAAACGACACGACCCTCTAACTCGGAATGAGGCGCGTGGGCGGCGAAATATGGCCCGAAACGCGGTCTACGCCCACAAGGAGAAGTTCCGCGAGGAGTTCCAGGCCTTGCGGTCACTCGTTCAAGCTTGGGGGGACGGCAAGAAGGAAAACCGCCGAGGCTGGTGCCAGGCCCTGCACACCATCATCTGTGCGGGGAAAGGCAACGGCTCGCTGCTGTTCCACGCCTTTCCGCAGGAAGTCATCGACAAGATTGTGGAGGAAACGGGTAGCAAGCCGATCCAGGTCGCAGTGCCCGATTTGGTCGATGGCGAAATCGAGTTTGACGAGGATGGCCGCGTCTTTCTCGTCGAACACTTTCCCAACGGCAATGGCAGCAGCCACGAGCGCAAGATCTTTCTTCTGCAGATCTCGAAGAAAGGTGAAGTGCTCGTGGACGGTAGGGTCGTGGATCGGGTCCAACCGTTCCCCATGCGCTATGGGAGCGGCACGATTCAAGACGGCACGCTGGTACTGAACGACGTGCGCCAGCGACCAACTGTGCGAAGGTCCAAATCAACAACGGTGGGGACCGGTGCTCAACCGCCCAACTAAGGAGGTTCCGGCGGTAGACGCGTGGGCCCACTAACCAACGTTCGCAAACGCAGCGCAGCAACCGCCCAGAGGACCCAAACAGTCGGGCCCTCTGGGCCCCTATCGGAAGATAAGAAAGGAAGAAGACGTGAACAAATTCTTTGCAGGTTGTCTGCTGGCGACAGCGATCACACTGCCCGCTGGGGCCCAAAAGGTGGAAGTGCAAAGGCCGGATCGCAGCCAGGTCTTTCAGGTGCGAACAGCCTTGCACCATCTCACGGTTCTCGAAATGGCGGAGCCGGTCAGCGCCGTTGCCGTCGGCAGCCCCGCGTTCAAGGTGGAGTGGCGCGAGAACCGCGTTTTCATCCAGCCGCTTGAGCCGAACGTAGCAACCAACCTTTTCGTATGGACTGCTTCGGCTCGATTCAACTACGAGCTCGGGCCGGCCGGCCCCACAGAGGAGATGCACTTCGCAATAGACCAGCCAGTGCCCAACCCGGCGCTGGCAGTCCCCGCGTCGGCTCCCGATCCTCCCCCCAGTGGCCCGACCGTGGCAGAGGTGTTGCTCGACACGAGACCTGTCCGCACGGAACGTGTGAAGCTACGGAAGGACCGCGTTAGCGTGCTGCTTACAGAAACCTTTCAATATCAAGGCCAATTGTTTATCCGCTTCGCTGTTCGCAATGAAAGCAAGAGGCCCTACGCCCTTGGTACGCCACAGGTCATTGCGGTAGTTCCTGGACGCTTCCGCGAGTCACTCCATAGTCTTTCGAACCTGCAACTCAGCGAAAAGGACACCGCCCGGTTGAAGACCAACGGGCAAATCCCTCTGGAAGTTGTGACGCGTGAGACCCAGTCCGCCAGGTTGCAGCCGGGACAAGAAACAGTGGGAGTCGTGGGAATCAAACTTCCCGAAGCCGTCGCGACTCCGTTGGTGTTGCGCTTGGTCTTTCCATCGACCTCTGCGGGGCCACTGGCTGCAACGTTGGTGCGTTGAGATGAAAAAGACTGTCACGCCCGCTGAAGTCCACGATTGGCTTGGGGAGAACTTGAGGGCCAGACCCGATTTCGGCTTTCGCAAGGCAATGACATGCCTTGTTTTCGAACCGCTGAGTCCCTTTGACCCACAGGCGCGGCGAAAGCCCAGGGCGGAATTCCTGATTCTGGTGTTGCTGGTAACGGCTTCAATGGTCTGCTTCCTCTATTTCAATGTTGTCAGATGAAGGGTGAAAGATGAAAACCATGCGCATCGCTCCGGTCTTGGAATTTGTCGGAAGCTTCATCCCGGGTGTGCATGAGCTGACCCTATTGGTACCGGCCTTCTTTGGGCTCCCTTCCGCTGCCAGAGCCCTCGGGCTTGACGTGACCTTGGGTCCCGAGGCGATGGCCGTTGTCTCCGTCACCTTCAGTTGCTTGGTTTGGATCATGCTCAACAGTTTGGCTTACAGCAGGGCAGAACGTTCTGCAGGAATCACAAATGAGGTGCCTGGAGGCAGAGATTCCATCGATCGTACTGCGGAAACTCATTTCAAGGAGGGGGTGGATTCGGTCCAGGTCAAGTCATGCCACGGTGAGTCATCTGCTCAAGAAAAGCGAACTGTCCCCGCAGGATTTCCATGAGGCCGTCGTATTCGACAGAGCGTGAGCATCCCCCACTGCTTGAATCTTACGAGATTGTGATCGCCGGTTTGATTCTGGCTGTGGGCTGGTTCGCGTGGTATCTGGCACGTGAACGGTACCACCTGACACAACGGCAAATCGCTGAGATCGCCGTTCATCTAGCTATCGCCTTCGTTTCTGTTTACGCGGTCGCCTATCTGCTCGCGACGAGCCGTTCACGGCGTGAAAAGCAGTGGCCGCACCCTCCCCTGGTTGTCTCGTCAAAGAGAGACGAGCAAAACATACGGAAAGGATGGAACCAGAACGCGGTTGTCCTTGGCTACGACGTGCACGGGAAAGGTTGGCTTTGGCCGGATCGTGTGCGCGTCATGCAAGGGATTGTGCTTGGGATGACCGGCTCCGGTAAGACAACCCTTTTGCGGAACATCATTACTCAAGATCTGGCCCGTGTAATTGGCCCTCTAGGAGACCCGCACCGTATTCCAATGGTCGTCTTCGATGGCAAGGGAGACATGGAGTTCTTCTATGACCTTCTCCCTCACATTCACCGTGCGGGCCGGCTTGCCGACCTCCGCGTGTTGAACCCGGCCCGGCCCGACATCTCAGTCCGCTATAACCCGTTTTACTCAACCGAAGACGACTACATGCCGGTGGTCAACATGGTCTTTGGTTCCTTCAACCTGCATGACGAGTTCTTCGCCAAGCACCAGTTGAATTACCTCGCCGACATCGTGCGCGTGCTGGTGTACACCGGCCTCAAATTCAACTTCTACGATGTGCTGGTTATGGCCATCGACGAGCAAGTGCTGCGCGAGCAGGTGGGAAAAGCAACACGACGACTTGAGCGAGACGCCACCATCAGCACGCAGCGTCGGTTGAACTTCGAAATGTCGGTCAAAAACCTCTATCAGTCATTTCAGGACCGGGAACGCGTTCCCAAGATTCAAGGTCTCCTCAACGAGTGCATGACGTTCCTCGACGATGAGCTGAGCGTTATCACGGGGCCCTACGAAGAATTGCTCTCGATCGATGAGGTCATCGAGCAAGAGTTGATCCTGTTTGTGGCGCTGAACGTCAACAAAAACACGGAGCCGGTGCGCGCGCTGGGAAAGATGCTCCTGCAGAATCTCCAGCTGGTTGTGGGCAAGAGATACGAAAGCGAGGAGCAACGCTGCCGGACGAACCGGCCGATGTTCAGCGTGGTGCTGGATGAGTTTGCCCCATTCGGGTACAGGAACTTCTCTCAGATTCTGCAAACCGCGCGGGGCACAAACACGGCTTTCCTCTTTTCCATGCAAAGCCTTCCGCAGCTCATGCACATTGGACGTGGATTCAAGGAGGACGTGACCTCCGCACCCAACACCACCATAGCGCTGCGCACGCGGGATGAGGAGACCGCCCAGTATTTCCTGCGCGCCTCCGCCGAGCATCCCGTCACCCGGCGCAACCTGTCCATGCAGCGGTGGAAGCTCTTTGGCTATGAGAAGTACGAGGAAACAGGCCGCGCCGTAGACGTTCAGGACAAAGAGACCCGGGCGCTCGATGAACACATTAAGAATCTCCCAAAGGGACAGATGGAGATCCTAATGACCGACGATACGCAGGGGACGTTGCACGCGCACCTGCATGTGCGACCGCCACCGGACGTCCAGGTCCCCCATTTCGAACCGGCGTTGTACCCCCGGCTCAAACATTCCCGCGCCAATTCCGTTGGAGCGAACCTGCGGTTCAAGACGCCCGAAATGGCAGCCAAGCGGTTTGCACGCCGCGCCTTTGGAGGCTTGCGAGCATGAGGCGGGCGATTGCCTGCGGTGTTGTCTTGACGGCCTTGTCGCTTTTGGTTACCGCTGCGCGAGGGCAAGGACCGCAGCATCCCTATCAACCCCGGGAGACGTGGTACGAATTCCTGGTCCGGCAGTTCAATCCGAGCAACTTCGATTACGGAGCATGGATTGAGGAGCGAAGGCAGGCCTTCCTCGAAGCAAGTGTCAATACGCCCTACTTCTGGTACAGCCTGACCCTGACAGCGGCGTTGCTGTTACTGAGCTTGGCCTACACCAAGCTGCACTTGGACCATCGCCGGAGCATGTGGGTCACAGCCGAGATGATGGCCGATCTGTACAACCACGACCTATATTCGCGAGAAGCAGCAAAGGAAGCCATCGAGAAATACAACGCGCACATCGAGCAGTGCAATCGCGCGATTGAGGCCGGGGACTCGGCGGGTGGACGACCCGGATGGGGCGACACTGAATCCAGTAGTCTCAAGGCCGAGCTGCAGCGTGTCGCCGCTCAACTTGAGGCGACAACCCAAGACCGCAACAAGCTTCAGGAGGAACTAGCGCAGAAATCTTTGGTAGTGGCTGACCTCTCGATGCGGCTCGACGCGCTGTCCAAAAAAGTGAATGGAAGCAGTGACCGCGCGATTGCCCCCTCCCCCAGCACATCCCCCGAGCGATCCGGAGAGGGGTCGAGATTCGTTGGGCACATCAACCACTTGCAGGAGGAGTTGTATGCCGAGAGGCAGAAGAACAAACGGCTGAAAGGTGCGTGACGGCAATGTTGGTTACGGTCACGGGATTTGGAAGTGTGTGGCGCCACCGCTGGGGCAAAGACCCATCCGACGCGAACCGCTACGCGCGGGGAGCTTACTTCAACACCACGGGCGTACCTGTGAACGGAGTGATTCGGACTCGCCCGAAGATTGTCGGCCATGCTCGTTTCAACGGTGTCGGAGGTTTCAACCCGAACTACCCGCTGCGCATGATCAACACTGTCTTCGAGTGCGCGGCACCATGCGTCTGGCAGGGACAGAACAAGGTTCTCTTCAAGCGCATGTTGTCTGCGCCGGTGCAGCCAGACTACCACCTCGTTGTTGTGAAGGCGTGTGAGGTTGGCCGCATGGACATCGCGAGTGCTGGTTGGAGATCCGACGACACCCTATTGATTTCCTTGAGCGAGTGTCGGGACCAACAGGAGGCCATGCTACTGATGCCCGCATACAGCTGGCTGCGAACTGCGCTCGCAACGTTCGTGCTCGAGCCTTTCAAGGCCTGGCCGTGGAGCGCCCGCCTTCGAATACAACTTCCCGGACCGGCAGTCGTCCAATGCGCTATCGAAAAGGATCCATCGAGCTAAACCACTCTCGCGATCTCCCGCTCCTGCGCCAGATCCTGCGCTCGGAGTTCGCCACGCATTCGCAACTGTTCGAATTCATGCGGCTCAATCACCACGAGCGCAGTCGCAAATCTTTCGACTGGCGGCTGCGAAGGTTGGTGAGGCATAGCTTCGTTTTGCAACGCGAAATGCCTGCATGTGGCATGCAGCCAGTGTATTCAGTTGGACGAACAAGCGCGCTTCTGCTGCAAGGACTGGGAGAGTATTATCTCCTCGGGCCCGAACGAATGAATCGCCACGGGGTCGAACCGAGTGCCCTACACGCAATCGAGCTGAATGAAATCCACCTCACTGTCCTGCGCGCTGGTCTGCTGGGTCGATGGATACCTGCGATTGAAATCCGCTCGCAAAATGAACTCACCAGGTTTGGATATGCAAAGGATTACGACGCGATTGTTACGGTACGCACGGACGCGGGCGACAAACGGTTTGCACTTGAATACGAGCGCACTCCCAAAGCCGCAAAGTTCTACCGCGCAATCGCTGCCAGCTTCGCGCACGAGCACAACGTGGATCGCATTCTCTATCTGTCCCCGAATTACGACCTGCTGCGGTTTGTCGCCACCTTCTTCATCAACTCACCGTTCCCGGCGTACTTCGGTCTGGTGCGAGACTGGCACGAGAGGCTGCTGGACATGTCCGTCTCACGGTCCGCGATAACCAACGGCGTCCGACTCAGGGCCGTTCTTGGCGCCGCAGACCTTCAGGCTGCCTCCTCAGTGCAACGCTCCTAATCTCATCTTTGCCCCTCCCTTGAGTTTCCTTTGCGCTTCCATTGGCCCGCATTGCCCTTTCTTGCCGTCCGGTAAGTTACTGCAAAGGGGAATCTTGATCGTTTACTATTGCCGGTTAGCTTAGATTTGACTGGCAGGAACGGTTGTTTGAATTGTGTTAGCGAAACGCACGAATGAGCGCTTTCAAGAGGCGCTGAGTGCTGCCGTCACCTTGTTCCTGAGGTGCAAGGCTTCCGGAATCTGGCGAGCGCACAATTCAGTGAGAATACTCAAAAACGCCTTTCTCAACTCGGGTTGTGACTCCACTTCGTTCCTCAAATGTTTCCAGCACTCCGAAATTGCTTCACTAAACAAAGCGCCGAGGCCGTGATGGTGCCAGTCACGGTCCTCGAATGAACCCACAACGCCAGCCAGTTGCTTAATCCCTGCTGAGAGCAAGACGTGGCCGGATTCGGTTGGCAGGAAGCGCGCAAACCAAGCCGCTGCCGATGCATACTTCAGCCATCGGCTGGCCCACTCCTCAAACACTGGAGTCATGGCGCTGACAAGGGTTTTGTATTTGGCCTGGCCCAGGACTGATGCGGCTGCCTCATGCAAACCCATAAGATCCACGGCGAGCGTTTCCACAGGGCACCAGTACCCAGGCTTACGTGGCTGCCATGCCGGGAGAGTCATCGCACGGTGCACCATATCCACCCAGATTTTCCCAAAGGTCGCAGTATCTGTAGTCATCTCAAGTCCGATGCTGACCCATGCCTGCAAGAAGTCTTCGACCCAGTACCGCGCGGCTGGTCCCAACTCAAGGATGGGACGATAGAACGTGTGCGCTATTTCAACAGAATTCGCGTGCGCGATGAATTCTACAATGCGCGCCATTACCCAAACGTCGAACTCATAAGGTGTCCCTTCTACCTCGCACCAATCACCGCCAGTTTCGGGGCGCGGCAACGTGCGCATCTCCAAGTCAAACAGCTCACGGACATATTGCTCCAACCGCGGCCCTTCACTAGGAAGAGGGGCACGCACCATCCCTGGCAGAAATGCGAATCCCTTTCGGATCACTTCGAGGTCTATGTCTGGCATCTCGCGACGCAGCTTACGATCATGACCCTGTTCGTACTTCCGATTTCGCCGTGCTTCCCTCATGAGCTTCTCGCCGAGTGACATTGACCGGCGCGAGACTCTCTCTACTAACCTCCGGCCCATCGTTTCAGTTTTGCGTAGCGGAATGAGCGGTCCTTTGAGATTACCTGCCGAGAACCTGCGAAATAGAGTTTCTTTATACTTGGCCAACAGCGCGCGATCTGCCTGGTATCCGGACTCCCGATCTGCGGCACGGCGAAGTGCGGACCACAAAATCACCACGTTCACTAACTCGCCGAACTCTTCTCCCAACCGCTCGCGCAACAGATAGGCACGCCACATCGTTTGCAAAGTAGATCCATAATAAAAACCGGTAACGCCTTCAAACGCCATCCGTAAGACCCACTCCTCGCTGCTCTCCTGCAATAGCGCCACGCCGGCCTCACCCAGAAACGATTCAGAAGTGTGGTCTAGAGCGGATACAGGTGTGTCATGCTCAAAATCTTCTGCGGGCTTCAAGTCGCGCAGGGTGTCCATGCACCAGTTTTCCAATTCAGGATTCTGCGAAAGCCAACTGCGATGCTGCACAATTAGAACGGCGATTCCACCTGCAATGGAGTTAATCCGATACTGCTCTTGCGCTTGATCCTCTCTGGATTGCAAATTCGCCAGGCGTTGAATGTCAGCTGCGAACTCGGGAAGTTCTTGCGGCTGCAGCTTCTTTTGGCCGTCTAGAAGCTGTCGTGCCCGGATAGCCAACCCTAAGGAAAGCATCCTCACGTTGTTTTCTTCCAGAGCTTGTTTCGATTTTGCCTCGAGATGGGCAGGCCATCGATGCGTAATCAACACGCTTCCATCCGGTTGCGGTGTCTCGGTGTAGTTCTTGGGATCAAATCGTGCCAGGAAAAACTCTAGGGCATCCCGATCTTCATCGTGATTTTCGAGCCGTTTTGACCATTCGTCCTTCCGTGTAGCTAGATACCGCCGCGTTCCTTCATGCTGAAGCATTAGCCGTGGTGCCAGGTCCTGGAGTGCGATGCGCCGATGCGGCATTCGGTGCCATTCTGCGCCCAATTTCACAACCGTCTGGGGCTGCCCAGCTAGTGCAATCGTCCAAACTTCCTGCTGTTCGTTTAGGGACCAACTCAACTGACATTGGTAGATGTGGAGATTTCCAAGGAGGGGCTGAAGTTCTCCCGCAAATAGCATGGGATACTTCAGACCTACTGAGACTAGCACCCCGGCAAAGGCCAGGGACTCTGCATGCTCAAAAAGGTATTGCACACGAGGAGCGATGCTCCGGCCCTTCTGAACCTCGTCGTATAGCCATTTTTCAAGGGCCATCAGGGCACATTCGACCGTATTGCCATGCCTCGGAAAATAGCGGTGCCACCCGTACACATTAGCGTCGCCTGGCCAGCATGCCAGCTTCCCGCCAAATTCAAATTCCAGCCCATACTTCCTGCGCTGCTCTTCACTCGGGTTCGGGCCTAGGCCAGCTTCAAGCCATCGTGTCGTTGCGTAGTTAACCAAGCAGACGATTGCATCAAGTCCGGACTCAGGTGCGTCTTGTAAGAATTTCAGGAATGGTCCCTTCAAGGGGAGCGGAGGGGATCCGTGCCACCAATCTGCCAGCCCGTAACTCTGAAGAGGAAACATTCTGTCATTGTCCGGGTCTGAGGGTTTCGGCTCGTCAATACAGACGGCGAGCAAGACCTCCCTGGCTACTCCTGGGCGCACACCGATGAGTCCATTCAGCGCAGGCGTCTCCAGGACCGCAGAGCGGAATCCATCCGACACTTCCCGCAGCGGACCATCTGCAGCCGGTGCTCGCATCGGTCCTTTCGGATATGACAACATCGTCGGCGGAATATTGCGCCTGGTCCTATTTTCGTCAGGATGGTTCTTGAGCCACTCTTCCCGCAGTTTGGCTTGCCGTTCTTGGGCCTCGATCGCACGCTGAGTCGCATGTCGTGGTTCATCACGCCTCGCGGATAGTTCCAAAGCTATCTGCGACACCTCCTCAGGAAACTCTGGTGCAGCCGATAGCATCGCTTCGTAAATGATTTGGTTTTTTTCGCCAAAGTGCATGCCTTCCGCGACCCGCCCCTGTGTTTCTTTGGCAAGTTCCAATGCAAGCAGACTGGCTTCGCGCCTGCCGGGCCATCCAACAGGAATCGTTCTCAGCCAGAGAGCGCAAGCTTCCGCGGCTTGCAGCAGGGAGTTCTGGGCGATCTCTTGGGAGTGCCGACTAAGCACACGCAGGGCTGGGTACCAATAAAGAGGGAGCGGAATGCGGAACCAAGCCTCCGATTGCTCCGCGACCTTAGGGTCTACCAACCCGCGCAATCGCCAATCCGGGAAAGATGCGACGTGCAAGAGTCGCTTCAGGAAACGATGAAGAATCTGCCCCCCATCAGCAATCAGGTCTGGCCACACTTGCTCAAGCAGCGACTCGGAGTTCGCCGCAAACAGAAGTCCGTCCAGGAAAAGGTCGTTCGTCAGTTGTGTCTCAGCATCGTCGCCTGTCAGTCGCGCAGTGACAGACTTCCACTTTGCAAGCCCGTCTCCCTGCTCGGCCAGCGACTGAGCATATAGGCGAATAGCCCGGCCCCAGCGTGGAATATTGGCCACAGCCTTGATCTTTTGAATTGCATCATTTCCGGCAAACACCAAAATGCGAAACCTCGCCCAGTCCCCCATCAAGTCGTGCGTGAACTGTACAAAAGGGAGGTTTACCCGGACTAATCCATCGCGAGAGAGGGTCCCAAGGAGTGGTAATTGATCTTGCGGAATGGCATCCACGTGCACCGTGCCGCTCAATCTCTCTCCCTCCTGCTGTCCCAAGGTCCGCAGCAGCGAATCGCGCGCTATGCGCATAGTGCTTTCACCCATCCACCTGTCCCAAATGCAATTAATCAGTTCCGTCTCTCCTATCCAGGGGCGGGAGGAAGTTGAAAGCCGTTGGGCTACCTCGGCTCTTAGCACCCAGTCCAAAACAAAAAGATTCCGGAGGATGGGTTGAAGTTCGCTTCGCAGCAGTAGGACGCCTATCCCGGGAACATGTTCGACAGCACGGAAGACTTGTTGCAGCTCGGGCTTTTCAAAATCCACTTTATGAGCATCGGATATGCCAGCCTCTATGACCGTATCCTGCACGGATTCCCATGATTGCGGCTGGCAGGTGATAACCAGGTGCCAACCAGCGAGGCCTACTTCCTTGACGGCTTTTATCAGTTCGACAGCGCGCCTCCGTGCATCGCCTTCGAAATGTTCAAGACCATCCAATACAAGCGCGCAGCCATGAAGGCCTGAATTGGCGATCAGCTGTGTGATGTTGTGCCGAAGATTGAATGCATGCGCTATCTCGGCTTGGCTCGGCCTTGAAAGTTGTCCTGCGGTAAGCCATAGTGTGCGCTTAAACGCTCCGCCAGGTGCGACGAGATGGGTTAGCAGCGCAGATTTTCCGCTTCCTGATTCGCCTGCTATCGCCGTAACTTTGTGCCCCTGGATTTCTGACGCTAACCGGGCCCTTTCATCATCGCGGGCCAGTTGAATGTCATTTGCGATGACGGCGCGAACGGCTCTTAAGTTCTCTGCAGTGACGGATTCAATGCGACTCCAATCGGCTTCGAAATCTGGATGATCCCGCAACTCAAAATCCGGACGTAGCGTGCGGATCAGTTTCGGAATGTCAAAGTATCCCCCCGTAGCCCTGCTTTCAGCCGCGAGTTGAAGCAGACGACTCCACAGCTTTGTGCCCTCATCTAGGCTGCCGGCGACCACTATTGCTGTGCACAGATTTACGTAGTCTCCCTCCTTATCATCGGAAAAGGGTACGACTCGAATCCTGGATGCAAGCCGTGCTGTTTCGAGTGAATCAGGAGGGACTCCATTAGGGAGGCTGCGGAGGCTCTCAAAAATCGCCCGCTGAGTTGCTGAGGATTGCTTAGTATCGGCGAGTCGTTGAACCATCCGCTCAGGAGTCGTGGTCGCAGTTTGTTTCTGCAGCCCTCGCCATTCCTGCAAAGTCTGATTATCAATCACGCCGACGATCAACCCGAGGAGGTCTGTTTCAGGGTTGAAGTGTGAGCGAGCCGCGCCGCGCCACTGTTCCCAAGCGTCCTGAACAAACTCGGCATTAAAGCCGCCCTTGGTGAGTTGCCTGTTGCTCTTCACCGAAATCGCGCACCGAGTTGTGTCGCTCCCGCGGTTAAGAAGCAGCAGCAGGTCATCAAGAACTTGCCCGCAATCGCGCGTCTCAAAATGCACCTCTACAATAGGACCTAATTCAGGCTCAAGCGGAAACGTCCGCTTGAGCATCTGTGCGAGAAACCCGGCAGCGACCTTGTCGGCGAATGTGAAGCCCCCGCCACCGGTGGCTTTTGTTGGTGCGCTTTCTCTGGGCATCCTACCGAAAGGATAACTCCACTCACAGGATGTACTCAATTTAGGTTTCGCGGCCTAACCACAGACCGAGAGACTGGATACTGCTGAGGAATCCAATGCCGAAAGGGAGGAAAGTCCATGTTTGGAAAGATGAATGTAGTTCCGATAGTTGACCTGCGGGATTCACCAGAGGATGTCGGTGGGTGTCTGGAGGCGGCCGTGAGTCAGTTGTTGGCTGCAACAGAGCACCCCGCGGTTCAGAAATGGGTGCAATTCCCGCGAGCTTTGTTGGTGTTTCTCGTGATCCCGGGCGATACGGAATCGGGCGCGTTCTACATCTACGACCGTCGTTCCAGGATTTGGTTCTGGGTGGACTTCGAGGACGAGAACTTCGGGGGCTACGGCGTGAGTGACTTCCAGCGGCTGGTGCGGGAATGCAAGTTCCTGGACCTCGTGGAACGGCCGCATTTGCTGAGCAGGCAAGGGCCGTGGCTAATCCAGCCGGGCTCACGACCGCAGCAGAATCTGTGACCTTGCGAATCCTCAGACAGGCTGCCCGCCAAGTATCCCTCTCCCTTCCGTGCCGGTAGTCCCTAACTCTAGCCTCCACCAGGCCTTGGTTGGATTTGCCCTGCGTAGGGGCCCGCCCCTCACATATTTGACAGGCCGCATGATTCGGCCTTACGTAGCACACTGCGCCCGCAAGCCGGGAAGGAGGAAGGATGTCTCCATTCGTGAGGGTTCGCCCCGAAGATGCGCGGGACTACATACACCTCTTCGTCAACCGACGAGCCTACACGCTCCAGTCCGCGCGGCCGGACCCCAAAAGTGGGCGGCACCACTACTTCCGGCCGAAGGCAAAGGGCACCGGAAAAGACCTGAGCCTGACGCTCGATACGGTGAGGCGCCACCTGCAGGGAGCAATCACGGTCGGCCTGTACGCCATCAACCCGGCAACGCAGCGCTCCAAATGGGTGGCGATCGATGCGGACTACGACGGGGCGATGGAAGACCTGCTCAAGCTTCAATATCACTTGGCGAAGGACGAGATCGACGCTGCCTTGGAAATGAGCAAGCGCGGCGGCCATCTCTGGATTCTCATGGACGCGCCGGCCCTAGCTCGGGAGTGTCGGGTCTACATCTACAGCCTGGCTTTGAAGCTGGGCATGCGGATCAAGGGAACCGGGTTAGCCGAGGGGATAGAGATTTTCCCAAAGCACGATGAGTTGCGAGAGGGAGAGTTCGGAAATGCGATCCGCGGACCTTTGGGCATTCATCGCGGGGCGGGTCGGCGCTACTGGTTCTACGGTGCAGACTACGAGCTAGGAAAGCAGATCGCGTTCTTGAAACGCCTTCGGAAACTAAGCGAAGGCCAGCTGCGCAGCTTCAATGCTGGCAAGACCATGCCCCCTGAATTCGAGAGGCGACGCAGCCAGCCCGTCGATGCGCGGTATTTGCCTTCTTCGGGCCGGGAATTTCGCATCCTCGAACATGTTGGCAAGGTCCGAACCGTTGGCCGGAACTACATCACGCAGTGCCCCTCGTGCGCCGGCGCGGGCCAGGACCGGAGCCACGACAATCTCGCCATCTGTATCGAAGACCCGCGGAAATACATCTGCTGGGCTGGTTGCACGAAGGAGATGATTCGCCAAGCCGTAGGATGTCCAATCCCTGTTCGTCAATCCGCCTGAAGAACGGAGGCGCTCAGATGGATAAACCACAGGAGGTGCTTGCGCGTCGTGGCCTTACCTTGTCGAGGCGAGTATTGCGCCGCCTGGACCACGTGGGAATCTTCGTGCAACCCCAGGTCAGTCTCGAACACCAATCCTTAGCGAAGCGGTACGTTATGCGAGGCGTCGAGTCGGGCGGTGCGATAAAGGAGCTCGGCCGGTACGTCACCTTCTGTGGGTCTGATGGAGAGTCCATTCCATGGCTTCATCCGATAGACGCTATCGGCGTAAACGGGATTCACGCCGTAGTAGTGGCACCAGTCCTTGTCCGAATCGAGGTATTTCGCGCGGGTCGAACCTGGCAACTTCTAGTCACAAGGCATGAGTCCGCAGCGGCGGAGAATGGACGGCGCCCTGTCTTGGAGAGCAGCGTTTTGTTTCGCGGCGTGAATGGATTCTTCGCCCAACCTATGCCAAGCGACGTAGGCGCACCGGACGGATCACTCCCACAGTTCTGGTCTCGCGCTGGAGAGCCACGCGAGATTCCGCCGAAGTTTGAGGCCGCAATTCTTGCAGCAGCCCAGGGAGCAAGTTGCGTGGGATGCTCGCACTCGCATTACTTGTCCAGTCCCACGGCGATCGCGGCAATTGCCAAAGGCGCCTGAGCCATCTTTCGGTCAGGCGGGAAGGAGGCCGACGTGAGCACTGCAACGAATCCGGCGGCGTCCGATGGCGCCGTTGTTGAAGCCATCGAGGAGGCACAAGCGACCGCGGTCGAAAGTGCCGATCAGAAAGAGTTGTTTGTCCGCGCCCACAGAGAGAAGCTGCCCAACGAGAGAAGTTCCGTCACACACAGATTCAGCGTCGGTAGTCAAGAGGGCTACATCATTGTGGGCATGTACAAGGATGGCCGGCCTGGCGAACTGTTCATCAAGATCGCCAAAGAAGGCTCGACCCTCTCCGGAGTTATGGATGGCCTGGCGTTGTCCCTTTCGATTGGCCTGCAGTACGGCGTGCCTTTGAAGGTGCTGGTAGACAAGCTCATTAACATGCGATTCGAGCCTGCGGGCATCACCGAAAATCCTGAAATTCGATTTGCCTGTTCACTGCTGGATTACATAGCCCGATGGCTCGGCGGCAAATTCGTCTCGTCGGACTACCTCAAGTCAAGGTTGGCCAGCGGCGGGGAAGAAGTTCAAGGGCAACGGTGAATTGCTGCCAAAGGGTCGTTAGTCAGCGCCTAATCCAATCACTTTCACAAACCCCTCGATAAGTCGAATCGAGAAATCGATCCACCGCTCTCTTTCCCCATTTCGGGTCCCTTGCCCGCTTCAAAACTGACCGGAGGTCTGTCTCTTGGTGAATTCGAATTCGCTGATTCACGGACTTTCGCGTTAGTTCACCCACATGAAAGGAGAAACACATACATGGAGCAGTCTCAACTCTTGGCTCACTGCGGGAGTTCGAAGGTCACCCGTGAGGAATTGAAGGTGATCCCGACGCCCGCGGGAAGCGCAACCCATCAACCCCTTCCACACTTCGAGATTGTTGGAGCACTGGTCGAAACCCTGAGCTTCCGGCAAATCTCGGTGGTACGGGAGGAATACGCGGTTTCAGGTGACGGCATGAAGATGTTCGGTGTCCTCGACCTCGAAACCACTTTCGACGGATGCCGATTCTCAGTCGGGGTCCGAAACTCCAACGACAAGTCCATGCGACTGGCACTCACAGTTGGATACCGCGTGGTTGTGTGTGACAACATGGCGTTCTACGGGGATTTCTCTCCCGTGCTCGCCAAGCACACCAAGCACGTGAGCCTTGTGGACATCCTCGCAGTCGGGGTGGACCGAATGCAGCGGAACTTCGAGCCGATGAAAAAGCAAGTCGATGCGTGGAAGGGGGCCCGCCTCCCGGACGAAACCGCGAAGCTGGTCATCTACCGGGCCTTCGTGCAGGACGAACTCGACGCTCCGAAACACCTGGCTCGACGCGTCCACGAACAGTACTTCAACCCGCAGGTCCCGGAATTCGCCCCGCGCACGCTGTGGAGCCTCTCCAACGCGTTCACGGGCGCGTTCAAGGACCTCGATCCGATCCCGCAGTTCAAGGCAACCGCGCGGCTTGCCTCGTTTCTCGAAGTTGCCGCGTCAGACATGAGCCCGGCGCAGGCGATACCGCTGGCCAGTTGAACCTCCCCGCGATTCCTCGGGTCGTGCGCACCACGGCCCGGGGAATCATCTGCTTTCTACCAAGTCCTCCTCATTCGGCCTGCAATCCATAAACCAGCCCGCGTAGCTCCCGCTCGTTGCCTCAGGTCTCCAACCTCTCGGCGGCGGCTCCCGAGCCCCTAAACCCGCCACTTCTTCAATTGGACGCCACTATGAAACTAGCTGACATTCCGCCTGGAAGTGATCTCGCATATCGCTGCGCCGCCAAGCTGATCGCTGAACAGGTTGAGTTTGAACTCGAAACATGCCGGCAGCTCTTCGGCACCGCGCCAGAGAAAGTTTTGGAACTCCTCGCGAACACGCCCGACTGGACAGTTTTCTTCGAAGACGACGGCCAGTAGGTCTCGTTGAGCCGCTCCCGCAGGCCATCAGTCCTCACCCGACCCAGTTCGAACACAAACTCCGAGGAGAACACCGATGACTTGTGTTGTCTGTGGACAACGGATTGAAGAAGGGCGTCGGCATGGCCTGCCTCCACGCGAAGCGAAGTATTGTCTCAAGTGTCGCGCAGACCGCCGGCGACAGGCAAGGAAATATGCATGGCGCGCTGAATACGATGCCTATCTCAAGGCGCATTATTTCGGTGGCCTAAATCGTCGCTTTCGCGTGCTCACCCGCATCGTTCGCATGACCGGCCTGCCGCGCTGGTACATCAAACGCCACGCGGCGCGGCTGGGTCTGACGATGCGAATTGACCGGCGGCCCTGGACCCCAGCGGAGTTGAATCTCCTGGAGCGGCTTGTCGGGCGCGGATCGACTGCAACAATCGCAAAGCGACTGCGCCGTCCGGAGAGCTCTGTGGTCAACAAGTTGAAGCGGATGGGCACCTCCCGGCGTGTGCGGGACGGCTACACCATGCGCGAACTGGAGCTGTGCCTTGGCGAAGATCACCACAGAATCTCCACATGGATCGCGAACGGCTGGCTCCAAGACCGCCTTCAAGGAACACGACGCCACGGTGGGAATGGGAACGACATTCACCGCATTCGTGAGAAAGACATTCTGAATTTCATCAAGAACCATCCGCAGGAGATCAACCTCGGCAAGGTGGACCAAACTTGGTTCCTGGACCTCGTCCTACTGAAGGGCCGGGAAGTGCCCGAAGCAAAGTCGCCACGGCGCGCGGAAGCGGAAGAAGAGGACGCAGCTGCATAGCCCGCGCCGGATGCCGCGTCCTGCCAACTTGGATTCTTGCGCCCGCCAGGAAGGGCACTTGTTTCCTGATGCGCCGGTCTCTGCGGTGCCTCCGACAAGCGAAGAAACCAAGGAAGGAGTTTTCTCCATGCAGCAATTCAGGAAACAATCCGCTTTCGAACTCGGCCATATCGTTGCAACACCGGGTGCTTTGGCCGCGCTTGAGAAGGCCGGACAGGAGCTGGCGGAGTTCCTTACGCGCCATGTCAACCGCGAGTGGGGAGATCTTTCCGCCGAGGACCAAAGGGGAAACGACTACAGCGTAGAGAACGGGTTCCGGCTCTTGAGCAGTTATTCCACGAACGCAGGCGACACGATCTGGATTATCACGGAAGCAGATCGTTCCGCAACCACCCTGTTACTGCCCGAAGAGTATTAGACCGAATGATTCGACGAAAGGAGAAGAAACCGATGGGCGCAACGATGGCAGCAAGTGGAGAAAGAGCGGTACCGCTAGTGGTTTCGTCTATTCAAGACATTCCGCTCGACAGAATCCGCGAATCCAACAGCAACCCGCGTCGAGTTTTCGATGAGGGCAAGCTCCGCGAACTTGCGGACAACATCAACGTGCACGGTGTTTTACAGCCGGTTCTCGTCCGCCCTGTGCCGGAAGGCCCGGAAGGGACGTATGAGCTCGTCGCAGGTGCACGCCGCTTCCGCGCTTCCAAGCTAGCGGGCAGGCAGGCGATTCCTGCGACCGTGCGCGACCTTAATGACGGCGAATGCCGGGAGATCCAGCTGATTGAGAATCTGCAGCGTGCTGACATTCACGAACTCGATGAAGCGTTCGGCTACCGGGCGCTACGAGACCTCAATCCAGAGCTGTACACGGTGGAGACAATTGCGGCCAAAATCGGCAAGACGCCCAAGTACGTCTATGGCCGCATGAAACTCGCCGATTTGATCCCCGCTGTGCAAACTGCATTCTACGAAGGCAGGCTTACGGTCGCGCACGCGCTCGAAATCGCGCGCCTTCAGACGCGGGACCAGGAGCGCGCTCTTGCCGAGTGCTTTCCGGGCCACAGGAGCGTCAAGTCTATTCTCAAGGACCGCAACGCTGAGGCGGCGAGCGTGCGCGAGCTTCGGGAATGGATCGAACGCGAGATTCACCTGGACTTGAAGAATGCCCCGTTCGATGCCGGGGACGCCAATCTGCTGCCCAGCGCCGGGCCGTGCATGGCGTGTCCGAAACGAACGGGTAATAACCCGCTGCTCTTTCCCGAGATTCGCAACAAGTCGTTGTGCACGGATCCCGCCTGCTACAAGGCGAAGGTCCAAACCCTCGTTGAACTGCGGGTCAAGCCGCTGGTGGAGCAGGGGCAGAAACCTCTTCAGGTCTCCGAGGTTCCCTACTGGCAGGCTCATGCCAAGGTTCCGAACACCCTCTACGAGGGGCAGTACCGGCGAGCCGAGCGCGCAGGAGAGTGCACCGCCACACAAGTGGCCGTCGTTGTGGATGGGCGCAAGGCCGGAACGGTCTTGTACATATGCGCGAGCGAGAAATGCAAGACCCACGGACGAGTCTCGCGCTATGAAGTCTCGCCGCAAGAGAGGGAGCAGCGCAGGAAGATCGCCCTTGCTGCTCGCATTCAGAAGGAGGCGCGTCTCCGCATTCTACAGGCCGTCCGAGAGAAGCTGCCGAGCCAGTTGACACGCGCCGACTTCGAAATGGTCGCGCTTGATTTCTTCCGCCGGCTCGGCCATGACAACCATCACCGGCTGTTCCAGGTCTATGGCTGGGAGGAAAAGAAGATTAAGACATCATGGGGTGGATTTTCTGTTGATCATGCGAATCTGGCGCAAAACCAAGTCCGTTCGATGACGAATGCTGACCTCAATCGCTTCATGGTGACATGCGCCCTGGTCTCGGACCTGTACTACTCAGGGTTCGGTGGGGACGAGGTGTTGTCGAAGGACTCGAATCTTGCGCAGGCTGCAGCCCGGTACGAGGTAAAGCCGACAAAGATTGCAGCTGACGTCAAGACAGAAATATCAGCGAAGAGGCGAAACTCCCGACGCGGAAAACGCACCTCAAGATAGCCCCATAACGATTGAAGGTGGCATTTTGAGCCCAACCGACCCCCTTTGGAATCAGCGAAACCCATGAATCGTCACCTTGGGGCATCTTGAGCCAAGTGGCTCAACGGGAGAGTAACGAGACGCGGGATCGTTACAAGGTCAGACGGCGTCGAGCGGCTGCCGCATCACTTCCAGCACATTGCGCTCAAACTCCGGTAACTCGTCGAGAAACAGCACGCCGTGATGCCCGAGCGAGACTTCTCCGGGGCGCGGAATCGCGCCGCCACCGATGAGTCCGGCATCGCTGATGGTGTGGTGCGGCGAGCGGAACGGGCGCGTGCCCACCAGTCCGCGGCCGGAATCGAGTGTGCCCGCCACGGAATGGATGCGAGTGGTTTCGATGGCTTCCTGCAGGGTCATGGGCGGCAGGATGGTGGGGATGCGCTTGGCCAGCATCGTCTTCCCTGCCCCGGGTGGCCCGATGAAGATGATGTTGTGACTGCCAGCGCAGGCCACTTCCAGGGCGCGCTTGGCGGAGGTCTGTCCGCGGACGTCGCGCATGTCGACGGCGTAGTGCGCTGCGTCGGCCAGCATGCGCGAGGTGTCCACGCGCAGCGGCTGAAACGACTCGGGCGCATTCACTAAGTCCACCGCCTGCGGCAGCGAGCGCAGGGCGTAAACGTCAACGCCTTCGACGACCGCCGCTTCCGGCGCATTGGCTTCCGGCACCGCGAGA
>Ga0114945_10000848_pt1 | contig 19480 bp, 17 predicted proteins | sample OV2TP3_FD_87194 | JGI IMG/M metagenome (GOLD analysis project Ga0114945, IMG submission 87194) | Hot spring microbial communities from Beatty, Nevada to study Microbial Dark Matter (Phase II) - OV2 TP3 | ecosystem: Environmental > Aquatic > Thermal springs > Hot (42-90C) | place: USA: Beatty...
GGATGGCGCGCGCGATCGCGTGGACCGCCTCGTCCTGGCTCACGATGATCTTGTGGAGCTCCTCCTCCAGGCGCAGGAGCCGCTCGGCCTCCTTCTTCTCGATCCGCGTGAGCGGGATGCCCGTCATCATGGAGACGGTCTGGGCGATGACCTCGGCGTCGACCGTGCCGTCGAACTCCTTGTTCTGCTCGCGCCACTCCGTGACGATTTTCTCCTTCTGCTTCTTGAGCTGCATCGCGCGGTCGCGTAGCTGAGCGGCGCGCTCGAACTCCTGGAGCGAGATCGCCTCGTCCTTCTCCTTCTCGAGCTTCTTGATCTCCTCCTCGAGCTCCTTGATGTTCGGCGGAGAGACCATGGACTGCAGCCGCACCCGCGCTCCCGCCTCATCCAGCACGTCGATCGCCTTGTCGGGCAGATATCGGCCGTTGATGTACCGCATCGAGAGATCGACGCACGTTTCGAGAGCCTCGTCCGTGTAGCGAACCCGATGGTGCGCCTCGTACTTGTCCCGGAGGCCCTTGAGGATCTCGATGGACTCCTCGCGCCCGGGGGGATCCACGATGATCGTCTGGAATCTCCGTTCCAGCGCGCCGTCCTTTTCGATGTACTTCCGGTATTCGTCCATCGTCGTGGCCCCGATGCACTGGATCTCGCCGCGCGAGAGGGCGGGCTTCAGGACATTGGCCGCGTCGATCGCGCCTTCCGCGCCGCCGGCCCCGACGAGGGTGTGCAGCTCGTCGATGAAGAGGATCACGTTCTTCGCCCGGCGGACCTCGTTCATCACCGCCTTGATCCGCTCCTCGAATTGGCCTCGGTACTTCGTCCCCGCCACCATGAGCGCGAGGTCCAGCACCACGATCCGCCGTTCCTTGAGGATCTCGGGTACGTTTCCGTTCACGATGTCCTGAGCCAATCCTTCCACGATCGCCGTCTTGCCCACCCCGGCTTCTCCCAGAAGGACGGGGTTGTTCTTGGTGCGGCGGGAGAGAATCTGCATCACCCGCTCGATCTCCTTGCGACGGCCGATCACGGGATCCAGCTTTCGTTCCCGCGCCAGCTCCGTCAGGTCCCGCCCGAACGCATCCAGGGCCGGGGTCTTCGACTTCGAACTCTTCTGGTTGAGCTTGTCGTCGACGTCCTGCTGCGTGTCCGCCCCCAGGACCTCGAGGACCATGTCGCGGACCTCGTCCAACTTGAGTCCGAGATTCGTGAGAACCTGCGCCGCGATGCCCTCGTTCTCCTTGAGAAGGCCGAGGAGCAGATGTTCGGTGCCGATGACGTCGTGGCCGAGCTGGCTCGCGGCCTCGCCCGCGAGTTCGATCACCCGCTTGGCGCGCGGAGAAAACGGGAGCTGTCCCAGGGTGACCGTGGGGCTCGTCGACGGGGTGATGAGCTTTTCGATTTCGGTGCGGATGCGCTTGAGATCGACGTTCAGGTTCTTGAGCACCTTCGCCGCGACCCCCCCGCCTTCCTGAATGATCCCGAGAAGGATATGCTCCGTCCCGATGAATTCGCTGTTCAGCCGTTGCGCCTCCTGTCGGGCCAGGCTCATCACTTTCCGGGCACGCTCGGTGAATTTTTCGAACATGGGCGTCTCCTAGTTCGCGGGAAGGTCGCATTTACTATATCAGCCCACCCCCGCGCGGCGTCAATGGAATAACGCGAAGGACGGGGAGATCCTTCCCGCCCGCCGTGAACTTCTTCCGACGCGCGACGTTGATCTACTCTAGAGACTTGGAGTACACTGAAAAGCCGTGGACGTGCAGCTTCCGAACCCCTTCGACAAGGAACGCCCGTACGTGCGCCCCGAGGGCATGAGTACCAAGGAGTGGACGCGGATGGGCGTCATGGCGTTGGTGTTCGTCCTCGTCCTGGGGCTCATGATCGTGCTCCATTTCGTTCGGAAGCCCTCGAAGTCCTCTCCGCAGGTCCGCAAGCCTGCGGCCACGGGAGGCAACACCCAAGAGCCGCCGAACAAGGAAGGGCCGCCGCCGGCGCAGAACCTCGAAGAGAAGGCCGCCGAAACCCTCCGGAGCCTCCGGGACGGACCCGACCCGGTTCGAAAAGATCAACCGGAATTCCTCGACTTCCTCTATCTCCTCCTGAGTCTTCCGCGCGAGGAGGCGGCTCGACGGGTGGTTCCCGCCATCGGTCCCAAGGAACTGCTCCTGGATCCGCAAAGTCATCGGGGAAAGTTCGTTCGGCTTCGGGGGAGATTGATCCAACTCTATACGGAACCGCTCCCGGTGACCACGACGACGGGAACGCGCGACGTCTACATGGGCGTGCTCCAGACCTATCCTACCAATCTTACGGTGACCTTCTATCTGCCGGAACGTCCCCTGGACGACAAGGGCGAACCCCTCAAATTCCGAACCAAGAACTACCACGGGGAGACCCTGATCGAGGATTGGGTCGAGATCGAGGGAATGTTCCTTCGGATCTACGAATACGAAGGACAGGCGGAGCGCGGCGGGAGAAGTCCCACGATTCGGGCTCCCCTCATCTTCGCTCGGACGATCCGCCCGACCCCCCTCCCCACGATGTCCGATCCCAAGAGCGAGTTCCTCTGGATCGTAGTCGGCGCCACCGCCGTCGTCATCGGGCTGGTGATCTTTGCGGGAATCGTGACGCGAAGGCGCGACCGAAAGTCGCTCCGCATGGAGATGTTCGACGTGCGGAAGGAGAAGGCGAAGGAGACGGGAAAGCCGATCTTCCCCAAACCCGACCCGATTCTGGGGGAGGCCCAGGAACCTCCCGCGGAGAAACCGTCGTAGGTGACCAATCCGATCTGGTTCCTGTTCGCCGTCCTCCTGGCGTTCGCCTATCCGACGGGATCCGAGTTCCTCCACTTTGCGCAGCGCCCGTGGGCGGCCCCCGCGGCTTGGGCGGGAGGATCTCTTCTCCTGGCCGTCGCCTCCGCCGTTTTTTACGGACGCGTCACGACCGTCCGGCGTCTCCTCCTCGGGAAGCTCGTGTTCCGCGGCCTCTCGCTCGCCGGATTCGCGGCGCTGATCTTCGTCTTCCACTTCCCCCTCTTCGTTTGGGTGCAGCTTCGCCTGGAGGAAATCCCCGTCGTCGGAGACCTCGCGACGTTGCTTCCCTATCTCACCTTCGCCGCGATTCACGGCGGGCTCTCCTCGAGAGCGGACGAGAGACTTCGAGGGATCGGGGCGCGAGGCGCACGCGCCATGGCCGTTCGGACCTTTCTCGGATTCGCGTTCATGCCCGCCCTGCTCCTGGTGCTCGTTCAGACCGCGATGACCGGGTGGATGCCCTTGCTGAGGCTCGTGACTCTGGCCCCCGGTGTTGCCTGGCTCCTGATGCTGCTCGGGCTGGCGGGATGCCTGGCCGGCGCCCCCTTCTACCTCCGATGGATCTTTCGAGCCCGCCCGCTTCCCCCCGGGTCCAAGCGGGACCGACTTCTGGCCTTGGCGCAACGCTCCGGATTCCGTTGTCGCGAGATCCTCCTCTTCGATACGGGAGGCTCCGGAATCGCCAATGCCTTCATCGTCGGACTCCATCCGAAGCTCCGGTACGTTTTCTTCACGGACGCGATCGTCTCGGGGATGTCGGACGAGGGCTTGGAGTGCGTGATGGCGCACGAGATGTCGCACGGCCTCCGCCGACATCTCCTCCACTACCTCTTCTTCTCCCTCTCGTTTCTCCTCGTCGTTCTCTTCGCGCAGGAATTTCTTCTCGGGGCGCGGCTGACGGGGGCGGTTCCCGCGTTGGCGACCTTCGGCGTCGCGATCGTATTCTGGGTCGGAATCTTCGGGTTCCTCTCCCGCCGGTTCGAGACGGAAGCCGATTTGGTCGGAATGCGTCTGAGCTCGGTCCCGAATCCCTCGGATCCGATGGCCGGAGCGCGGAAGTTCGCGGAGGCTCTGTATCACGTCGCCGAGCTCAACGGTGTCCCCCCGGAAGCGGGCTCGTGGCGCCACTTCAGCATCGCCCGCCGAGCCCTCCTCGTCCTGCAGGCCGGGGCGCAACCGGAGTGGGGTCGCGGCTTCGAGCGCTCCTGCGCGGCCCTGCGGACGGCCTCGATCGCGGCACTCGCCTTCGGGATGCTCTACGGCGCCTTCCTGGTACGGAAACAGTTCGACCGCCTCCCGGAGGCGCGGAGCGAGTGGGCGCGGACGGAGCGGGCCGTCGCCGGCTGGAGACTCCTTCGTGCCGGATACCCCGCGGAATCGGTTCCCTTCCTGGAGGAAGCGGCGCGGCATCCCGACTCCTCGGGAGAGCTCCACCTCGCGCTGGCGGAGGCCTATGAACGCATCGGAAGGTCGAAACAAGCCGAGGAAGAAAAGCGCAAGGCCGCCATACGAGGCGTCACGGATCCTCGTTCGCGGTTGCGGCTACGTCCTACTTCGGATCGATGACCTGCCGCGGGAGCTCCGATTCGGATTTGACGATCACCGGCTTGATGTAGAAGAGGATCTCCTGGATGAAGTCGTCCTCCTCGTACTTTCCGAAGAGATATCCCAGGACGGGAATGTCCATGAGGAAGGGCAATCCCCGCCGGCTCACCACCTTGTCCTTCCGGTAGAGGCCTCCGATGACCACCTCTTCGCCGTCCCGCACCAGCAGTTCGGTCTCGATCCGGCGCACCGTGAATTGCGGGGCCTGGGTGGTGGCGGTGATTTGTACGAACCCCACCACGGTCGTCACTTCCGGCTTGATCCGAAGCATGATTTGACCCGGCGCCGCGAGATGGGGCTGAACCTCCAGCGAGACGCCGGCCTGACGATAGCGGAGCGTCGTATTCGTCCCTCCCGGATGGACGAGAATCTCGGCCGGATAGGGCACCTCATCGCCGGCGAAGATCGTGGCCTTCTGGTCCGACTTGAGCAGGATGCGAGGCTGCGAGAGGATGTTGGCCCGGCCGCTCTGCTGGAACATCTGGAGAAGTCCGCCGACCGACCCCTTGTTGTCGGCCACGCGATTGAACCGGATCGTGGATCCTTGGAAGGGCGTGGTCAGGAGAGCCTCCTGCGGATTCAGTTTCACGCGGATCTCGCGGATGAAGGTCTCCACGTTCGCGTCCTTGAGGAACAGGGCGGCGGAGGCGTTGAGATCGCCCTCCACTCCGACCTGGAGATCCTTGGTCCACCGGACCTCCACGACTTTGGCCTCGATCCAAATCGGAGGCTCGGAATGATGGACTAGGCGGAAGGCCTTCTCGAGGTGGGGGAGATTCTCCTTCGTGTCGGTGATCATCAGAGCCCGGAGGCCGTCGCTCGCCTGGATGTGTCCCTTGCCCGGGGTCAGAAGCGGCGAGAGAATTCGGACGAATTCCGCCAGACCGGCATGATGCAGATCGTAGATGATCGTGACCAGTTCGCCCCGCTCGACGCGCCCCCGCTCATAACAGCAGAACTCCGCCCAGGCTTGGGGCCGTTTCTCTTTCTCCTGCTCCGGGGGCGGCTTGGATCCTTCCGTCTTCGAATCTTGGAGGGCGGACACCGATCGGACCAGCCCCGCGAACACGGCGGCCGCCAGGACGGATTTCATTATGGCGCCAGCGCGGCGATCACTTTCTGCGTGATATCCGGAGGCGTTCCCTCGAATTTCGCGGTGCCCTTCTCGACGATCACATCGTATTTGTCGGCGTCCCCGACCTTCTTGACGGCGGCGTAGAACTTCTCGTTTGCCTTGGCGAGCAGAATCCAATACTCCGGATCGGTCTCGGTAAGTCCCTTCTCCTTGATCTTCTTGTACTCGGGGATCTCGGCGAAGACGGTTTTCGCGACGAGTTCCGCCGGCTTCTTGGCATCCGCAAGCTTCCCGTAATACACCTGCGGAGTTCCGAAGAGGCAAAGCGTGAGCAGCGCGATCATGCTCCCTCCCATCCTCAAGTCCCAAGGGAGACTACGCCAACGCGTCCGCTTACTTTATGATGAATCGACCCTTCGGGTTTCAGCCGGGGTCAAAGTTATCGCCGCTCGCCTCCTCGATCGGGTCCAGGGGGTCTCCCGCCCGGGCCGCCGGGGCGACCGCCTCCCCTCGGAGGGCGCGACGCCCGGAAGCGCTCGCCGCCCGTTTGACCGACGCCCGCCGACTGGGGCTCTCCCTGGGGCCTGGGCCCGTTGAGAGGGGGAAGGGGGGGAAGTCCGCGCTCTTGCCGTGCCGCCTTGATCGAGAACCGATTCCGACCTTTGTCGTCGGAACTCAGCATCTTGACTTCGACGTCCATCCCCACTCGGAGGAAATCGTCGACGCGGATTCCGCGATCGTCGGTGATTTCGGTGACATGGACCAGGCCGTCCTGGCCGGTCCCGGCGATCTCGCAGAAGGCGCCGAATTCCTTGAGGGAAACGACTTTCGAGGCATAGATCCGGCCGACCTCGAGATCCTGGCAGAGCGCCAGAATCATCGTCTTCGCCCGGTCCAGCACCTCCCGATCCTTCGAGGCGACCAACACCTCGCCGCTGTTGTTCTCGTTGATCTCGATGACCGCCCCGCTCTTCGCTTCGATCTCGCGAATGGTCTTTCCTCCGGGGCCGATCAGGAGACCGATCTTCTCCGGATTGATCATGATGCGCTCGAGCCTCGGGGCATGCGGACTGAGTTCCTTGCGGGGTTCCGCGATCGCCTCCCTCATCCGCTCGAGGACGAAAAGCCTGGCGGCGCGCGCTTCGGTCAGCGCTTGGCGAACGATCTCCATCGGGATCCCTGCCGCCTTGAGGTCCATTTGGAGCGCGGTAATCCCCTTCTCGCTCCCGGCGACCTTGAAGTCCATGTCCCCATGCGCGTCCTCGCTGCCGAGAATGTCCGTGAGGATCGCGACTTGACCGCGCTCCCGGATCAGGCCCATCGCGATTCCCGCGACGGGCGACTTGATCGGGACTCCGGCGTCCATGAGGGCGAGCAATCCCCCGCACACCGTGGCCATCGAGGACGAGCCGTTCGACTCGAGAATGTCCGAGACCACCCGGATCGTGTAGGGGAACTCTTCGGGAGTGGGCAAGACGGCCTGGATCGCCCGCTCCGCCAACGCCCCGTGCCCGATTTCCCGCCGGCCCGGACCGCGAATCGGTTTGACCTCGCCCACGGAGAAATTCGGAAAGTTGTAGTGCAGCAGGAAACGCTGCGAGTACTCGTCTTCCAACCCCTCGACGATCTGCTCGTCGTCTCCCGTACCGAGCGTCGCCGTCACGAGGGCTTGCGTCTCGCCCCGCGTGAAGAGGGCCGTTCCGTGACAGCGCGGGAGCACTCCCAGTTGAATCGAGATGGGCCGGATCGTCTTCAGATCCCGTCCGTCCGCTCGATTGTTCTCCAGCGCATACTCTCGGACGATTTCATCCACGACGCGCTCGTGGGCGCGGCTGACGTCGACCTTCGACGGCGAACCCGGCACCGGATTCCCCTGCGCATCCTTTGGGATCATCTCCTCGAAGATCTTCGCGCCGATCTCCTGGAATCGCCGATTCCGGTCGCGCTTGATCTTGACGAAGAAGGCTTCCTTCATCTCCGCCGAATACCGCTCGCGGATTTTCCGATGCACCGCGTCCGGGAATGGGTGAACGGGGTAGTCCCCCTTCGGCCGGCCGCACAGCTCGCGGAGGCGATTCTGGGCGTCAATCAGCGCCCGAAGGTGCGGCTGCGCGAATTCGAAGGCGGCGAGAACTTGTTCCTCCGACACCTCACGAGCGCCCGCCTCGACCATGATGACTCCGTCTTTCGTACCGGAGATCACCAGGTCCAATTCGCCCTCTCGGGTCTCCGAGTAGGTCGGATTCAGGATCAGGCGTCCCCCGACCATTCCCACCCGGACGGATCCCACGGGTCCATGGAACGGCAGGTCCGATACGTGAAGCGAAGCGGATGCCGCGTTCATCGCGACGATGTCGGGATCGTTCTCCGCATCGGCCGAGAATACGTTCAGGAGCACCTGGACTTCCGCGAAGAACCCCTCGGGAAAGAGGGGGCGGACAGGACGATCGCAAAGTCGCGCGGTGAGAATCTCCTTAGTGGTCGGTCTTCCCTCTCGCTTGATGAAGCCCCCGGGGAATCGGCCTGCGGCCGACATCTTCTCCCGGTAGTCCACCTGGAGCGGAAAAAAGTCCTGATCGTCGCGTTCGCCTCCGGCGACGCACGCCGAGAGAACCATGGTCTCTCCCAGCGTCGCCATGACGGCGCCGTTGGCCTGCCGGGCCAGATGACCGGATTCGAACACGAACTTTCGACCGGCGAGATCGACTTCGACTCTCTGAGCTTGCATGCTCCCTCCGATACCTGAAGGGTCCGGCCGGGGGCATTGATGACGAAAGGCGTCCGCCTTCGAAGGGGAAGGCTGGGGCGTCTTTCGTCCACCCTGCCGCGGCCGGGCCGAAAAAAAAAGCGGGTCGATCGCGGGAGACTACCGTCTCACCGCAGCCGACCCGCGAAGAATACTGGACCCGCAGAAAACCGAAAGACGTTTCCGACGGATCTCACGATACCTACTTACGGATCCCGAGGCGCGAAATCAAGCTGTCGTACCGGCTCTTGTCCGCGTCCTCGAGGTACTTGAGCAGGCGACGGCGCTGACCCACCATCATCAGCAGTCCGTGCCGAGAGGTGAAGTCCTTCTTGTGGACCTTCAGGTGGTCCGTCAGATGGTTGATCCGCTCGGTCAGGAGTGCAACCTGAATCTCGGGCGACCCGGTGTCTCCCTCGTGCCTCGAGTAGTCCTTCACGAGGCCCCTCTTCCGCTCGGTGACGACGGCCATACGTCTCTCCTACGAACGCTCTCCGGTGGGGCAGAATCTCGACCTCCCCCTCTCTCGGAGAGGTTCCCCCCGGATGATCAGGGGGGAACGATACCAGACGCGGGAGAGCTTTTCAAGGGCTATTTCGGCCCCTTCGCGCCCATACGGAATGTTTTATCTACTTGAAACATGTTTTGGGGTGGGATAAACTAGGAACAGCCCACGGTGGAGTGAGGGAGCGAAGAAGAAAAGAAGAAGAACTGATGGGTCCATCCTCCCCGAGCCCCCGTCTTTCGCGCGATCACGTCGTCGTTTGCCTGGACGACGAGGTTCCCGTTCTTTCCGCCCTTCGCCGCCTTCTCCGCTACGAACCGTATCAGCTTCGCACCACTACGGATCCGGGGGAAGCCCTCCGATGGGTCCAGGAGTCGGAAATCAGTCTCGTCATTTCCGACCATCGAATGCCCGCCATGACCGGAATCGATCTTCTGAGGAAGGTGCGCCAACTCTCTTCGGACACCGTGCGTGTGATCCTCACCGGATATCCGGACGACGGTCTCGTCGTTCGAGGGATGGAGGATCGCGCCGTGGAGTGGCTCATCGCGAAGCCGTGGAACGACGCCGAACTCCGCACCACCGTGCGCCGACTCCTGTTCGAGCACGAGTTGAGATGGAATCCCTGCTTGGCTCCGGAGGACCCCTCCACCAGCATCCTCCCCCCCCGCCGGCCCTCTCCGCCCCCTACTTCGTAGCCTCTTCCTGCCCGCCCTCGCCCTCGAGAGGCTGGAGGAACTGGGTCTCCTCCTTCGACTTCGTCATGCGGAGGATGTCGGTCGTCATCTTGACGAGCTGTTGCTTGGAAAACGGCTTCGCCAGGAATCCATACAGCCCATAGAAAAAGTCCTTCGGGGTGTGCATGATGATGGCCTTCGCCGTCAACATGATCACCGGGATGTCCCTTGTTTTCGGGTCCTTCTTGAGATGGTCGAAGAGGGTGTACCCGTCCATCCCGGGCATCATGATGTCCAAGAGGATGAGGTCGATCCGGTCCGCCTTGGCGACCTTGAGCCCCTCGAGTGGATCCGAGGCGGTCTTGACCGTATGTCCTTCCTGCTCGAGAAAGTACTTGATGATGTCGAGGATCTTCTTCGTATCGTCGATCGCCAGGATCGTGTAAGGCATAGTACCTCTTCAACGAGATCGGGGATCCAGAAGCCAAGAGAGGAGCGCCAGGAGAAGCGCGGCGACGCACACCGGCGCGCCGATGGGGGTTCGGCGCGGGACCGCCGCTGCGGTCACGCTCGCGCCCTCCCCCGCACTCCACAACCCCGAGGTGTCCGATTCTCGCGCATCGAGCAGGCTCGCTTCCAGTTCTACGATTCCCGACGAGGTCTTGGCGCGGTAGGCTCCGGTCGTCAACGCGAGGAGTTCCCGCCCTCCGGCGTCGAAGTGAAACCGCGCGCGGGAATCCCGGGCCGTCACCTCCAAAACCCCCGAGGGGAGCCCGGCCGGCCGGCCGGTCCGGAGGACCCGCCACGTGCCGCCGGTTCTAACAAAGTCGATAACGTTTGTCCAGAAGATGGGGAAGGACGGCGTCACGATCCAGCCTCCCGGCGAGAGCTCGAAGCCGAGAACCAAGGTTTGGCCCCGCACCGCAGCCACGCATCGTCCGTCCGCCCAGAGGATAGGATCGCCTCCTCGAACTTCCCGAGCTCCCGCGGAGGCCAAGTCTCCTCGCTGCACATCTCGCGTCAGGACGTGGTCCGCCACGCTCCATTCGCGAGGAACCCACCGTACGCCCGACTCGAATCCCGGGGGCGCTTCCGGAGGGTCGACGTAGACCGTCGCCTCCCCGCGTCCCTCCAAGGTGCGGTACAGCACCGCCGTCGATCCTCTTCCCAACCGGATGCCGGGCACGGCCTGAAGAGCTCGAGCGAGGGCCGGATGCTCCGGGCCTTCGAGACGAACTTCGTCATTCGAATGGAAGCGGGTGAGTACCGCCCGATCATCGAGGTTCAATTGATCCGACGGGGCGATGGAAACGGCGACGGAACGCGACTCTCCGGGGGAGATTCGCCGCCACCAGGAACGCGTCCCCGGTTCGAGCCGAAGATCTTCTCGGAGCAGTTCGCGCCCGTCCGCCGTAACGACGATGGCGGCGTCGCGCGGGGCGCCATGGCGCACGAAGCGGACGAACAATTCGTCTCCCTCCAGGGAAACGAAGGCGATCCCGGAATTGTCCGCGGGTTCTCCGCCAAGGAATTCCACGAGTCCGCCCGGGGGCTTGGAACCGATCCACGGGCGATCGGAGAGGAACCACACTTCCGCTTCCCGATGCCGTACGATGTCGACCGGCAGAGTCCAGTCGGCACGAGCATGGATCGGCCGGATTTCGTCGAGCTTGGAGGCCAACTCTCGCCCCGACCCCTCCCATCGGCGGACCGTCTCTTCCATCCAGAAGAGCTCGATCCGATCGTCCGCCCGAACCGCGCCCGCGAGCGAGGCACGGGCGGCGTCGAATCGCGTCCGACCGTCCGCTCGATGCGCGAGCATCCGGCCGGAGGTATCGACGACCACCACGATGTTTCGCGAAGGTCGGGCCCGTCCACGAACGCTCGGATCCGCCATTCCCCCGACCATGGACGCGATGGCCAGAATCTGGAGGAGGAGGATGAGGGAGATCCGGGGACGACGCGCGGCCCGTATCGGCGGGGAGCGCCGGGACACTCGCTTCCAAAGGGCGACGCTCGGAACGACCACGCGCGCGGGTCGCGGGCGCCAGAGACTGACCAGAAGCAAGAGGATGAGCGCGGCCAATGCCCCGAGGGCCGAAGGAGTTCCGAACTGCAGCCACTCGTCCAGCATCCTATTCCAAAATTCCCGCCTCGCGCAGCGTCACCGTAACCACTTCGGTCCAATCCGAGCCCGAGGAGGTGCGAACGTAGGCGATCCCATGCTCGTGACACCATTTCTTCCACTTCTCGCAGTGCTCGCTCAGGAGAGTTCCGTATTGCGCGATCTCGTCCGCCCCGACGAATCGTTCGACCGCCTCCCGAGTCTCGGCATCCACCAATCTCACCTGGTCCATCGGGCGGGGATAGAGTTCGTCTTGAGCCAGGACGTGAAGGACGGCCGCCTCTCCGGCGTTCGAAGCCTCGAGAAGTCCCTGCTTCGCGTCCTCGTCCCACAGATCCGAGAAGAACACGAGCGCCCCCCGCTCGCGCGCGCCCATGCGAAGGGCTCGAAGGGTCTCCGAGGCCGGGGCGGTCGCCATGGGCGCATCCAGAGCCCCGAGGAGCGGCCCGAGGAGATCGCATCGTCGGCCTCCGCTCGGGCCCCACAGCACGACCCTCCCCGACTCGGCGAAGGCCGCCACACTCAGGCCCGCCGCCACCCGGCGCGCGACGGTCGCCTTCGAGGGCTCGCCAACTCCCATGGACGGACTCGCATCGAAGGCCAAATGAAGCGTCAAGCGCTCCTCCCGTGCGCGCTCTCGCACGAAAAGCTGGCCGAGACGGGCGTAGACGTGCCAGTCGATGGACCGCGGATCGTCCCCGGGGAGGTAGCCGCGATGAGCGACGAAATCGGACGCGCCTCCACGCCGGCCCGTAGGTCGATCTCCCTCGCCCCGGGAACGGACCCCCCGACGCACCGCCAGCCGCAGCGCCTCCAGTCGGCGGAGCGTCTCCTCGTCGAAAATCCTCACGATCGATTCCGGTCTCGGACGGCCGCGATGTCGGCCTCGATCTGCCGCCGCACCTCGGCCGGTCCGGAGAACTTCCGCTCCTCCCTCACCCGATCGAGGAATCGGACTTCCAGAGATGCCCCGTACAGCTCGGCTCCCTCGAAATCCAGAAGATGGACCTCCAGCACCGTCGGCGCCCCTTCCCCATGAAACGTGGGGCGGCGTCCGAGGTTCGCCACCCCCGCATAGAGGCGACCTCCGAGCACCGCCTCCACCGCATACACCCCCAGGGGAGGCCGGATCATCGATCCGGTGTCCACATTCGCGGTCGGAAACCCCAGAGCCGCGCCCCGCCGATCTCCGCGGACCACCGTGCCCCAGAGAGTCACGGGGCGTGCCAGCATGTGGGAGGCGTCCTCGAGTCTGCCGTCCGAGATCGCCGCGCGGATGAGCGTACTGGAAACCGGGTGTCCGCGGTGCATCGCGGGCTCGCACGCCTCGACGTGGATCCCGAGCCGAGACCCGACCTCCCGAAGCATCTCGAAATCGCCGCGTCGATCTTTGCCGAAGTGGGAATCGTGCCCCAAGAGGATCGCCCGCGCTCCCACGCGACCGAGGATGATTTCTCGGACGAATCCTTCCGGGGAAGTCTCGGCAAAGTCGCGAGTGAACGGCAGTACGAGCGCCATGGAAACGCCGCATTCCTCGATCCGCCGCAACCGTTCTTCCACGGGCACGACCAGCGGTACTTCTTTCCCGTGCAGGATTTCGAGAGGGTGCCGGTCGAAGGTGACGACGACGGAGGGATCTTCCCCCGCCGTCTCGAGGAGCCGCCGCAAGACCTTGCGGTGCCCGACGTGTACGCCGTCGAAGACCCCCCACGTCACGCACGAATCGCGGAAACGGGGATCCGGCAAAGTCTCGAGTCCCCGAAGGGTCTCCATGAGCGATCTAGAGGCCCGCTTCGGCCGGACGGTGCTCGCGACGGACGTTCTTGCGAAAGTCGTCCTCGAGTTCCTTGAGGCGGTAGGTCCACTGTTTCAGGTCCGCGGCGGACATCTTGTCGGTAAGCAAGACGCCGTCCAGGTGGTCGATTTCGTGTTGAAAGAGCTTGGACCAGAGTCCGGTCGCTTCGAATTCCTGCCGCTGGCCCTCGAGGTTCGTCACTTGGACAACGACGCGCTCCGACCGCTTGATGATGGCGTCCACTCCCGGAAGCGAAAGGCAGCCCTCATGTTCGCGCATTTCCCCGGATCCCTCGACGACGACGGGATTCAGGAAAACGCGCTCCTCGGCTCTCTCTTCCTGCTTGCCGCTGATGTTGGCCACGATGACGCGTTGTAGGATTCCGACTTGCGGTCCGGCCAGGCCGATGCCCCGGTATCGGTACATGCACTCGAACATCGGCTCGACATAGGGCTTGATCGACTCGATGTCTTCGATGGGACGCGAGAGCTCCCGAAGCCGCGGATCGGGGTAGTACACGATTTGGAGCTTCATCTTCCCGGATTATAACGACGCCCGGAGCCGGAGACAACACCCCTTCAGCTCAGAAGCCAGAGGAGCAAGATCGCCAGGGAGACCGCTCCGCACACGATGGCCAAGGTGATCCAAAACCACTCCGGCACTCGCCTCCCCCTCGCCGGAGCCGGCGGTTTCTCCGCCTCCCCCTTCAGCGCCGCCCCCAAAGCGAGGGAGGCCGCGCTCGCGCTCGGATATCTTCTCCCCGGGTTTTTCGCCATCATTCGATGCACCACCCGCTCCACCGTCTCGGGAGTCTCGGGCACCAGGGAGCGAAGGGAAGGCACCGGGCTGTTCACGTGCATCGCGAGCGTCTCGACCAGGTTCTTCCCTTCGTAGGGTTTCCGTCCCGTCAGGAGAGCGAACAGCACGGTCCCGGACGAGTATTGATCGCTCCACGGCCCCACTTCGCCTCCTTGGGCCTGCTCGGGACTCATGTAGGAGGGACTCCCCAGCACGCTCCCCGCCAAGGTCAGCATCGTCTGCGACTCCGCGTCCTTGGCGATTCCGAAATCGATGAGCTTCGGGATTTCGTCCGTAGTCAAGAGGACGTTTCCCGGCTTGATATCGCGATGGACGATCCCCGCATCATGGGCATGTTGCAAACCGGCCAAGATACCCCGAAGAACCTTGACCGCCCGCTCGGGCCGAAGCTTTCCCTCCTCTTGGAGGAGTTTTTCGAGCGAACGGCCTTCGACGAATTCGCTCACGATGTAGAAGAGTCCGTCCTGCTCATCGATGTCGTGGATCTGGGCGATGTTCGAGTGCGCCAGTTTTCCGCCGGCGGTAGCCTCGCGCTTGAATCTCTTCACCACGTCTGGCATTCGGGCGTACTGGTCCGCCAAGATCTTGATCGCCACGCGACGCTTCATGCGGACATGTTCCGCTTCGAAGACGCTTCCCATGCCTCCTTTCCCTACAAGGCGGCGGAGCTCGTAATCGCCGAACTTCCGGCCGATCAACGACTCGGGTTTGGGCGGAGGCGGGGGTCCCGCGATCTGCTCGATCGTCGGGATCGCGTCGAGCGATCCGATCTTGTGATCGCGCGAGAATTCGAGGTAGGCCTTGCACCCCCCGCACTTGTATCGGCGATTCCCCTGAAAGTTCGGGACGGTGTAGCGGTGGTCGCACTTGGGGCAGCGCAGCAGGGCGGTCCCCTCGTGGGCGAGCACGCGCTTGACCTGGTCCGGCTTCAGGAATCCGAGATCGACCGCGACCTCGCCGATGCGAGCCACCTTTCCCTCGCCGCGAAGTTCCTGCTGCCGAGCGAGGACGCGGCGGAGCCGCTCCGGGTCGAGCATCCCGAAACGAAGGAATATGTCCCCGACTCTCTGAGTTTCTGCGCCCATGGGCTTTCGCGAGCATTCTATCCCAAAAAGAGGTGTTGACACCCCGGAGGGGTCGCAATAGAGTGACCCACCGAGTATCAAACAGGGCGACAACATGGCGGGCCCGACGCAGGTCGATCAGTTGTACAAGCGGGCGGAAGAGTCCTTCGGAAAGCGAAACTACGACTATGCCCGCGACCTCTTCAAGCAAATCCTGATCGTGGATCCCAATCACGTGCAGGCCCGAAAGGCGCTCCGGGCCACCGTCCTCAAGAAATACCAGGAACTCGGCGGTCCCGGAAAACTCACCTTGATGACGAAGTCCGCCGGGGTCAGCGCTTCCATCGCGATGAACCGGAGCAAGCCCGACAAACTCATCGAGATCTGCCAGAACTATCTCGTCGAAGATCCGAACAACTCGAAGGTGCGCGGGATTCTCGCCGAGGCGCTGATGACCCAGCAGTACTTCGCCGGCGGCGCGGCGGAGGCCGAGATGGCCCTGGAGACGGACGCTCACAACATCCCCGCGGCCAAGTCGCTCGTCTACTGCTACCAGAAACTGGGGAAAATCAAAGAGGCGCAGGACATCCTCGAGAAGGTTTCCAAGCACGCCCCCGAGGATCGCGACTTGGAGCGACTTCAGCGCGACCTCGCCGCGCAGGCGACCATGAAAAAAGGGTTCGAGGACACCCAGACCAAGGGTTTCCGCGCCGCGATGAAAGACGAGAAGTCGGCGGACAAGTTGGAGAGAGCGTCCCATCTCATCCGGAGCGACGAGGAGCTCAAGGCGCAAGTCCGCGAACTCGAAGAAGAGCTGGCTCAAAACCCCACGGACGCCAAGTTGCCCAAGAAAATCGGCGACCTGTATTTCGAGATCAAGAAGGACTTCAAGGCCGCCCGCGAGTGGTACCAGAAAGCCGCTCAACTCGCCCCGCAGGATTCGGTCTTGCGCGATAAGGTCGATGATTGCTCGATCCGGATGTACGACCTCCAGGTGGATCAGGCGCAGAAAACGAATGACCCGAAACTCGGCGAGTTGCGGGCCAATCGACTGAAGTTCTTGATCCAGTCTTACGAACGCCGCGTGCATGACCGACCGACGGACATGGGCTTGCGGTTCGAATTGGGGAAGTCCTATCTCCAAGCGGGCTCGGCGTACCTGGACAAGGCCATCGCGGAATTCCAGCACGCCGTGAAGGACCCGAAGAAAAAGGTGGAATCTCACGTCTTTTTGGGACAGTGCTTTCAGAAGAAGAAAATGTTCGACATGGCCGACGGTCAGTACCAAAAAGCCGAGGAGGCGGGTGTCCTCGGTTCCGACCGACTCCTGTTTATCTGGTACAGCCGCGCGCTCAACTTGGCGGACTCGGGTCAATTCCCCAAGGCCATGGATCTGGGCAAGAGAATCATGGAAGAGAAGATCGACTACAAGGACATCTCTCAAAGGGTCGAACGCTGGCAGAACAACCAGGCATGACGGGCCTCTTTCGCTGGATTCCGTTCCTTCCGTTTGGTAGAGTTCTCGCCCCGAGCTAAGGAGATCAGATTTGGCCCACACATTGAGCGGACTGCGGAACATCCGCAGGAACGAGAATCGACGGCTGCGCAACAAGGCCGTGAAGAGCCAGCTCCGCACCCAGGTCAAACGGGTATTGGCGGCCGTGTCGAAGAAGGACAAGGACGAGTCCAAGAAAGCCCTGACCGAGGTCTATCAACTTCTGGATCAAGCGGTAGCCAAAGGCGTCATCCACCGAAACAACGCCTCGCGCCACAAGTCGCGACTTTCGGTCCGGGTGAACGCGATCGCTTAGATCCCGTCGGCAAGCGTCTTCACAGCCGCCCAAGCCCGACGCGCTACGGCTCGCCATCCAGGTTGCTTCCCAAACGCCCTGATTTCCGCGGGAGGAGGGGATAGCGACGCCCGCAGAAATCGCCCTCGATCTCGCCACCCCTTCGCCATCATCATGTACCCGAGCGCCCCCAGTCCCGCCCAACGTCGGTCCTCCCGCACCGAACGGAGGATCCAGCGGGAAAGAAAACCGGGGGAGGGGCGCACGTGGACGGGGGTCCCCAGGATCCGACTCGCCAGGAATAGACCCAACCGCATGGCCGGTTCGATTCCCCAGCGCCTCGCCGTGTCGAAGACCCGCACCTTCTCGACTCCGGCGCGCCAGGCACGATCGATGTCGGCCAGATGGATCAAGGCGTCGTACGAGTGCTTGAGCGCGTGTTCACAGAGCGTCAAGAGAAGATGATGCGGCGCCATTCGGCGCGCACGCGCTCCCGCGACGATCCCCTCTCGGGACTCGCTCCAGATCTCCTCGGGGCGAATCCGCACCATGAAAAGCGGTAGGGAGGCGTTCACCACGTGCCAATGAAGATGCACGGGGAAGACCCCGTCTCCCGAATACAGGAGGGAGTTGAGATAGGAGCCCCCCGCTTTCAGGCTCTCGTGGAGCCCCGTCGAGGGACGGTATCCCAGGGAGTGTAGGGCTCTGTCTGCGATTTCGACCCGCGAGCGCGGGACCAACAGGTCGAGATCCCCCATGTCGCGCTCGCCCGCGCGATAGTGGCTCTCGATGAGATGCAGTCCCTTGAGGGGAATCACCTCGGGCCCGATCCGCCGAAGCACCTCCCCTGCTTGATGCAGGGCCACGACCTGGCGAGCCAGAACGGCGTCGGCTACGGTCCGCAGACGAGGGTGGCCCATTCTCCGCGCCACGATTGCGGCGGTCTTCTCCCGGATTGCGAAGGCTACGATGCGATCGGGATCCGCCGGCTCGCAAGGAAGAGGGGGGTCGGCCGTCAGAGCCGCGGCGGTTCGGAATGCCGGCTCCCACTCCACCGTCCAATTCATCGGCGAAGCTCCAACCAGCTGCGAGCCGTCCGGCGAATCTCCTCGGGTTCCTCGGGGGAATCGGCCAGTCTGCGTAGGAGTTCATCCACGCCGCCCCCCGGGGTCGATGCCAGCGCCGCGATGGCGTTGCGTCGGAGGGGTACCGGATCCCCTCCCCGGGCGATCCGAAAGAGACGCTCCCGGACACCGGGACGATCGAGGTAGGCTTCGAGGGACTGGGCGGCGGCGCATCGCACCTCGAGCGCGTTCCCATCCTCGAGCGCCCCCAAGAGGACCGAAACCGCGTTCGGACTCCGAGTCTTCGCGATGTTCCGGAGAAGGCGATGGCGGTGAGGAAAATCCGGTTCCAAATCGTAGAGTTCGCGAAACACCCGAAACGTGGGTTCGCCCTCGTACGCTCCCAACGGATCGAGCGTCTTCGAGCGGACGTATTCATGCTCGCGGGGATCGGCCAAGAGCCCTGCCAAGAATTGGCGGACGGCCTCCTCGTGATGTCGCGAGATGATTTCGATGATCGCCCCTCGTACCTCGGGGGACTCGTTTTCGTCCAGAGCCAGCATCTCCAGCGCATGGAGCATCCCCACGTCGACTCGGCCGAGTCTCGACAGGGCGCGATCGTACTCGGCCGGGCGCTCGTTCCGGGCCGGATCCGAGAAGTAGACGCGCAAGTCCTCCACCGCTTCCATCGCCTCGCGCCACTGAGGATGGTCCGGGGTCAACCGAGGGTCCGGCGGATGGACGGGGAGCCGGGGTCGAGACCATCTCCGGAACTTACGGGCCTCCTCGATGGGGCGGCTGGTGATCTTCAGATGCACGGCGGCCGCGATCAAGAGGAGGACCAGCCCTGCGACGACCGGCGCCGCCCGCAGCCGCACGCGCTCCTGCATGGGCTCGAATCATAGTCCCCGAAGCCGAGAGACGCAACGCCCTGCGCCACCGAATCCCGCTTGCCGATAGAGAATGGGGGAGGACGGGAGACGATTCTCCCTTCCCTCCCGCGTACTCCGCCGGATACTATTGGCACGACGAACGCTGGAGGCTGAGCGATGAAACACGCGGCGGCATTCGCCGGGGCGGTATGGCTCTTGGTCGGCTGCGGATCCGGAACGGACAAGAGGCTCCTCACGCGTCCCGACGACTACAACAAGCTCATCTCCTTCCCCACGTCGGGAAACCCCGTCGACATCCGAGCCATCGAAGACGAGTTTCCGGAATTGCGCGGAATCGTCCTGACGGCGCCCGAGTATCTCGAGGAGTACGAGCGCCTCCGCAAGGAGCGGGATGCGAAGGGGGAGTCCGTCCTGGAGTATCGAATCGGCCCTGGTGCAAGGCTCGCCATTTTCGTCGAGGACGAACCGAGCTTGTCGGCCACGATCGACGTGCCTCCTACCGGGGA
>Ga0114945_10000850_pt1 | contig 19465 bp, 13 predicted proteins | sample OV2TP3_FD_87194 | JGI IMG/M metagenome (GOLD analysis project Ga0114945, IMG submission 87194) | Hot spring microbial communities from Beatty, Nevada to study Microbial Dark Matter (Phase II) - OV2 TP3 | ecosystem: Environmental > Aquatic > Thermal springs > Hot (42-90C) | place: USA: Beatty...
CCTTCGCCACGCCGAAGCGGCGGGCTTCGGCCGCGCAGGCGGGGATGGCGGCGGCGAGGGCTCATCTGCCCGCTCCGCTTCGCGGGCGGGCCCGCCCCACTTCGTGTGGCGGGCTTCGTCGCTCCTCGCATCTGAACCCTCGGCGCCGCCACCGCGGCTCACGAGCCTACCGGGATGTGCTCTTAGCCCAAATTGTCCGCAGGCTTGATGTCCCGCGCCTTCAAGGCGGGGAGGAGTTCCTGGAGGATGAGCTCGTGCTGAGTTTCCCAGAGATCCGCGGCTTCGGGATCGTCGAAATCGTAGAAGATGTCGAAGAGATACCCTCCCGTCTCTTCGACGATCCGGAATTTCGAAAACCGCTTGTACGGCCGGGTGACCAAGTAATCGCCGAACGTCTCGCTGTCCCCCATCACCCACGTCCAGGGAGTCGTGCGGTTCAATTCCTCGAGCATCTCCGAAAAGCGGAGCGGACTCCGAAAGGCGTAGGCGAGATATCGGCCGGCCATTTATTTTCTCCGCGTCTTGATGCCCGAGTGGAACGGGACGTTCGTCGGATTGAGCTTGAAGTCGAGACCGTCGGCGTTGGCATCCCCGTAGAGAATGATCGTCCACCGGAGCGCCAGGATCTTGAGCTTGTGGCCGGCCGGAGTGTCGTAGAAGCCGTTGCCCTCCCCGGCGCCGTTCTTGAATACCCCGTACTTTTCGTTGAAGGCGCAGTCGTACTCCTTGGCCTGCGCGACTCCCTCGTCGCTGAAGACGGCGAAGTCGATGTCGGACGTCGGCGACCACCGGGGGACGCTTCCGTCCGGCAACTTCTTCGTAGGATTTCCCTTCCATCCCGTCGTCCCGGATCCGATCTGGATTACCGTGGCGTCGGGGATGCCCCCCGCGACGAGGCAGGCGGTGAGTTCCGCCTGGAACTGTCGGTAGAGCTCGATGGAGGGGAAGTTGAGCGGAATCCGGTCGCCCCCGGGCAGGCCCTCGTTGGCCATCCTCAGACGATCTCGCGTGACTCCAGCCTGGGGCGGCTCCTTTTTCCCCCTCATTACCTCTTCGTATTCCTTCAGGATCTTGTCCTTGCGCTCCCGCCATTGGTTGGCGAGTTCGTCGTCCATCGGCGGGACTTTCGATTTCTTCTCTTGCCCCCACTGCTTGGATTCCTCGAGCTCTTCCTTCGAGGCCGGATCGGGCGTGGGGCAATCCTTGCAGGTGAGATCTCCGACCTTGTGATTGATCGGCATTCCCGCGTCCACGCCGACCTTGACGTTGGTGATGGAGACGGCGACGATGAGTCCCATCGGAGCGTTCTTCCCCCCGGAACCGTTCTGGCCGACCACGCTGGTCATGTGCCCGACGGCGGATCCTTCCGCTTTTACCGTGGGCCATCCCTTCATGATCTTGGCCTGACCTTTGAACGTGCCGCTGACCGTACCGCCGGGAGCCGTTCCGGCATCGTCGCCGCTGGACATCCGGATCGTGTCGTTCTCGCGGAGGACTTCCTTTCCCTTGATCTTGCACTTCTTCGATCCGTCCCCGTCCGTCAGCATCGCCATGTTCGGATACGGCAGCGGTCCCGGCGCGCCCGCCGAGACACCCGGGGTCATGCAGACGTCGGGAAAAACGGCGCACTGGCCGCCCCCTGTGTTCGCTACCGGGAAGATGCCGGGCATGGTCCGCTCCTATCCCAGGTTGATCGACTCTCCTTGAATCCGAACGTCCCCCTTCGCCTGAACGCGAGCGTCCTCCGCCTGAAGAAGGTAGGAGCCTTGAGACTCGGTCCGAACCCGTCCGGCTCGAACGTGCCAGAGTGCTTCGATCCGTTGGTAGAGATTCCGAACCGTTTGGACCAGTCGTCCCACGGACTGATCGAGCTTTCCCCAGACGAACTTAGCCTCGCCCGCGCGCGCGGCCACGCGACCCCCTTCGAAATCCGCCTCGCCGACGCGAGCACGCACGCAGCGGCTGTCGATGACGATGCCGCGTCCGGCCGCGATCTCGACCATCTCCGCGCTCGAGAGGCGCAACGACTTGGACGAGGAGATCTCGACTCCGCCGGGGAAATGGACCACGCCCCGCCCCGTTCTCGGATCGTACTGAAAGACGAGGCGTCCCCGCGAATCGCGCGTCTCCAGGACGTCTTCTCGAATCGCGACGCTGCTCCCGTCGCGAGACCTGAGTTCCGTTTCCGTCAGCTCTTCTTGGGTTGCCATGTTTCCGCCTCCAGAAGTTCCGGGTCCGTTTCGCGTACTCCCTGGCGGTTGGCGCCCGTCCATACGGTCCGGGTCTGGCGCGCCGCGTGGAGGTTGGCGTGCGATAGATCCGCCTTGGAGAAATCCGTCCCGTCCAGAACCGCATGGGAGAAATCCGCGAAGGGGAGCTGAGCCGAGACCATCACTCCGCCCGCGAGATTCGCCTCGACGAAGAATCCTTCTCCCACCTCCGCCTGCGTCCAGTCCGCCCCGGCCGCCGAAGCCCCTTCGAAGCAGGCGGCTCGGAGGCGAGCCTGACGGAATGAGGCTCGTTCCGCCTGAGTCCGTGCGAACTGGACGGATCGACCCGTCGCGCGGTCCAGGCGGGCGTGCCGGAGATCCGCCGCTTCGAACGTGGCTCGATCGAGGACGGCGCCGGACAGAATCGCTCCGCCGAGATTCGCCTGCGAAAGATCGGCGTCGGTCAAGTCGGCGCCGGTGAGATCCGCGCGGGCGAGATTGGCTCGGGCGAGCTTGCATCGAACGAGCTCCGCTCCGCGCAGCTTCGTCCGGGTCAGGTCGAGGCCCGAGAGATCCGCTTCCTCCAGACGAGCGGAGGAGAGATCCGTGCCGGCGAGAGAGCAGCCGGCCAACCGGGCGCCCGCGAGTTTCGCTCCCGCGAGTCGCGTCCCCGAGAGGTCCGTTTTCCGGAGGAGGGCTCCGGAGAGGTCGGCGTCGGAAAGATCCGCTCCCGCCAGAGAAGCTCCCGATAGGTCGGCTCCGGCGAGATCGGCCTTGGCGAGCTTTCCCTCGCCCAAGTTCGCGCGACTCAGATCGGCGCGCGCGAGGTTTCGGCCGGCGAGGTTCGTTCCCAGGAGATCGGCGCCGGAGAGCAAGGCTCCCCCGAGATCGGGCAAGACCGCTCCACGGAGATCCGCGCCCACGAATCGTGCGTTCGACACGGCGGCCCCTTCCAGAATCGCCTTGCGAAGCGACGCGTGTTCGAAATTGGCGCCGCGGAGATCGCTTCCGCGAAAAACCGACTCGCCGAGGGAGGCTCCGGAGAGATCCGCTTCTTGAAGATGTGCCTGAGAGAGATCGGCGTGTGCCAGATTCGCTTCGGCCAGATCCGCGCCCTTCAGCATCGTTCGGACCAATTTGGCGCCTTCCAGATCGGCTCGCCGGAGTCGCAGCGACGAGAAAGATCGTCCCGAGAGATCGATCGCGCCCAACTTGGCGCCCGTCAGATTCAGCCGGGCGATCGCCGTAGGAAAATGGGATGCCGGGCGGAGATCGGCGTCGGAGAGATCCACTTCCTCGAGAGTCGCCTCGCTCCAATCAACTCCGCACCATCGGCTGCCGGCCGCATGAACCGACTCCAGCTTGGCGCGATGAAGCAGGCTCTTGGAGAGGTCCGCGCCGGCGAGGTCGACGTTGCAGAGTTCCGCGCCCCGGAGCTCGCATCCCGTCAGGGTAGCCTCGGAGAGATCGGCGTCGGCGAGAAGGGCGGAGGACAGGGCGGCGCCGTCCAGCTTGGCTCCGCTCATCCGGACCGCTTGGAGACGAGCCGAGGACAGATTCGTCCGGGAGAGATCGGCTCCCTCGAGGTCGGCGCCGACCCAGACGGTTTGCCGAAGGTCCATTCCATGCAGGTCGGCCTCGGCCAGAAGCACGCCGGACAGGGTGGCGCCGGAGAGCAAACAACCGGAGAGCGACGTCCCTTCGAACGCGGCCTCGGTCAGGTCCGCCCCCGTCAGATTCGTCTCCGTCAGTCGAGCATGGACGAAGGAGCATCCGGAGAGCCTCGCCCCGGCGAGATTCGCGCGGGTCAGATTCAGGTCGTGCAGGAGGGAATCCCGAAGATCGATTCCCTTGAGCTCGACCGCGCTCAGATCGACGCCGAAGAGACAGACACGATTCAACGATTCGCCCTTCCGGAACCGTTCGAGGACGGCTTCCCGCGACGTCAGGAGAATCATGGGAGGAGGGTCCTCTTCGTGTTGGCTCCCTGGAAGGACGCGTCCAGTGTCACGGCTTCGAAGAGCTCCGCTTGGAAAAGGTTCGATTCGCGGAGGTCCGCCCCCGTCAGGTCCGCCTTTCGGAAGGAGGCCTGAAGGAGATTCGTCCGAAGAAGGATCGAGCGGCGAAGGACGGCTTCGTCCATTCCTGCCCGGGTGAGATCGGCCGCGGCAAAATTCGACTGCACGAGATACGCCGAGCCGAAGTGGGCGCGTCCGAGAGAGGCGCCCGAGAAATCGGCGCGGAACAGCTGCGCCCGACACCAGACGGATCGCGGCGCTCGAATCTCGTGGAACTTCGCCTCGCCGAAATTCGATCCCGCGGCCCGCACGCGCGTGAGATTCGCTTTTCGCGCCGTCGCTCGATTTCCGACCACCCCCTCGAGCACGGCCTCCGTGAGATCCGCCTCGGAGAGATCGGCGCGATGGAGAGAGGCATGAGCGAGGTCGGCCCCCGTGAGCGTGGCTCCGCGGAGATCGGCGAGGCCCAGATCGGCCTTGGCCAGGAGAGCTCCCGCCGCCTTCGCTCGCTCGAGTTTCGCTCCTCGAAGGCGCGCGCGGGGGAACTGGGCGCGTGCGGCGCTGACTTCGGTCAAATCGCTTCCGACGAGGGAGGCGGAACTCAAGTCCGCGTTGTCGAGCGTGGCTCCGGTCAAGTCGGCGCCGTCGAAGTTCGCGCCCGCGAGCACCGCATCGGTGAAATCGGCTCCGGCCAGTCGGGAGCGGGCGAAGCCGGCGCCCGTGAGGACGGAAGCCCGAAAGGACACGGCCTTGAGGTCGAGCTCGGAGAGGTCGACCCCGGAGAGATCGAGACCGGCGAGACTCTCCCCGCGGGCCAGCCGCGCCTGACACCAAGAACGCGGATGCGCCTCGGGCTCCGCGGGCGGCGGGGTTTCTCGAGGAGGCGCTTCCGCCTCCGCGGGCGCCGACTCTTCGGAAGGGATCTTGACTCCGGCCGCCGCAAGAAGCTCCGGCAGGAGAGCGAGAGCGGCCGACGCATCGAGCGGTGGAGGCGGTTTCGGGTGGGGAAGGCCGGAGAGGAGTCGTTCGATCTCCTCCTCCGCCGGCGAGACCTCCTCGGGGGGGGCGGGCGTCGCTTCGATCGCGGGGACTTCGGGGATCGGCGACTCGGGAGGAGGAGTCGTCGGCGCCAAGAGAAGATCGAGTTTCCCTTCGGCCTCGGCGATGCGCTTCGACAGGAGTTGCTCGTAGTGCGAGATCGGATTCGGCGCTTGCGCGAGAGGCTCCGAAGCGACCAGAAGGTACGATCCCTGCGGCGGCTTCTCGGAGGGGAGATCGACCCAGCCACGCCAAACCAAGACCAACGTCTCCGCCTCGGGATGAGCCCATAACGTGTCGATGGCCATCGAAACGTCCTGAAGGCGATCCCGCCCCGCTCCATAAAGACATCGGACGCGAATTCCCGGAAGTCGCGATTCGAGGAGGGGATGCTTCGGATGAAGATTCTCGAAGGAGACCGGCTCGTCCCCTTTGAGCGGCGTGCGAAGCTGCTGATCCTCCGGAGCCGCGTTGAAGCAGCCCCAATCGAGATCCTCGGGGAACCACGGCCACCGTTCCTTCCGCCACTTGTCGCGGTACGTGCCCGCCTTGCGAAGCCGCTGAGGCCACGTAATCGGCATCGGAGTGAAGCTCGTCGGATCGACCCGGCTGTCGGAGTCGAGCATCAGCGCTTCCACGTTCTCGATGTTCGGAAGCCGGCGGATGCGCTTCCCCTCCGGAGAGAGCACCTCCTCGGCCCCCGTGCCGAGGGGGTTGAGCTTGAAGTGGGGTCCGCCGAACGCCTTGGCGTACGTCAGCTCCATCGTTCGGAAGGGCTCGGGGGGCGTATTGGTCGGCATCATCATCGTCCGGGAGCGGATTCGATTTCCGATGACCGCGCAGGCCTTGGTCAGCGAGCCCACATGAAACGACGCCCTCATGGCCGTCGTCGGGACTCCGCCGGGCGCGTGAGCATGGCCGACCACGAGGAGATCGGTCCTGGCCTTCCGATAGACGAAGTCGGTGGCATAGACCAGCGGCTTCGCCGGATCGTCGTCCTGGAAAACGTCCCCCGTCAGGGGCCGCGGCTCGGCCGCCGGCACGGCCGGTTTGCCCGGCGGAAGACGAAACGTTCCCTTGACGATGAGCGTGGCGGTCCAGCGCGGCGGCTGGATCTTTCCGATCATCCAGGCGACGGGAAGTCGGCTCTCGTTGACGAGGATCACCCGCTCTATCCCTCTTCGCTGTTGGCGCGTTCGATCTTCGTGGCGTTCTTTTCGTTCAGCTTGCTCGTGCTTACGGCGATCTCCGATTTCCCCCGCACCACGACGGTGTCGGTCGAGGAAATCTCGCTCTCCTTGTCGGAGGTCACGACGAGCCGGCCCTTCGAGTGCCCGAAGAAGTTGGCCGCGCCCTTGTCCTTCGCTTCCTTCCCGACCATCAACCCCGCCTCGGCGCCTGAGGCCTTGGAACGCACCACGACGGTGTCGGCCTCGATGATGATGCGATCGTCCTCCATCGTGATGCTGCTGGTGCCGGACTTTCCGGCGGTGATGTTCAGCTTCTTCGCTTTGGGATCGCTGCAGAGCTGACTGGGCCACTCGGTGGTCTTGATGAGGAACTGGTTCTTGGCCAAAAGATGGAAATAGTCCCCCTGATTCTCCACGCGGACGTTCTTGTGAGCCGCCATCCGGATGTCCTCCGTCTTGGCCTCGACGAGGACGTTCTTTTTCGCCTCGACCACGACGTTTCCCTTGAACTTCGCCTCGACCTTGACGTCGCCGAAACCCGAGACGATCTCGACGTGCCGTCCGGCGACGGCCGAGACGGTGTTGACCGATCCGACCATCGTTCCGAATACGCTCAAGATGTTGGTGGCGCCGATGGAGGTACAGTCGATCGTCCAACCGGCGGCGACCACGATCTCCTTGTCCGCGACCGCCGCGATCTTCTGGGGGGACGAGACGAAGATGCTTTGCTTCCCCGACCAGCTCTGGACGAGCCCCCCGATGTCCGCCACGGCTCCGGGAAGCGCGCCGAAGGGCCCGGACGCCACGACGTCCGCGGCCACGGAAAAGATGGTCCCCAAGACCGTAGCGATCTTGGAGGAGGTCTTGGCGGCCTGGTCCACTTTCGCGGAGCCGTTGTTGATTCCCTCATCGTGGTTCGCCGAGCCGGCGGCGATGCTGATCGCCTCGCCGGCATTGATCGAAACGCCGCGCTGCGTGCCGAGCACGACGCCGTCGGGACAGGGAATCGAGTGGTGCAGGGCGCCGAGGCTGAAGTGGGTCTTGTGCGTCGGAATCTCGAGGGAGTAGAAGAGCGTTCCGTCCGTATCGTCCATGATCTCTTGGATTCCGCCCGCCGTGCGCCGGATCGACTGCTGGGCGTTGCTCCCGGTGACGACGTCGGCATACGTGGAATTGTAAAGCGCCCCCGCGATCACCGGTCGGTCCGGGTCTCCGAAGACGGGGATCTTCAGGACTTCCGTCTGGAAGTGGAGAGGACGATTGTCCCCGGAGCCGCGCGGCCCGGCATTCGGATGCATCCGGCGAAGGAGCCGCGTCGCCTGTCCTTTTTCCCTGGCGGACTGATCCTCGTAGTTCGGGTCACGGATGGGGTACAGTCCCACATCCTCCGGACCCGCGTACTGCTCCCCGACGTCGACGAACCCGTAGCTCGGAAGCGCGATCGGTTTGGCCGTTCGCGGATACTCGCGGAACGGGGCGGCCTTGGGATTCGCCGTGAAGGTGTTCTCGTAATGGCACTCCTGGTTGATCCGGGGCGCGAATTCGGTGGACTGCCACCCGTCGTGGTCGACTTGAAGAATTCGGAGCTCGGGAGAGTCCGAGTCGAACCAATCCTTGATCTTGAGAAAAGTCCCGGCGCGGAGCCGGCGCGCGTTGCTCGATCCGTGGAAGACGACCTCCTCCGTCCGAAGTCCCTCATAGCGGATCTGGGCGAGCCACTTGCCCTCGGCCTCCGTCTTGAAATGCTCGGCCGGGAGATGCACGATCCGCTTGCCCTTGGGATTCTCGGGATACGACGCCCGGAGGTACTGCGTCTGCCTCCAGTTGTAGTCGGTGAGCACGACCTGATCGGATTGCACGTGGGTCCGACACGTGAGGGAGTGGCAGCGTTCCGGTCCCTCCGGGTCGAAGGCGGTGTCCGCCGTGCCCCGGGCCGGCAGATAGGCGAGCTCCTTCGCCGCGTTCGGAAAGAGCGTCCAGTCGTCCGCGAGGGCGATTTTCGATTTCTCCGGATCTCCGAGGTCGTGGAAATAGAAGAGGCCCCAGTGCTCCATCAATCGGTGGAAAAACGTGAGATTGGTCTCGCGTTCCTGGGTGATGCACTCCTGGTCCGGATACGTTTTCTTTACCCTCGTTCGATCGATCGCGGCCTCGGGAATGTCGTGCTCCTTGAGCAGGTCCAGGAGGACCTTGTCGACCGTCGTGGCCGTGATCGTCCGCGTCTTGTGGGTGAGATTCAATCGAGAGACGGGCGATTCGAGGACCGCGCGGCAAAGGACGAAGTCTTCGGACATCCCGATCCGCTCGAAGGAGGTGAGGTCTCCGTGGAACTTCTCGACGACGGTTCCCGATCCCGTCTCCGCCGGAAGGCGGATCCCGAGCCACGCGGGCGCGCGAAGGAGATCTTCGACGTTTGGATGCTCCGCGGCGCGATAGCCGAGCCGGAGCTCGAACCGAAAGGGAAGGAAGATCCCTTCCGTTCCGCGCGCCTCCGAGATGTCCAGGGCCGCGAAGGCGTCCGAATGGAACTCCAAGATGCGTCGGACCGTCGTCATGAGGGCCTCCTCCGGAACGGGATTATAGGGAGCCCTCCGGGAACTGTCGATTATTCGGGAGCGATGCGGAGGATCTCGAGCGGAAGATACGGATGCTGTACGGTCGGCTGGAGCCCTCGGTCGAGGGCGAGGCGACAGAGGCCGAGGGCATCGAGGTCGAGGAATCCGAGAGGAGAGTTCGAGCCGTGGCGCAGGAGGGACTGCGTCCGGAGCTCCATCCGTTTCGCCAGACTCTGGTTGAAATCGCCGGCCGAATTGCGAACCACGGCGGACAAGACGGCGGCCTGGTTTCCGTACCACGGGGGATCGTCTTTCACGATCGCGGGAGGAGGATCCGCGGAGGCCAATTCGCCGAGGACCCCGATCCAACGCTCGCTCTCCTGCCCGTCGAGTCGAACGAGCGCGGAGAGGGCCTTGGCTTGCGCGATCGTCCAGAATCGACTTTGAGGATCGGGACCGATCCAGAGTTTCTCGGGGAGGGAGGCGAAGAAATGGGCCAGGGGAACCAGATTTGCGGCCAGCGCGTGGAGGGGGAGAGTCCAGGCGTCCCAGGGGACGGGTGGTTGGCCGAGCTCGAGCGCGGCGGCGAATTCGCCCGCGGCGCTTCGCCACGTCGCGACCACGGTCGTGGGAGGTTGCTCTTCCGCATACTCGAGCATCCCCCGCAGCGTGAGTTGTTCCCCTCTCATCCAGAAATAGGAGGGGTCGGGAAGAGCCAGGGCGTCCTCTCGTCGTGCCTCGGATTTCTGAAGGTACTCCAGCACGCCGGCCTTCGAGGCGCGAAGGATTTCGGCGGAAGGACGATGAGGAAAGGCGCGCATGTGGGCGGAGAGTACCAAGAGTAGGGGAGTCGAGTCCAGTTACGGGAGAAGCTCGTGCCACTCGGGGAGCTTGAGGGGACTCGGTTTGGCGCGGGCTTGGGCATCCCCTTCCCAGTCGGCGCACCTAGGGGACTCCGTGAGGATGATCTCCCGGACGAGTTTTCTTTCCGGGGTGGGGCAATTGACGATCATCTCTCCGAAAGGAATCCGCAGAGCCAGCGAGTAATTTTTCATCGGGCCCCGGACATCCGGCTCGACCAGGGTACCGGGGCGATCCATGAAATCGGGGATCAAGTCGCGGGGAGCGAACTCCGCTTCGGGGGGGATTTCCAAGAACACCTCGCCGCCTCCCCGCTTCTTCATCCAGAAGACGCGGGCGGAACAGAACGGAAGGGCGGGGCCGCCGACGAGCCGATACATCGCGATGTAGTCGTCCTCTCGATCCGGCTGGAGTACGCGATCGAGGATCTTTGCGACCGCGGCAGGTTCCAGATGCGGGAGCCGTAAGAGCTGGGCGATCGTCTCGAGGATCCTCTTCTTGGAGTCCACTAGGGCACCGTGAAAAAGGCGGCATTGTTGCCGAAATAGGTGTTGAGAGTTCCTTGTTCCCATCCTTGCCACATTTGGCCGTACGTCTGTCCGGTCGTGCTCGCCTGTTCTTGGGTACCGAAAATCTGTCCGATCGCGCGCTGCTGGTCGGCTCTCGGTTGGCCGTTCGCGGCGATGGCGCGATATTGCGCGGATTGCGCGCCCATGACGGGGACATTGGCCGGGGGAGGCCCGGGGCAACCGGCCGCGGCATCGTTGGCGACGTCGATGTTGTTGAGCGCGGCCTCTCCTTCGTCCCGGCCGTGGCGCTCGACGAGATACCGTTGTGTAAAGTCCGCCTGCGATTGGGTGGTGGTCCCCGGAGCGGGATTCCACGCCGCCGTTCCCGCCTGCGCCGGCGTCGGTTGCGTGAAGTTGGCGTGACCCATCTCATGCGCCAGGATGCCGAGAATGTTCGCCGAATTCCCCGCGTTGGAGGCGCCGATGACGATCTCGGGCGGACTCGAACTTCGGTTGCACCAGGATCCGTTCGGATGCACGGGGTTTCCGGGAGGAGGAGGATTGTCGCCCGGCCGCGAATACCGGATGTTCCATCCGGCGGCGCGAAGCGCCTCGATCTGCTGCTGGGCGAGTTGGCTGCAGCGGAGAAGGGCGCCGATGTCGTCGACGGGATTCGGTTCGCCCATGACGCCCGCCGGAGCGCCCGGCGCTCCCATGACCTTCACCTTGACCTGAGCGGGCGTGAGGAAGACCCCCGGCGGAGCATTGGCGGCATTCCCGTTGTGGGCCGTCATGCAGGTCTGATAGCCGACCGGCTGGCCGTCCGCTTTGACGAACGGGCTTCCCGTCATCACCTTGACCGATCCCATGAACTGCCCCGAGATCGTACCGCCTGGGGCGGTCCCGGCGTTGTCTCCCATCGATTTCGAAAAAGTGTCGTTCTGGCGAAGGGTATTCGAGTTCATCACCTTCACCTTGCTCGTCCCGCTCCCGTCCGCCGGATTCCCGATGTTCGGATAGGGGATGGGAATCGGGGAAGGCGCCGCGGGGGTCATGCAGACGTCGGGAAACGCCGTGCACTGCGAGGCCTTGGCGCACATCACCGGGAAGATGCTCATGAGGTTACCCGAGATGGATGCTCTTGCCGTCCACGGTCACGGTGTCCTGGGCCCGAAGCGAAGCGCGCTCTCCTCGGAGATCCAGATCGGAATGGGCCGTCGCCTTCACTCGTTGCGCGTCGAGATGGAAGAGGTCGGCGATCCAACCGTAGAACTCCCGCGTTTTTTCCACGATGCGATGGGCTACGGTTTCGAGCCGTCCCGCGCGAATCGTCACCTGAGGCGCGACCGCTTCGATCTCGTTCTCGCTTCGGATCCGAACCCCGGCCGGCGAGGAGAGGGTGAGCGGACCGAGTGCCGCTTCGATCGTCAGCGCCCCCGGCGCCCGGAGCGTGATCTCGCCGCGGCCTCGGAGCAGCCCGATCACGTACGCGGGCTCGTGACCGATGACGAGGACCTCGTCTCCCTCCGCGGGTCGATACGGCACGGCCAAGGCCAAACGAGCCCAGGCACGCTCGCCTTCCGGAAGCTCGATCCGGACATGATCGGGCTTCCCCTCCGTGGAGGTCACCGTAGCGGGTCCCAGGTACGTGGCGATATCGATCATGATTCCCTCGCAGCAAGAGTGGACTTCTTGAGATTCGCACCCTGGAAGGCCGCCGTCTCCGCCTTGGCCTCCCAGAAATCGGTTTCATAAAGATTGGCTTGACGAAAATCGGCCCCGCTGAGGTCGGTCCGAGTGAGGTCGGATCGGAAGAGATTCGCGCGAACCATCTCCGCTCCCCGCAAAGAAGCGCCGACGAATCGACCGTTTCTGAGATTGGCCTCCGGAAAGCGGCATCGATCCAGAAGCGCCTCGGTGAAGTCGGCCTGGGCCAGACGCGCCCGGGAGAAGTCGCTTCCGAAGAGATGCGCCTGATGCCAGAGCGAGCCGTCCCCCTGGAGATCGGCGAACCGACCCTCGGTCAGAACCGCTTCGTTGAGGCGCGCCGCGGAAAACCGAGCCTTCTCGGCTCGGAGCGCCCGTCCCCAGCATCGGAGAAGAAGGGCGCCCTGGAGCACGGCGCTCGAGAGATTCGCGCCATGAAGACGGCACTGGGTGAGGTCCGCCTTCGTCAGATCCGCTCCCTCCAAGTCGGCGCGAACGAGATTGGCCCGAGCGAAGCGCGCCCCAGCCGCCATCGCCTTCGAGAGACTCGCGCGCGAGAGATCCGACTCGCTCAGGTCGGCCTCCTCGAGGGCCGCCTTCGACAGATCGGCGCGGGACATCGTCGCTCGAACCAAGTCCGCGCCTCGGAGGGTCGCTCCGGAGGCTTGGACCGCCGTCAAGGTCGCCTTCGATAAGAAGGCGCCGCTCAGATCGGTTCCTTCCATCTTGGCGCCGCTCAGATCCGCTCCCGTCAACAGCGCCTTCTTCAAGTTCATTCCGGACAGATCGAGCCCGGACAGCTTCGCCCCCGTCATGTCCTCCCCTTCCAAGCTCGCCCGAGTGCGAATGCGTTCGAGGATCTCTTCCCGGGTCAGGGGCTTCGGGGCGGGCGCGTGGGCTCCGGGGGCGACGGGCGGCTCGGGCGCAGGGGGGGCTTCCTCTTCCGGGAGCGCGATCTTCGGCGGAGTCGCGAGCAACGCCGCGAGTCCTTCCGGTACCGGTCGATTCGCTCCCTTCAACTTCCCGGCGGCCCGTTGGAGGAGGTCCACGAGAGACTTCTCCAATTCCTCGGGGGAAGGTGTCGGGGGTGGACCCGAGGGAGCGTGGGGGCCGAGCTTGGCGATCGCCTTCTTCGTCTCCGCCTCCGCTTGGGCCAGCTCCGCATCCCCGGTCGGGAGGGGAGGCTCCGGCGTCTGGGGTGCGACCAACGGAGGTGGCGGAGGTGGGGGCGTCAACGGTGCCAGAGGCGGCACCATCTCCGCTTCCTTCCGTTCTTCCAGGATCGCCTCGAGGCGCTTGCGATAATAGTCCGAAGATCGGGCCGCTTCGGAGAGTTTCTCCGATACGACGTACAGGTACTGGAAACCGTAGAGCTTGTCGTCCCGCGCATCCTGATTTCCGCGCCAGACCAGGACGAGTTTCGAGGAATCCGCATCGACTCCCAGCGTATCGAGCACGAGAGGGACCTCGTGGAAGCGCTCCCGCGTCGTGATGCGCTCCAGGAGAAAGGCGCGTGCCCGCAATGCGGGCAGACGGGATCGGAAGAGCGGGATCTCGGGATGGAGGTTTTCGAGGGTCACTTCCTCGTCTCCGCGAAGATATCCCTCGGGCTGCTGCGAGTCCGGAGCGGCGTTGAAGAATCTCCAGTCGAGGTCTTCCGCCAAATAGGGCCATCGGTTCTTCTGCCATTTTTTCCCGTACGTTCCGGCTCGGGACATGCGTTGGGGCCACGGAAGCGGGATGGGACCGAAGCCTGCCGGATCCGGTTTGGACTTGGGATTCAGGACAAGCTGTCCCGGGTCTTCGATGTTCGGCATGGAAACTTCCGATGCCGTTTCGTCCCAGCCTCGACCGAGGGGATTCTTGGCGTATCCCGGCCCTCCGAACGCGCGATCGTAGGAGATCGGCATCGTGCGAAAAGGCTGAGGTTCCGTGAGGCTTCCCCCGAGGAGCTTTCGCTTCCAGACCCGATCTCCGATGACCGCCAATTTCCAGGAGAAGGCCCCGACTCCGAAAGCGACCGTGCACGTCGTCGTCGGTTTTCCTCCGGGCGCATGGCAGGTCCCTGTCAGAAACAAGTCCGTTCGGGGCTTGAAGGGGACCAAGTCGTTCGGGGCCTTCAGCACTCCTTCGGGATTGTCGTCGGCGAATTCGTCTCCCCGCGGCAGGAACGGCTCGGCGGCGGGGGCCGCGATCGCCCCCGGCACGAGGTCGAACGTCCCCTTGGCCACCACGGTAATGGAAGGGACGGGGAATCGGATCTTCCCGGTGATCCACGCGACCTTCAGCGGGCCCTCCGTCACGAGCTCCATGGAGGCGCTCCCTTCGCGACGAGGGGATCCCAGGTTTCCGCGACGAGGAGATCCTGATCGGTCCGGCGCACGTTTTTCAGATTCGCTCCGGTCCAAGTCGTCTGGTGCTCTGTGGAGCGGTGAAGCTTGGCCCAAGAAAGATCCGCGCCGCTGAAATCCGCGTTCGGGAGTTGAGCTTCCGAGAAGTCCGCATAGGGGAGCCGGCTCTTCGAGAATCGGGTGCCCGCGCACTTGGCGCCGACGAACGCGGCCTCGCGAAGATCGCAATCGGCCAGGATCGCCCCTTCGAGGCCGGCTCCCTCGAAGTGGCCCGACGGAAGGCTCGCCCCGCTGAAGTCGGCACCGGCGAGGTTGGATCCCGGGAACTTCGCCCAGGCTCCCTGGGCGCCTTTGAGGCAGGCGCGAGCAAGGTTGGCCTCGGCAAACGTGGCGCCGGGAATCTTCGCTCCCGCGAGGTTGGTCCCCGACATGTCGCAGAGATCGAAGTCGGATTCGGTCAGGTCGCAGCTCGAGAGATCGACGCCCGCGAGTTTCCCTCCTTTGAACCGGCATCGGACGAGGGCGGCGCGTCCGAATCGCGCGCCGGTCAAATCCATGCGGTCGAGAGCCACGGCGGTCAGTCGCGCCTCGGAGAAGTCCGCCTCCTTCAGCACGCTCCCCTCGAGGGAAGTGTTTTCGATCCGAGCTCCGAGGAATTTCGCGCCCGTCACGTCCGCGTTCTTCAAGCCCGTTCCCGCGAGAACGGCGTGGGAAAAATCGGCCCGGGCGAGATCGGCTCCCTCCAAATCCGCCCCGCTCAGATCCGTTTTCGAAAAGCGCGCTCCTTGCAGCTTGCAGCCGGCGAGGACGATGCCGGCGAGATTGCGGGAGCTGAGATCGATCCCCGTAAGATCTTGCCCCGAGAGGTCCATCTTACGGAGATCGGCTTCCAGGAGGTGCCGGAGGGAGAGAACGGCGCCGGTAAGACGCGCGCCGGCCAGCGCCGTACCTCTCAGGCGAGCGTCGCTGAGATCGGCACGCTCCAAATCGGCGCCGGACAGTTTCGCCCCGGAGAGATCGGCGCCCACGAGCTTCGCTCCGGTCAGCCGCGCCCGCGTGAGATCCGCGTTCGAGAGAAGGGTGCCGCGAAGGTCCGCGCCCGTCAGGTCCGCCTCGGCGAGATTGCTTTGGGACAGGTTCAAGCCCGCCAGCGAGCAGCGGACGAATCCGAATCCGGAACACTCCTTCGGGAGTCCGGCGAATCCCGACAGGTTCGATTCCTCGAACGAGATTTCACTCCAAAGGGTGCCTTCGGCGGAGACCTCGCTCCAGGTCGCGCGGGCAAATCCGACCTTGCGGAGATTCGCCCGGTCCCATCGGATCTCGCCGAGGTCGCCTCCCACAAATCGGGACTCCGAGCCTTGGAGTTCCGAAAGATCCGCTCCCTTCCACGAACACTCCTCGAAACGGCAGGAGGCGAAGCGTGCGCCGCGGAAGGTTGCTCCTTCAAAGCGGACGCCTCTCGCGGTCCAGCGCTCCGCTTGGATCCGATCCATCGTCGCGGAGGCCATCGAGAGGTCGCTGAACGACGTCCCTTGGAAAACGGTCCCCGTCAATACCGCGCCCTCGAGGGAGACGTTCGCGAAGCTCGACTCCTCGATGCGGCCTCCTTCGATTCGCGCGCCGCTCCAATCTCCGCCGAGAACGGAGAATGTGGTGAGCACGGCGCCGCTGAGAACGGCGCCGGAAGCGCGGACGTCCATCCAAACGGCCCCCGTGAGATTCGCCCCCGCGAGATCCGCCCTCGACACGTCGACGGATTGCCAGAGGGTCTCCCGAAGGTCGAGACCTTTGAGGGAGACGCCGCTCAGGTCCGTATCGAGAAAGAGGCGACCCTCGAGGGAGGAACCCGTCTTGGCCGCCTCCAGTACCTCGTCTCGGGTGACACCCGGGAGGGGCGGAGGAGGTTCCCGGTCGGGAGGCAGCGGCATCAGCTCACCACCAGATTCGTCCCTTTGACTTTGAGCTCGCCGTTGATCGCGGTGTTGGGGACGATCTTGACGTCGCCGCCGTCGAGCGTGAGGGTGCCGTCCGCCTTGATGGTGATGGGCTTCCCTTTCACCTCGAGCTTGTCTTTCGCGATGATCAGCATGTCCTTCGTAGCCTGGATCCCGATTCCCTCATTGGCATTGAGGACGATATCTCCCTTGGCATTGAGGGCGATGTTGTTGTCCGTCGATTGGATCGAGCAGAGATTCTTGATCTTGATCTCCGCCTTCGGGGCCTCGAGGTTCCATCCGTCGGGCGTCCACTTGGCCTTCGTGTCCTTCGAATGGGCGAAGATCTCGGTGCTCGCGTCCATCTCGATCTTGGGCGAGACCTCCTTGAGATGAGTCCCTGCCCTCGTCAGATTGATCTGAGTGGTGATCGTCCCCATGTTCTTGTTCTTGACGCCGTGGCTCTTCGAGGTCTGCATCACCCGGTTGTCGAGTCCGATATCGACGACGTTTCCCTTGGTGGATTCCACTCGAGTTCCGATCACCTGGGAGAGGGAGTTCTTGAGAACGATCTCGCGCCGATCGGCCGCGTAGACGGTCTGGTGGTTTCCGATATGCGTCCAGTCGGTCTCTCCGATGATCTTCCGCGCCTCGTTTCCGAGGACGTCGAAGAGGCTGTTGCCGCCGACGTTCCCGGTCATGTGTCCGAGGGTGCCCATCGCGAAGTTTCCCGAGCCGGTCTTGCCGATCTTGAGGAAGGTGCTCTCGGTGGGGCTGGAGAGGGCGATCTGCGGCTCCGCCCCGTCGCCGTCGTTGATCACGATCTTGTTGCCGCTTCCGCTCTGGATCACCTGCTGATTCTGGTTCGCCCCCGTCACCATGCTCGGAGTCTCCGGGTTCGGGAGACAGAAGGCGATCACCGGCCGGTCGGGGTCTCCGTTCGCGTGGATGAGTCCGACCTCCGTCCCCTTGGGAAGCGGCGCGTGCATCCCGCGACCCTTCCCGCCGAACGGCTGTCCCATCCGGATCCATCGGGAGGCCGTGCCGGACTGATTGGCGGAGAGATCGAACGGGATTTTAACCTTATACCGGCCCTGGTCGTCCAACTGCGCGTGGTTCGTCCCGTCGTCCGCCCCGTCGATCTTGCCGCTGTAGATTCCGTGCACGCGCGGTTTCGGAGTGATCCGCTCGGGGCGAAAGGGTGTCGTCGTCTGGAGCGCCGTGAATTCGTTGTAGTACGTCGGCGCGCCGCTGAGGCCGCCGACGTATTCGATCGCTTGGCTCCCGTAATGGCGCACCTCGGTCAGGAGGTACTCTTGGTTGAAATCCGATCGCGGATGTTTGGAAAGGGTGAACTTATATCCGGCGCGGAGGGCCTTGGCCGAACTGATGCCCGAGAAGATCTTCTTGCGGCACTTGATCTCCTGGGCCCGAACCTCGGCAAGTTTCTTGCCTTCGCTTTGATTCTTGTAGTGGTCGCCGTATTCGTAGAAGGTCGCGAAAGCGGCTTGCGAGTCCACCTCGGTCTCGACGCGGAGGTCGACGCTCGTCGTCTGCCAGTTGTATTCCTTGAGCACGACCTTGGCCGGATGGACCTTCTGCTGGAGGGAGAAGGCCAGCGCCGACTCGGGCTCGGTCCACGGGCGGACTTTCGAATCGCCCGATCCCAGAGACACGAACGGGATGGTGGACTGGCCGACGATCGTCGGGAAATGGTCGTTCTTGTCGGCGAAGACGACCTTCCCGATTTCTCCCTCTTCCGGAGACCCGCCCTCCTGGAGGAAGTAGTAGGAAATGCCCTCGTGTTCGCACCATCGCTGGATGAAGTTGAGGTCGCTCTCGAGGTACTGGACGACGTATTCGCGTTCGACGTAGTCGTCCGCCTTGGCTTTGAACTCGACCGGAATCCCCTGAGGGAAATTGTATTTCTGGGCCGCTTCCTCGATTTCCTTGGCCACCATGTCGGGAGTCTTCACCGTCTGATGGATCTGGCTCTGGTATCCCAGGGACATTCGCCAGAGCTCCGGTACGAGGACCGCCCGGTACCGGTTCCAGCCCGGCCCTTGAAGGTATTGCTCGAAACTCGCGATGACTCCGTGAATCTTGAGCGTTTGAAAGCCCTGGCTCCCGCCGGAAAGGACGATCGGCTGCCGAATGCCCAACCACGCGCGGGCGGAAAGAACCGGGTCGAATTCGATGTCCACTTGTTTCGAAACGAGTTCGAGGCTGAAACGGAAGCAGCGGGAGATTCGCTCGACTCCTTCGAACGAGACGACCTCGAGCGTGTCCTCCGCCAGGGCGTCGTTGTGAAACTTGAAGGCGCGCTTATCGGCCATGGCAGCACCCTCCTTGGTCGTGGGTTCGGAATCCGCGGATTATAGGAAGTGCCCTCCCGGCTGTCGACCTCCGGTTAGACGATCTCCCTCGTGCGCCGTTTCCGGCTATTTCGACGAGAACGTATAGGCGAATTCTCCCTTTTCATCGACTCCGACCGAGAGCTTGTCCGGGAGCGGTCCGAGGCTCATCTGCTGGAGGACTTCCGTCGAGATCCGCGGCAGGAGCGTCCCCGACATGATGTGGTCGATGTTGCGGGCGCCCGTCTCGACCTCGCGGCAGCGATCCGCGATCGACTCGATCACCTTGGCCTCGAACTTGAGTTGCATCCGATGGCTGTCCCACAGGCGGTTCTGGAGATGCGACAGCTTGAGGCGGACGATCTCCTTCATGGCATCGCCGCCGATCGGATAGAAGGGCACGATCGTCATGCGCGCCAGGAGCGCGGGCTTGAAGTGGCGCGAGAGGACGGGGCGGATTTGGGAGACGAGCTCGTCGACCTCGGGACGCTTCCCGTCGGTGCACGCCTCCATGATCACGTCCGTCGCGAGATTCGAGGTCATGAAGATGATCGTGTCCTTGAAATCGACCTCGCGTCCCTCGCCGTCGGAGAGCATGCCCTTGTCGAATACCTGATAGAAAAGGTTCATCACGTCGGGGTCGGCCTTCTCGACTTCATCCAAGAGGACGACGGAATAGGGTCGCTGCCGCACCGCCTCGGTCAGGACGCCGCCCTCGCCGTACCCGACGTAGCC
>Ga0114945_10000851_pt1 | contig 19456 bp, 29 predicted proteins | sample OV2TP3_FD_87194 | JGI IMG/M metagenome (GOLD analysis project Ga0114945, IMG submission 87194) | Hot spring microbial communities from Beatty, Nevada to study Microbial Dark Matter (Phase II) - OV2 TP3 | ecosystem: Environmental > Aquatic > Thermal springs > Hot (42-90C) | place: USA: Beatty...
AAATTTATTCCCACTTCACTGTCTATCATCCTAAATTTCTTGAAATTAAGAGGTTCGCCAAATAAATTCTGAAGATACGCCTGGGCCTCGGTCTTTGTCTCAAATTGAATTTCTTCACCATTTTTGACGATCTTGAGGTACGTTGGAATACGTCGTTCAACGATATAAACATCTCCGTTGTGCTCAAGTTCCACCTCAACCAAACAGGTGTTGGCTTTCCCGCGAGTGGGGATTTCTGTCAGGTTCTTTGAGGAATATCCCCAGAGACAAAACATTATGGATTCCAGACCAAGCGTAGTTTTTCCAGTGCCGTTCCTGCCTCGTATAAATGTCATCGATGAGAACGTGGCTTCAAACTCTCTGTAGATCTGGAAATTCTGTAATTTAATCCTGCAAAGAATCATGTGTCCTTGAATTGTGCAATTAACAATTCCCGTACTTCCCTTTGTTTAACTTGTTTGTTGATTTCATCAATGATGCTTAATTGCTTCTGTCTCCCACTTTCTGTAGATTGATGAGCCTGGGCAGACGTTTTCTGATATCTAAGTTCATACTTAAATTCGACAAATTTCTCTTTCCACCTGCTTAAGCCATTCACCTGTTTTTTGAACGTTTCAAAATCCGAAATAAGCAGCCGTACTTTTGTTCTCGGATTGATATCGGAGAATTTTGCCGGGTCTGTAACGTCAATCATGGGGATGGGAGATCGCAGAGGAATGAACCGCCATTTTCGATTTTCGATAATCGCAATCCTCTTATGCGAATCTCCAACCTCGGCAAAACTTTGATAAAAAACTGAACCGAGGTGGAAAATTTCAGGCGTTATATCCTGACAAAGATGCTGATGACCTAATAAGACAAGATCATACTGTTTCAAATCGCTTACCGTATAATCATGGCTCCCATACTCTTTGCAGGATTCATTCGTCATGTAATGGCCAAAAAAACAATTCAATCCATCAATGTCGCGCTTTAATTCCATTCCAACACATTCAACGCCTAGAGAGGACAAATACTGAATAACGCTATGTCCGTTCAGCCAGTTATGCCTTCCATTCCCGGCCAATAACGTGAACGACTTATATTTATCCAGAATTTTCTTGGCAATTTCGGTACCAAAGGTTAAAGATTGAGGCGAGGGTTTATGATGGTTGTAATAATCCCCAAGATGAATTACGTGATCCGCATCGTAAGACATGATTTCTTCGAAAATATCACGTAACTCATCAAGGTAAGGATCATCAATGTGAGTATCGCCTATGACTAAAACGCGCATTATTTTTTCTTATAAGCCTTTTCTTTGATTTCTTCCGCTTTTCTGGCCAAGTTTTCGTCTTTCGCGATTCGATCTACTTCACTTTGTGGTGCTTCTTGAGATTTTTCTTCTTTTGGCACCTCTACAGCGGTTTTTGGTTGTTCCTGCTCTTTCGGGGCATTTGCCTGTTCTTCAACTTTGGGCTGTTGTTCTAGGGTGACGGGTGTATCGACCGTTTTCTTTTCTTCCTTAACTTCGGGTTCTTTTTTCTCTTCAACCTTTGTTTCCTTCTTAGAAAAATCAAAAGCTAACTGAGAGGCGTCTTCTTTGCCTTTACCCGGAACAATATAAACATCGATTTCTTCATTTCCGTCTGTACCGCGAACCTCCTCAAGTTTTGCAGCCAACTCACGAAGTCTCTTGGCAGAAACCTGAACTTTCCCGACATTTTTTACTTCACTTGTTTTAAATTGAACCATTTTTACTTCCTCCTTTAATTTCACCTTCGAAGATCAAGGGCATACTTCCACGTTTCCTTTCTCTTATCATTGCAACCGAAGAAATGCTGTTCGGGTATTGAATAGGTCTTGAAACGTTTAAACGCATATTCGTCCTTGTAGATCCAGCAGCCGTTTTGTTTGACTAAAACTTTATCTGCAATCCTTTTTTCTGCTAACTGGTGAACATGACCATAATGAACAACATCAAATCCCCCGACATTGAGATACAAATTATCGAGCTGCCTTCTAAGAGACCCCTCCGAATAGCCCTGAAATTCGTGGCCGTGCTCAATCAAATGCCTCCACGGACCGACGTGATGGATATACCGTCCGGTATCAGGCACAATGACTTTCACCCTTTTATGGTTTTCAAACTGTTTTTGCCAGGTACGGTAGATAAAATATTCAAAGTTGTTCTCGACCGGTTCGTTGTAATGGGCAGGATTGGAACGTCCATGATTTCCTACAACGCAGACGATTTCTATTTCTTCATATATTCGCAGGAGATTATTAAAAAACTGAACCCACACCGGAATGGCATCCCAAATCTGCAGCCCAACGCATTTTTCTATTTCAAAGGTTTGCTCAGGGAAAATGCGGTCGTTCGTAATAATGTCGCCAAGAACGAAGACGACTAATTTCCGCAACTTATATTCGTTTTCCTGTAATCCGTGAATTTGAAAAATGCTGTTTTGAAGATTGGTCATCTCTTTTAAAAAAATACTCTGGTCATACGTGACAATCCTCTTGCCGCTGTCCTCATCATAAATTGAGTTTCGCATTCCCATATGGACATCCGATATATCCAATATGGAAATTTCTTCACGCTTTCCTTTGCACCTTTTTAGTTTGGGCTCTTCCAGAGGCATCACCTGGTAACCGTGATAAATCTTGGTTCCAATGTGTTTGGCGAGTTCGTCGATTTCGCTTTTCCGAATTTTCTTGCCCTTAGCATCGTTGACGAAAAGGACATCTTCCTGTGATTGCATCTGGAACGTTTGGAGGTTATACCTGCGGATGGCATTTCGGATAGAATCGTAACTCTGTCCCAGGATTCTGGAAATTTCGGTAGGAGTATAGTTTTCCTGAAGGTATTCTTTAAGTCTCCTGATCTTCGCGTCCGTCCACTTGCGTTTCGCCATAAAAAATGACCGCCTTCGATTGAATCCTATTTTGTGTCTTTTTCATTCTTATCTTCACTTTCCTCAGTGGTTAATTTGATCCCCTGGGCACGCATCATCAAAACCTGATTGTTCCGGTAATCCCGAAGCAATTTCACCAAAAGGGAATTCGCTTTCAAAGCATGTTTTTGCAACACAGTTTGAGGATTATCTTCAGGTGATATTTTTGCTGCCTGGTCAATAATTTCCAATTCTTTATTAATGTCTTTACTCCTGATCGCCATTGTTGTTCTCCTTTCCATCGATAAACTTTACGCTGCAATCTAAATCAGCCGGCTTTTGATCGTCTATTAAGTCCTGAATTAAATCAGAATAGTCGTCGATTCTTCCAAGTTTTTCGATTGATAATATGCTGTACCGGTCTGTTCGGCTCAGAAGATTGATGAGTTTGGCCAGTTCCTTTGTCCCGTTGACTAAAAACTGGTTTGTTTCATCAGAAGGAAAATATTTTATTTTTATTAAAAACATTTCATTCGGCATCTTCGTTTGTCTCCTTAATGTCGATTCCAAAATGTTTTAAATCTTCCTGCCAGCCCATTGCCTGGAAAATTGTTTCCAGCTTTAAGGTAATGTTTCGTCTTATTACCTGAGACCAGTCAATTGGCCTGAGATGGTTTTTTCTGTCTTCATCAAACGCCATGACATCCCTGACTTTCTTGACTCTTTGGATCCTGGCTTCCTTCCTGATTTTTCCCTCCGCCACAAGGACATCCGGCATTTTCGTGATAAGAGGATCGGGATGACACAATACGTCGAGTTTCTTTTTGGTTAATTTTTCCTTCTTAACCGTCCCTGCCCTTTTCCCAGGGACTTCAACGTAATACTCGATGATTTCCCTTTCTTCCGTGTAATACTCAGGCTCTACATAAATGTAGTAAAATCGATCTCCTATGTCTTTTTTAAACCCCGGAGAATTATCCAATGCCTGAAGGGGTTTTGTGTAACTGGCGTATTCGCCCGGCTTCTTTGAGAGGCTGCAGGGAAAAGCAATATTTTCCAGCGATTCGTTTCTTAAACCCTCAACCCTCTCTGAGATCCACGTCATAATGCCTTCTTTGGATTCTTTGTTGAGGATTTTATCGATAAGTTCCTCCTGGAACTTTTTCATAAATTTCGTACTGTCTTTTCTTTTGGCTTCTACCCCTTTGATTTCTTTCTTAATCCCCTTACTGCCCTTTAGGTAACCTATGTAACGGCACTTGGCCAGGATAAGCAGTTTTTGAAAATGACCTTCGTAATCAAATTCAATGGTTACTTTTTTCCCAAACTTCTCAACTGCCCACTGTTCAACCAATTTATTAAGAAAATCCGAAATATTTTCTCCCCCGTCATTAATAAACGCAGAGTCGGTATCTATGTAGATGACCTTATATCCAGCCTCTTTAAGTTCATTTAAGACATAATGTAAAAGATCGCGCACAACGGCAGTGATCATTGAGGCGACCCTGCTGTCATAAAGCCTGAAATATTTATTCCCAATGACTCCCCAGGCAGAAAGAACAATTGTCTTAAAGGCGTTGTACCGTTTTTCAATATCTTCGTATTCAGAAGATTCGGGATTTGCTTCTTCCTTTGATTTCTTAAGTTTGTTCTTCTCATCGACAAGCTGTTTAACAACTCTGGGTAATAACGCATCCGGATTTTGTTTAACGAAATACGTCTTTTCTACGGTTTGCGTAATTCTGCTCTTGACTTCGACTGAGATACAATTTTCTGTGAAGGTATCCACTATGTTCACCGAATCAAGGCACAAGTCGATAATCGCATAGCAGTATGCCCCTGAAAGATCGTACTTCCCTATCCCGTAAAACGCTCCCGTTTCAAAAGCATCTCGGAATGCCCCCTCAAATTCTTCATCGTCTATTTCTTCTGCTCTTGGTTTCATGGGAAGAACAACGTTACATTTTTTTGCCTGACGAAGAAGGAACATGTCGATAATGCGGCTGTTCCAATTAATGTCTTCCCACTCAATATGAGAAATTCTGCGAATCAGGTCATAGTGGGGGATCATCTGCATTTTCTTCTCAAGTTCAACCATCCCTCTAACGTCTCCCTGACACCGGCCGACTATGTCAGGGCTTAACTTAAAGAAATCGATGTTCTTATACTTTCCCTTGCCATAGCCAAGATATTTTTCCATCAAAGATTCCAGGGCATACGATTCTTCTTTATTCAGGGTGTATTTCTTCCACCATTCCAGAGAGTCAATAATTGAAATCCCAGCGGGAAAAATAAAATCTTTAGTCCCGTACCTGGTTTGATTGATCGGACTGATTCGCCTGGCAAAATCAGGAATTCTGTAAAACCAGTAAGGATAATCGAATCCGTTCATGTTGTGAGCAATAAGCAAATCCGGCGGGTTGTTTTGCAGATGATTGCAGAATGCCAGCCACAAATCAGATTCATTTTTAAAGTCGCCTAAATACCAGGTATGATATCGGTCAGTTAAATTGTCATAGAGCACGATACAGGAAATTGGATACGGAGCTTTTTTTGTCTCCAAAGGTTTTGGCACTTCGTTCCTGGGGATCAGAATTTCCATATCAACCATATTCCAGCGCAGAGTTGTAGGTGTGATTTCAGCAACTTTGTCAATGACATACCGCTTAGTGAAAAGAATATCTGCTTCGTAAGAAGCATTATTTCTTCGTTCTGCAACTTCCTGGGGAGAAGATAAATAAAGTTTCTTTAATTTTGTCCCGTCATACCCGGCACAAATACCTTCCGGACACTGATCGTAATAATAAGGAAAGAAGGAAGCGTCTCTTCTTATCTCTAAATTTCCTTGCTTGTCACGCAGGAACAAATAGATTTCTCTTCCCTTACTGTAAATATTGACAAGATTCACTTTTTGATCCCTTCAGCTTCTCTTCTTTCCATTGAACAACAAAAATAATCTTTTCTTTTGTCTGCCTCTCCTGCGAATCTTAAGAACATATTTCTCAAGATATGATTCAAAGGTCAGGCACCAATAAATGCCAAAAGCACCGCCTAAACCATAAATCGTTACAATTAGAAAATTCTTCCCTAATTCAGAGGCAAAGGACTGGACCAGGTACACGAAAATGTACGTCCGCATCAAACTGAAAAAACAGCAGGCAACTTTATAACTTTTGGCACCAGTCTTGTAATAGAGAAGATTGGTAAACTCCTCTACTATTCCTACGGCGAATAAAAAAAGTAATTGTGTAAACATGCGGAATCACTGCCTTTTTCAAATAGTTTTATACGACTCCCGTCTGCTGCTTGACCTTGATTAACGACTGATGCAATGAAACGTATGCTGCGCGGGCCTTTAAAACTTCTTCAAGCCCTTTGTACGCCTGCTCTTCTCTGATCATGGATTCATACTCAGCTTTTGCCTCGGGATTATCCTCCATCAATTGAATGTAAGCTTTCTCAACGGCGAGGGTTTCCTTGATCAAGCCGGTCTTATACGCATTGGTTAATCTGTCATCGATTTTTAGTTTGGCCTCAGCATATCCAGCGCGCGAATTTGCATACTCATCCGCAATTTGTACCGTTTCTCTGGCAAAATCTTTTAATTTCTGTTCTTCATCGTAGTCATACTGATTGTTCATGATTAGCCTCCATTAACTTCATTACAACCGCCTCGATCACGTTCACCGTCACAGCATTGCCAAGAACCTTGTAGCGCTGGCTGTCGGATATTTTGGTTTCTTTGCCTTCCTGATTAACTCCATGCTCAGTCCATCCGTCAGGGAATCCCTGCAATCGCTCACATTCTGTAGGAGTCAGCCTTCTCACCCTGACGCCAACGTTATACAAACCTGTCTTTGCTCCAACACCACCTGCTTGTCCGACGAGCGTTGCCGAAATTCCATCGGGATCATAAACCCTGTATCCTTGTTTCTGACCTGACGTTAACTCTAAAAGCTGCGGCGGCTGTTTATAATCCGTAGCTTTTAAGGCACCGCATAATCCTTCCTTGGACATGACTACGTCTCTTTCTCCGAACCGAGTGCATTCTTCACCTTTTGTTGTCCCAAGAAGTTCAATTTGAGTCTTTGTTGGATTTTCTCGGATAGGAAATATTTCTCGTCTACCTTTTCCTCTAAGACATCCGATAATGAACACTCGTTCTCTGTTTTGTGGAACTCCGAAATTTTTAGAGTTAAGCACTTGCCATTGACAGTCATACCCAAGTTCATCCAGCGTGGACAAGATAACAGCGAATGTTCTTCCCTGCCCGTGAGATAAAAGCCCTTTGACGTTTTCAAGCAGAAAATGGCATGGCTGCTTTTCCCTAAGACACCGAGCGATTTCAAAAAACATCGTGCCCCGCGTATCATCAAACCCCATTCGTCTTCCTGCGATGCTGAAAGTCTGGCAAGGAAATCCGCCAATGAGGAAATCGAAGCCTGGTACGTTTTCCCATCTAATTTTTGCTGCATCTCCGTGGTTTTGGTGTCCCGGGAAATGTCGTTGGTAGATCTGGATGGCATACTTATCGATTTCGGAATAACCAGCACAAGCCGGTTCACATCCTCTCTCGCCGTCGTTAACGTGTTGGCCAGATTGTCCTTCCTGGGGACTAACACTTCCCCCCGTCTCGGACACCAGTCCTTTCCTTTCGTTCTCATTTCTCTGCGAATCTTCTTTGCCTCTTCTGTTCTGACCTCGGTAAGCATTCTGTATTCCAAGTTCAAAACCTCCTATCCCGCTAAACATGGAAAAATAACGCAATTGACATTCCACCCTTCAATCATTCTTTTTCCCCATCTATCTTCTTTTCCTGAGCCTTGATCTCAGATTCTTCTTTTTGAATTTCCTCTTTGACATGTTCAGGAAGATAAAATCCGCTCTCGTAATAATAGGGTAGGTGAATGGCGCTTCCCTCGCTGGGCATCCCTTCAATCTGGCATTTGTCTACCTTAAGGACGCAGTCAAAGCCGATTTGAACGGATTCATACGCTTTGTTACCTGACTTAGTGGTTTCTCCCGTTTCTCTTTTCTCAGCGGGAGCGTCGGCTTTCTGCCCTTTCCTCATGTGAACAATTCCTTTGGAGTAGTGATGAAGTGCATTACCTCCGGATAATTGTTCAATGGCAAAAATTCCGTTTAATCCAATCCGTGTCTGCCCTATCAATAAAACCGCTACGTTTCCTCTTTTGACAGGATCAATGGCCATGCGGAAAAACTGCGAGAGCTTTCTGGCCAGCAATGCCATCGTGTCGTCTCCCACACTCTTTTCGCCTTTCTTGTCTTCCTGCTCGCCTTTCGGAGACAAAGAGTGAACGGAATCCAAAATGATCAGATCGACCAGTTTCTTTTTTGAAAATTCGATGATTGTGTCTAAGGATTGTTCTGCCTTTGGGAATTCGCCGATGAGCACATGATCGGTATTTACACCGAACTGGCGGGCGCGTGACTGATCGTAGGGTTCAAGGGCGATGTAGTAAGCCAGCTTCCCCTGTTTTTGAGCGGAGGCGGTAAGCATGTGGGCCAGGGTGCTTTTTCCGCATCCTGGAGATCCCCATAAGGTACAGAAATTCCCGTAAGGTATGCCCCCACCGAGAAATTCATCAATTGCTTCAAACCCAAAAGGTATTTTCTTAACCTGCCGAAGATCGTTGCCGAAATGTAATGTTTCTAATCCGACATCCGTGTTAATTTCTCGTGCAGCCTTCTTTAATAAAGCCAATCGTTCTTCATTATTTGCAGTTTCTAATTCCTGGACTGGTTTCTTCTTTGCCATTGCATTGCTAACCTCCCACGCATCAGTAAATTTTCATTCATTCCGCTATCACCGGCAGTTCGAAATTAATGACTTTTCGTTCTCCCCATCTATTTTTGTGAATGTTGGCTTCAATGAGATAGCCTTTAAGCTTTCTCCATCTTTTTATCGATTTCACTTTTCTAAAATGAATTCTTAATGAGGCGTAGTATCCAAAGATATTGTTAAAAGGCGTCGTCGAACCACCATACTTAAAAGAATGTCTGACCTGATTGATACAAATTAAGACAACTCTCGTATTCTCAATTTGACCCGCCAATTCTTTCATCATCGTAGTGATGAGTTTGCTCTGAATTCCAATTCCCGTCTCTCCCAAAAGTTCATCCAACGGCAGCAGGGCTGGAATGGAATCTATAATGACCATGTCGATGAGGTGCTGGGCCAAGTAGTAATAAATAATCTGCATCGCTATTTCCCCCGTTTGAGGGGTACAGATCAGCAGTTTTGAAAGATCGACTCCGACTTTACCGGCATAAGTTGGATTAAATGCACGGTCGGCGTCTACATACAGGACTATCGCATTTTTCTTCTGTGCCTCTTTTACCAAATGATAAGCAAATACCGATTTCCCAACTCCGGGTCCGCCTGAAATCTCAATTGTCCTCCCCCTTGGGATGCCACCGATTCCCAAGGCCTTATCCATCTCAGGGTAACTTGTGGGAAAAACATCCAGATTATTTTGCGGCTTTGGCTTAAGCCCGAATTTACTCTGAAAATCCCTTAAGATTTCCTCAATATTGCCCATCCTAAGACTTCTCCAAATATTTGACTAAAATATCACCGTGACAAATCTTCGGTTTGCACCAGCAACCCAAAACTTTTCCTTTTAATGCTTTTGATTCATCAAGCAGTTTTGGCTGACCTAACAGCCATTTTTCATATTTCTGAATGACTTGTTCCCTTGTTCCATCCCGGCCTATCTGAAAGGGATTACCCCACTTGGAAGGTCTTCCGATATAAACATCAAATTTTTCTTTCTTGCAGTGAACAACTTTGGTCATTGCCCTTCGCTTCCTTTGCCAATCGAAAAAAATCTTCCGAACTCATGATGACAAACCTGTCGCCGTATTTATTTTCAATGGCAATAACCGGAATTTTTCTTGAATTTAAAGGCATCCGTGAAGTTATTCCCAGCCACTCATCCTTGTAATCAACGATGACGTTTTCTTTCGTTCTTTTTTGTTTACATTCAACGAAAAAATGGCGGTTAGAAACGTCTCCAATTTCATTGCCGCAGCCGCTTCCTCTGGTTGGCCTGGATTTTCTGTCAATCTGTTTCAACCCTTCGGCCATATGAACTTCTAATTCATTATTTCTTTCACTCATGATCAAAGACCGGACTCTTGTATGCTTTTATCCATCTGCCCGTCATCGGATTCTGAATCATTTCTGGTTTTACGTAATTTCCCTCAACCAGGGTATTGATCTTTTTCTTCATCGAATTTTCCGAACAACGAAAGGCTTCCATTAATGAATTTGTAGTAACGACGCCGTGTTTTAAAATAAACCTGTAAATTGGCTTCACATCTTCTCGCATCGCAATCCTCCTATTTGTCGCGTCCAAACGCCTTACCCAAAACAATACTGTCCGCTATGTCTTCACCGATTCCTGTTACTTCATCGATAATTCTGCTGAGTTTGCTGACTCTGTATTTAAACTGGCTGTTGGTAACTTTCTTTGTCTGGTATTCGCCGTTTAATTTGTTCATGATTTCTTCCCACTCATGAATGTTTTGGGCGTTAGAAAATTCGTATTGGCGGATAACCCAGATTTGTATTTCTGCTTTTTGGCAGGTACCTTTGAGGCCAGCTAATTTTCTTGCTTCAGAAGCTTTGTAAATCCTGGGGAGTTTGTACTTTTCGGTGATCCAAGCGTAAATAACAGCACCTGAAAGTTTGGCAAGATATTCAAATGTGGTTACGTTCGCTTTACCTTTGAATCGTCCTAAGAAAATGCCTTCAATAACCAGGTCATCAGCGTCTGTAAATAATTCCCTGACTTTGTTAACCACATAATGAAGTTTGAAGAGCGGATCGGGTTTCTCATCGGGGGTAATGCGGCCAAATTTTAAAAGTTTGCCGTCCTGACTGAATTTTGCCCAACCCGTGCAAGCGGAACTTAAGTCCAGCGTTAAATACATCCATTGCCACCTCAACGGTCATTCGAAATGTCCTATCTTTTACTTGAACATCTTGTCCCATTTGACCAGAAAATTGCAGATGACTACCCGCCCTGATAAATCGTTTATTAAGAAAGCCAAGGGAATAAACCGGAATTGCCAGCGGTATAACCACGTTAATTCCTTCTTAAACCATAAGCTCTCAAAGGAAATTCTCCATTTGCCGATCTTCATGAAATCCTTCTCCTCAATTTCGTCACTTCCCAGGGATGACGCCAGCCGTCCAGATAATCGCAATCCAGGATCACGGCGTTGCCCTGCCAGGCGTCCAGGCCTTCTTTCGGTTCTAATCCAACGACTTCGCATATTTCATTGGTCAGATCATCCATGACAATGTCTCCAATCTCTACGTTCATGTCTGGATAACCATGTTCGTCATAAGCAATTTCAAAATCCTTGATTTTATGCTCCATCAGCTTCTCCCTGTCTTTCTGAGATAATCGTCCAAACCCTCTTCGGTAAATTTGACGCCCTCGACCGCGATGAATTTTTCATTCTGCTGCCGGACATAATCGTTCTCACAAACGATGATGCAGTAAAGATAAATCTCCCCTTGTTTCAACTGTTTTCCTCTGGCGTCCACAAAACGGCTTTTTTTCTCACGATAAACCCACCACTCCGTTAAATCCTTATAATGTTTTTTATAAACGGATTTCCCGACATCGTCCTTGACTATGTTGAAAGCGTCCGAGTATCTAACTCCCATTTGCCATACCTCTTTCCTTTGCCTCTTCAATTTCATCGACCCGAAAAACTTCCTTTGTCTGAAAATCGTAGATACAGGGAATGGTAAACTGTTTGCCCTTGGCCTTGGGGGCACGGACTTCTGTAATCAAAAATTTTGTATTCGTCCCATCGCCATCGCGGTCGTATAAATACTTCACCGCCAAAGCCGGTCTTTGCCGAATCATGTTGGGCGCAAACCAGGACGCATCTTTGTCGTCCTTCAACTGAACGAATCCAATGAGAAAACTTTTGGTCTTTTCGACCTTTTTTAGAATCTCCGTAAAATAATGATTCACCTTGGCAAACTCCGGGGGATCAATCCAGTCCCATATCGTTACTGAATTACGTTCAATTTTTACTTCATCGATGTGTTCCGTTATCGTTTCGGGAACCAGAAAATCATCGTCTTTTAAACCCAATGTCCATGCCGTCTCGGCCCATCGTCCGCCTGATTCTGAATAGATGTAATAAGGTTTAACTCTTTGCTCAGTTAATCTTTTAATAATATTCATGGCCAAAGTTGTCTTACCGATCTTGGTTTGTGCTCCGATCAAAATCATGTCGCCCCAGTTGAAATAGGCATAATCATGCAAATAAGGAACTTTGAAACTGACTGGCGTCCCCACTTGCAGAATATTTCCCGTCCAGTTCATTCGCGGAATGATCTTGTACTGCCGTCCATTCGGGACAATCTTCTCCTGTTTGACAAGATGGACCAATGTTTCATCAATCCGTTTTTTGTCTTCTCCGGTTGCACGCTTGCCCAGAACGGCAATTTCAATGTCCGTCTTATAAACAAAGGTCTCAACCAGGTTCAAATAATTAAGAATCTCCTGCTCAAGCTGGGTTAAATCGAGACCGTTATATTTGTCCAGACTTCGAACGATATTTTGAACTTCACTGGAATCCAGTTCGGTCTTGCAGATCATCTTGTTCAAGCCGTATAAAGCGTATTCAATCTGTGATGTGTTCAACTGCTTTCTGAGATAACCGCCGTAACTCGTAAAAAATACGTTCCGCCCATCCCCGTCATCCAGGACTTCGAGTTTGATATTCTCTATCCGGTTTGTATCGTTTTTCTGTTCGGTACTTACCGATTCGTTTGGTCCCGGCGCACCTTCAAGAAGCAGTTCCTGAAATTCACCTGGCATCTGAGGAATCGCATTGTCATTGATAAAAATCCTTGAGGCATATCCGGCAATCCGCTTTTTAACCTTGTCATTCTCATTAAACTCCTCATAAACGGCAACCTGTGGGGCAGGGGCAACGACAACCAGACCGCCGTCATTCTCCAAATCAATGTAATAACCGTCTCTTTTAAGACGTGCTTTGGGAAGATTCGTATATTTGTAAAAAAGGTGATAACCTCCGAGTGTTTCCTGAATCCACGGATCTCCCATGATTTTCTTGATTTCATCAGGAATTCTTTTCCGCTCCGTAATCTCATCGATTCTTTTCTTTGGAGTATCGGCTTTGACGAATTCAATCTTTTCCTGTTTTGTCAGAATATCGATGTCAATCACGGTAACTCCGCTGACCTTTCCCGTACGCACGCCTACATCGAGGCCATTGATAATCCAGCCAAGCCATTCCTGTTTGTTTCTGTTCTCTTTTTCAGTCCATCCCTTTTGAATCGGGTTTTTGTCTTTCTTCGCACATGGAACTAGACAAAAACCTTCTTCCTTATACCGATTTAAAAGATTTTCAAGCCGTTCCTCATCGTTTCTGGTCTGAACGTCGAGATGCAGTAAATTCTTCAGATATTCAAAAATCTCATCATTGGAAGGTAACTTTTCGGACTCTTTGGAAAGGCGATGTTTGACTAAATCCAGCAGGGTATATTTTTTATGGCATTTAAGACAATTGATGATGTTTGTGTTCGGTATGACATTGGCCGTTAATTGATCACTGTCACAAAAAGGACATTGCAGCATGACCACATTGCCTGACTTTTTTGCCGGATGGTCGATTTCTCTGCAATAGTCATATATTTTCGACAAAATGATTTCTTTATACATTCCCTATTTCCCTGGCTGGTCAATCTCAAAGGCGATTTTCCGGCCGTTTGGCTGCTCTGCTATGAGAATAAATTTGTCGTCTTTGTTCGGATGCCTGACAATTTCTACCTTCTCTTTTCGTGCATTCCTATCCTTTGAAGTCATAAAGCTGATTTATCCTCTCTGCTTGATGACTTTGGAGATTGGAAAACTGTGTTGTAATTTTGAATGCAAGAAACAACAAAACTGCCAAATGGATTCCTGCGATTATCGCTATGCTTAAACTTTTCATTCGACTGTCCTTAAGGAATCAAATAAATGTCTGATCCTGGTTTCACTCTGGCCTGTTTGAATCTTTGTCATTTCTCCGTCCACATCCAGTTGATGCAGGAATCTGTAGAATTCGTAAATGGGAATGTAATAAGAAACTGGTTTGTATTTGTCGTATGAAACAACAATTCCCTCTAATTCCCCGTTACCGTTGTAAATCCCTGAACCTGAACATCCGGGGATCACGACAAAATTGACGCTTCCCCGATACCAGTCCAGGCCTAAGAATTCGCCTGTCTTTTGAAACGTACCCGCACCCGGATAAGCAAAGCTGTACAATTTTTCTCCAGCACATAACTGATGAGCCGAAAATAGGGCAGGTTCTTTTTCTCCGATACTGCCTGCCACAAAAAGCAGTGCCAAATCCGTATAGGAGGATATGTATTTTTTGACTACAAAATAGGATTTATCGCTGACAACCAGGTAAGTGCTGTTATCGTTGTCTACGCAATGCCCGGCCGTAAGAAGCAGTGAATAATCCTGCTGTTTATCGATGAGAACAGCCGTACAAATTGCGCTGTAATGGGTGGGATATCCTTCCAAACTTTGAAACAATCTGACCGTATGTTTTTGTGCCTGATCATAAATCGTATCTTCCGTTACCTGAGCCTGGCCTGTTTGTCCAAACGCCAACAACAGGACCAGGGAGCATACCAATCGCAGTCTTTTCATTCATATGAACCGCCTTTGTCAAAATTACGTAAATGTCTTATCTTTTATTCTTTTACCTTGTTTAAAAACCGGACATACCCTGCTTCAACGACTTCCCAGAGCGTATTCAAATCAATTTGTCCTGGGATTGCGCCTAAAGCCGAACATACCGATGACAAAACGCTTAACCGCGTCATTCTTTCCGCTTCTTCGGGAGTTCTCGGTTTCATGTAATCCGCATTGTTGTAATTCTGCGTGCTGGCTGACTGTGCTTGAGTGGATGGGGGAGTATACGTTTGTGCAGGCGCCGGACGGGAAGTTGTGGTCTGGGCTGGCTGTTGATATCCGCCGTTTGCCTCAATTCTGGAAACGTTATAACGATTGTTTGCGTATGAGGCAGTTAATACGACATCCTGCCCTTCGTGAAGAGCTTTCGCTGCAAATCCCTTAACCTGCGGTGAACAATCCGCCCATTGTTCCTGACCATTGACCATAATCTTCAGCATGTGTCTGGCTGGACTCTTTGCTACTGATAAAAACTTTGCTTGAACTTGTTGATCCATTTTTATTTCCTCTCCTTGATAAGATTAGTTAAAACGGCTGACAAAATAATCAGCATGGCAATCAGCAAAACCAACAGAAACGATATCCATAAAGGCGATAAAACCCAAAGCCATGACCACTTGATAAAACCCGTTAGTTTCAAACCTATGAATAGAATCGTCAGCGAACCAACGAATCCTATTTCTCCGGATCCACTGTCATACATTTGACTGCCCTCTCCTTCGCCTTTAACTTTCTCCTCGCCTTTCTTTCTTCCTTTGCTATACAATCTTCATATCTGATTATTTTCGATTTATCGTTATAAAGATTCCCGAAACGTTTTCTGATGCTTGAAAAAGGTATGTTTTCCAGGCATTCGGATTTATCCGATAAATTTTTCAAACTGTTTACTACAGAGTTTTTGACCCAGTCAGGTAATTCGAGGAGACTTATGCACTTCAGCCGTGTTTCGTAGTCCTGCTGGTTTAGGACGGGAGCGGTGAGATTATCGGTGGTTTCTTTTTCGATCTTCTGGGAAATGAGTTTGTAGGCATTAAAATTATCGGGCTTTAACTTATAAGCCTTTTTGATGGGAGAGAAAATTCTGACGTTTGGATAGTGCCAGCATTGTTCCAGGTCGCTGTCATAAGTCACCAGAACGACATTCCGGTCGCTAAAATACCTGGAAACGACCGCCATGATATCGTCTGCTTCGAGATGCTCAATCCTGATGAAATGCCAGCTTGTTGCCTCACTTAGCCGGTTAACCAGTTGATCGAACAGGCGGTACTGTTCCTTGAAATCTATGGGTGATTCTTCTCTCTTTTTCGCCCGGTCTGCCTTGTAGGAATCTTCCAGATCCCTGCGCCATGACCGGAGAAAATCCATCGCCGCAATAACAACATCATCCGGATCAACGCCAATCCTTGAAAGACATCCCAGAATCATCGACAGGCATGTATACGTCGATGGAATTTCAGGATTGTTTAACGTGCTGAAAATTGCCCGGTGTAAAAAAATGCCCCAATCCAATACAATGACCTTGCCATCTCGCATCCATTCAATCTCATTTCAATCACTCTTTCGCAGCGCAATTACCTTTACAGGGACATGGTTTCGTTCCCGTTGATGTATAATCCGGTAAATCATTTAATTCCTTTGGCAGCAAACCCCTGCGAATCATTTCTTCGGTATGCACGAGGGCCAAAAGATTCCATGCACCCGCTATTGCGTGATCCTCATCCTTTTTGCCTTCCAGATAACAATAAATGTGTCTGATGGCTGAATCGAGATACCGTGTTAAGGGCTGTCCCAATTCCCAGTTACGGTCTCCATATTTCTTCGCGCCGTTTTCAAAATGTTTGGCCAATCGCCGGAGGGATATCGGACTGATTAAATCGTAGCGGCCCTTCCCATCCTGGGTATCTCTCCTGCTTCCCGTTAAAAATTCCTGTCTTTTTCCCGAATCCTTGACCTGATCATAATTTGATTCAGACATTTCCTTCTCCCTCCCCGAGGTACGGCAGTTTAAAAGTTCCTTCCACTTCATTTTTCATTGCCTTTAACTGATCGCTGCGCATGGTCAGAAGATAATCGAGAACTTTCTTGCAGCCTTCGCAAACTTCGAAATATTTGGTGTTCTCTCTTAGCTCCTGATGTTTCTGATTGAGCATTCTGAATGCTTCTTCCAGCGTCACAAACTGAGCCAATTTATCTTCCTCTTTGGTCAGTCGTGCTTCGGTGACGGCCAGATAAAAAACCTTGTCGCCGATAACCTGCATACAAAAATCACAAATTTTCTGATTCATGATTAACCGTCCATTAATCGAGCTTGTAATCTTCTTTGATGGCTTTTACGCAGTCATTGACCGAGCGGTAAATTCTAAACACGCCTTTTCCGTTGGCAATTTGTGTTCCAAAAAGAAGCGATGAATTAACGTCCGTCGCGGCCGCATCGGGCACTATGAGATAAATCGGAATCCGGAAAAGATATGCGAATACCACTTCGAAAACCGTGCCGATGCTTCTTACTGAATTGGGAAGGTGAACAACGATAAAATCAGACCTGACGACCGCTTCCGCATCACCCCATGCACCTATCTGATTCCGGTAATTCCCGTCAATGTGCTTACGCATCCTCAGATTAATCAATAAATGAATCAGATCAGTATTCTGGTTAATTGATCCGAACCAGATCTTCCACATTTCGTCATAGAAAGTCTCTTTATGACCTGCGCGTTTGAGATTTCGGATTCTTTCAACCTGTTCATAAGAATTCTTCCCTACCTTTACGGCCTCCTGCTGAATTGGGTCGTAGATAAGCAGGTCCGGGTGATTCAGTTTTTCCCGCAGCTCATCCCTGAAATTTAGAGCTTCTTCCTTTGAGCAGTTCTCAATGCCGCCTGCCAGATATGTCGTTAATCTAACTGCCTTTTCTTCCATTCCATTCACTCCCATTATTTGCACTCAATCAGATGTACGAAAGGCACCTCACGGATACATGAATAGAGCCCGTTTTAATAAATTATTTTTTTATACAAGATCTGCGAACCGCGATTGGGAAAGGAAATTAAAGAGTTTTTGGGTCTTTAATCGTCCTTTCGATTGAATTGAAAAGGGTAATGAGGAGGTCGTGCCTAAAGGGTCATTGGGATGGAAAGGCGATTCACATTAACAAACCGGGAGGGGACGATAGATTTGCTAATTGAGTGAATCGGGGATCGCGCGGAGAGATGATGGCTTTGCGTTCCCTTACCTCCTCACTTTTCCCTGGAAAGAATCTTAATGAAAATCTCTCACATACGTACTGTTCTTCAGAAACGTTATCTCTTTAAACTTGATTCCATTTTCGCCGTGTTTGTCAAAAATAAGTTGACCGCAAGAAGGATCGTCTTTGTCCAAAGACAAGACCAAATTATCATCGTCTTCAAATGTGTTGACTGGTACCCCAAAATCCGTCAACTTTCCTGCGATGTCATAGAAATCTCTGATGTCAACTTTCATCTCTTGGCCCGTCTTAAACGTCCCCGTTTTCTTTAATCTTGGCGTCTTCATAAGGTGATAAAAATCTTCGCCGGATTTCGTTCGAACATTCATTAAGTTCACCGATAAAATTCTTGTAATTGTTATATCCCGGCGTTACAGTCTCTTTACACAATTTAAACAAAATATAATTTAAGCCACCGTCGGCTTTGACATTAAAATTTTTCATGAATTCTACAACCTGGTCCATTCGAACTCGTCTCTTTGGTTCGATATAAGGCATTTTCTTCACAACTGCGCCCGCAGTTTATTGACTTCCAGTTTGGTTTCTTCGTCATGCTCTGTATTTAATGATTCCAAATATTGTCCGCCGTTACGTTTGGCATTCTGGATGGCCTTTACAGTCTGAAAGAGAGCCTTCCCCAGCGTTCGGATTCTTCCAATTAAAAACATAAGCGTTGCCCCGGGGAAGAAAATCATTCCGAGAATGGTCAAAAGGATTGCCCAGGTGCTTAAACCGGCTATGAAAGCGCCGATCCGCTGGCCAAGAGTTACCTTCTTGACTTCCTGGTTATAATACGTTTCCTGAAGACGATACGTGATGCCCTGTTTCTTGTCTTCGAGATATTCGTTTTTTGTAGTCTTTTTTGTTTCTGTGGCAGGTTTGGCCGGATCTGAGGTGAGGGCCTTAATAGGTGAGAGCAAAGCACAACCAGACAACGCTATTGTCACCAGAACCAATAATAAAATTTTTATGCCGTTAGCATCCCTTACGTTCATTCGCATCGTTAACTTACCTCGCAATCGCTATCGTCGTATTCGGTAGGGACATAAAAAAAATGAGGGGTCTCTTTGACACTGTGTCCCCTCATTTGTAAACGCCCTTAGCGTGTTTCTACTTTAAGTATAACACTCGATTTTCGAATCTGTCGAACTTGGGAAGGACATAATCTTTGTAACCATTTGAAATCCAAAGAGAAAAAATATTTTTTTGGCTACACCCCCAACCGGCCTCACTTTTTAACACAACACATCGAAATGTTTTTACTCCTCTTCAAAGGGGGTAATTTTAACCCCTTCTGAAACTCCATCGAATTTCCTACACAGGCCGCTTTTAGGCCGGAAGGTTCAATAACTTTCTTAACAAAAATCGAAATACCTATGAAACAACCAACGCGGGAATTTCCCAGGTTGGTTTTATTTAATTGATGAGCAATAGCGAATCAATTAAATACTTGAGTTTGGCAAATTTTCGAATTTGTCGTCGGAAAAGTCTCTCGGATCGCAAAAACAGGTTTTCGATACCACAAAATTGCTTTCTCGACGAGAACTACCTGAAAATACGGCCCAAAA
>Ga0114945_10000852_pt1 | contig 19424 bp, 18 predicted proteins | sample OV2TP3_FD_87194 | JGI IMG/M metagenome (GOLD analysis project Ga0114945, IMG submission 87194) | Hot spring microbial communities from Beatty, Nevada to study Microbial Dark Matter (Phase II) - OV2 TP3 | ecosystem: Environmental > Aquatic > Thermal springs > Hot (42-90C) | place: USA: Beatty...
GACGATTTCATAGCGGTTGGTTGGCGAAGGGTTTGTCGAGGAAAAGAAACGGATCTGATGCCGCTCGCCCTTCGTCATCGCCAGCTCTTGGGCATAGCGAATGTCCTCTTTGATCTTGCGCGCTGCTGTTTGGAGCCTCGTATCGGTGACGTAGCTTCGGGGAAGAGCCACCCAAGTCAGCAGACTGATGGTGGCGAGCACGATGATAAGTTCCACAAGGGTAAAACCCTTCTTGCCTCTTTCCATTCCCCCCCTCCTCAGAACGATGCAGTTCGAGCTTTGGAAAAGATCTGTCGGACATCCGCTGTAGGGAGGCCTTCAGGCCTCCCTACAGCTTTACAGCCGGACCAGTCTCAGCTACAGAGCATTCTCGCCGGCTACGTTCGTGGCAGCCCAGAACTCGCCGTTAGACGTGTTGTAGCACCAATCAGCGCCTGCAACCGGGACACCAGCGCAACCGACCGTTCCTTTGGCTGCCGTCGACGCTGACACATCACCTTTGGTCGCATCCGCAGAGTAGGGATTATCCGGGAATTTCCCGTTTACCGTTGAGCCATTCAGCAGCTCATCAGTAGCAAGACAACAAGTCGGATACGGCGTGGCGTCGTCCGGGTTCGTCGCGATTGACTTGGCATGGAAGTTAGCGACAGCCGAGCGGACTCCGCCCAAAGCCCCGTTGACAGCAGACTTCTTGGCGTCAGCCCTGAGATCCAGAAACTTCGGGATGGCCAGACCGGCCATGATGGCCAGGACCACCATCACGATGACCAGCTCGATCAGGGTAAAGCCCTTGTCTGATCTTACTTGCCTTCGATTGAGCATCTCTTTTCCTCCTTTCTTTAGATTAAGTATTGAGTGATCCTTCATTTTTTTTCCTCCTTTCATTTTTCGTTCACTCAAGCCCATTATTTACTTTAAAGCGCTGTGCATGCTCCACATGGGAAGAAAGATCCCCATGGCAAAAAGCAACGCCACCCCGGCCAGGACGACCATCAGCAGAGGTTCGATGGCCGCGACCAACCCCTTCACTGCCTCCTCGACTTCGGAATCGTAATAGTCGGAAACTTTGAGCAGCATCCCCTCCATCTCTCCTGATTCCTCTCCGATGGAGAGCATCTGCGTAACCACAGGAGGAAAGAAGTCGCTCTCTCTCAGGGGCGCGCTAAGACCCTTTCCTTCCTTGACGCTCTCTGTGACTCGGTCGATCACTGCCGAGATGGTGCGGTTGCCTACGGTCTTTGAGGCGATGGTGAGGGTGTTGATGATCGGGACCCCCGAGGCCTCTAGAGTGGCAAAGACCCGGGTGAACCGGGAAAGCGATCCCTTGAGCACCAAAGGGCCAATAATCGGGAGCCTTATCTTCAATAGATCCCACTGCTTTTTTCCCTGCTCTGTCTGGAGATAGCGGCGAGCCGCAATGATGGTCCCGATCACGAGTGCAAGCAGGATGTACCAGTAGTCCATAAAAAAATGGTTCATAGCGACGAGAATTTTGGTCGGAAGTGGAAGACCGGCTTTGGACTGGGCGAATATGCCCTCGAACTTGGGAATGACAAAGGTTACGAGAACGATGAAGGCGACCGGAACGATACTAAGGACCATGATCGGATACCGCGTAGCGGATTTGATCTTGGCCGTGATCTCTCCCTCTTTTTCCGCCAAATCAGCGAGACGGCCCATAACTTTATCGAGAGTCCCCGATGATTCTCCGGCCCTCACCATGTTGGCATAGAGCTCAGAGAAGACCTTGGGATGCTTTCTCATCGCATCCGAGAGCGAACTCCCCCCTGAAATATCCTGCCGCACCTGTGCGATAACCTCCTTGAGGAGAGGATTCTCGGTCTGTTTTTCCATGGCCTCAAAGCTGGTGGTTAAAGGAAGGTGGGCGCTAAAAAGGGTGGCGATCTGCCGGCTAAAGGTGATCATCTCCTTCGGTTTGATCTTGCGCAGCCGTGCCTGCCATTTTTGCAGCAGAGGCTCAGGCTTCTCGAATACATCGATCGGGAAATAACCAAGCTCTCTTAGATGAACGGCTACCATCTCCGCCTCCGCGCTTTCCATCGAACCGCTAAGGGGCTCCCCGAATTTATTCCGTGCCTTGTAGGCAAAAAGGGCCATGAGCGCTGAATCCAGCTTCGCAAGGGCCGTGCCACGCGCTTGCTGGCTTGGGCGAAAAATCAGTTAGGGAAGGAAAAGGGATTGGATCTTTCTGGATTTCAGGGAGCCAAGAGGAGAAAGAAAGCCTCTGCTCCAGCGGGTGTGCGACTTTGTCCCGAACGGCTTAATCTGGGTCAAGTTGCTTCATTCTGAAACGGTTCTCGCAGAATAAGCCGGAGGATCGATCGCACCTGCCGAAGAAGTCCGGTCCAGGCGGGTCAGTCCCAAACGAAGACCTGTCGAGTAATGTTGTATTTTTTAAGCTTGCGATAGAGAGTCGCCTTAGAGATACCAAGCCTTCTGGCTGTTTCCGTAGCGTTGTTACGGAGCTGAGAAAGGGCCTCCAAGATAGCCCTCCGCTCCAACTCTTCCAGAGGAACAATAGGCCGCAAGGCGGCCTCAGTACCCGTAGGTTGCTCGGGGCGGTCTGTCTGAGTGATAGCGCGCCCCTGCGTGTGCCTGATCTCTTCTGGAAGGGCTTCTACGCCGATGACGTTTCCTGCCGTTAGAACGGCTGCCCTTTCGATGGAATTGCGTAGCTCCCGCACATTGCCCGGCCAGTCATGGCGTAAGAGAAGCTCCTCAGCGGCTCGGGAAAGGCGTTTTCTCGGCCCACCACCTTTTCTCGCCATTATTGAATCGAGCAAGTGCTGTGCGAGCGGGAGGAGGTCTTCCGGTCGCTCCCGCAAGGGGGGCAGGCTAAGAGTGAAAGTATTAATCCGATAGTACAGGTCCTGACGGAAACGCCCCTTGTCAATCTGCTCAGCGAGGTTTTGATTGGTCGCGGCCACGATCCTGAGGTCCACTGGGATCTTCTCGTGACCGCCCACGCGCTCAATTTCTCCCGTCTCCAATGCGCGCAGGATCTTAGCCTGGGTATTCAAGGGCATATCCCCGATCTCATCAAGGAAGGCGGTTCCTTTATGAGCTAGTTCGAATTTGCCTAGCCTCTTTTCCGTCGCCCCCGTGAAGGAACCTCTCTCGTGCCCGAAAAGCTCGCTCTCCAGTAGCGTCTCCGGAATCGCCGCGCAGTTGATGGCCACAAACGGCGTAGTCTGGCGCCGTCCAGAGTAGTGGAGCAGCCAGGCTATGACTTCCTTGCCGGTACCGTTTTCTCCTTGAATCAGAACACTGCCGGGCGCGTCCTTGATGAGATCAATCATGGAGAGGACTTTCTGCATCTTTTTGTTATTGGTATGAACCCAGAGCGGGTCTCTTCCGGGAGACGGCTGTACCGGCAGCTCGTCGGGGAGGGTCTGTCTCAAGCAGGTAAGCAAACCCGATAGATCTGCCTTTTCATCTCCTGTCAGGGTCAGATAGTTCATCCCCAACTCGTTCTGACCATCTCCGTGACGTTTCCCATCTGAGTCACGAACCAAGGCAATCACGGGCAGCTCTGGCCGCATCCTCCGGATCTGTTTTACCGTCTCCACCCCGCTCAAAAAGGGAAGATCCCAGTCCATGATGACTGCTGAGTATGGCCTCAGGGCCAGGGCCATAAGGGCCTCATTACCCGTGGGGACTTCTTCGGTTTTGATGCCTCGGTCCGTCAGGGAAGCCAAAAGGGGACGAGAGCCTTTCAAACTGCCAATAACAAGGATTTGGCCCAACATGAGTCTAGCGTTTCAAGCTGATCCGCGTCTATCCCTGCAGAGGCAATGATTGGGCCAATCTTGTAAACGGTTCGGAACATATTCTGTGGTTCTGCTGTTCTTCTAGGGCCAACCTGACTTCGAAATGAGCGGAAAGATCGGTAAATACGGGATTGGCATAAAATTTGCGCCTTGAATGAGCACTCATTGAGTCCTTAACCAAAGCTAGGACAAAATCGAAGTTCGGCTACCAGAATTTGCAACTATGCAGGAGATGTTGACAAACTTTGTTGCGCGAGGTCAAAGCTATGCCGCCCAAGCGAATCATGATCGTAGAAAGCTATGGAAATAATCTGAGATCCCTCTCAAGCCATTTAGCAGGCTCAACCCTTCCCCTGGAGATCCTTACTGCAACCGATGGGGAGATGGCCATCGCCCGGCTTCAGAGGGAGCCGGCTGACCTGGTCATTATCGATACCCTGTTAAGAGGCAGGATGGACGGCTTTGATCTGTGCCGTGCCCTAAGATCGTCCACCTCTAATCAACACCTTCCGATCATCCTCCTTTTAGCCGGGTATCTCTCCCTGGAGCGCTCCAGGGGGATTCTGGCGGGCGCGGACCTCCTCCTCCATAGACCTGTGGTGAAAGAGGAGCTTTTGAAGATGATTCAGTTACTCGTGGGGTCGAGATTCGAGGTGGCAACCGACTCACATCTGACGCTGCCGGAGAGATATCCGCTAAGAAGGTTACGTCCGGTAGGGCTCTAAGGCAGCTAGCGTCTTCGGACCCTCCGTGGTTTCTCAAAGGCCAGCACCTCCTTGACTAATCCCCAGCGAGCAGCCGCCTTACGTTAGCAGTCGGTTTCAGAAAATTCCCGCAGAATTTCAGAGCTATCAAAGATCAGAGTGTATTGACGACAGCTGCCCGGGGTCCCCGGGATCAACTCGGGTGGGCTGCTCCTCGGAAAGGCCCCAGCTTGACTGCCCCCATAGGAGCCAACGGACGGCGGAGGAAGATAGACTCTAGGGGGCGTCCCCCTGGTTACCACCTTGTAGACCCAAACCTGCCTCCCGTCGTTGAGCACGCTTGCGGACTCAGGAAGGCCCCATGCCTCCTTGATCCCTCCCTGGCTAATCTTATTGATGTTCTCGGAAAGAAAGACAGGCCGACTGAGCGGAACCGCACAGGACGAAAGAAACACAGCGATGATGATACACTTAAAGAGTCTCATGGACGATTCGAACCGTAATAAAACTTTAAGACCAATTAAGAGAGCAAGCAACAGAGAGGGCTTGCCACCCGAAGCTCTGGAGCGAAGGGTGGTGGAGCCGAGGGGAGTCGAACCCCCGACCTCTTGAATGCCATTCGGACCAAGTGATTTTTGCTTTTACCAGCATTTGAGCGGAAACGGAAGAAGAATCGGCAAGTTATCAGTGATTTGCCTTTCCTCTCGTTTCCGCTCTTTTGCCCTGTTTTTCGCTATCTAGGTGGCACCAAAGGTAGCACCAGAAATCGAAAGCCAACGTAGTCGAAGCAAACGGCTTCGTCACCCCATCTCGCGCGATCAACCAAGGTCGTCAGGTCCATTATTTATTCTCCCTGGTCGTCATAGTCGTCGAGAAACTTTTGCAGTTTTTCGTACACCATGTCCAACTCACGTTGAAGTCTCTTGTTCCTCGTATGATTAGCTTCCGCTGCAATATACCCCTGAACCTCCTCAATGTCGTCAAGGGAAAGTTCGAGCTTGAGCTTACCGCGTTCCGCCACAGCCAGACGGCCAAAGTCAGGGTCAACAAAAGTGCGCTCACGAATGAGGCGAAGCTCTTCCTCGGAAAAATAAACCGGCAGCTTGCTGCCGTAGCAAATCTTTTTACGCTTTTGCGGCATGCTGGATCTCCATCGGTTCAGTCATCAACGTCGCTTGAATTTCCGCACGTTCAGAGCTTTCCACAAGAGCCCTGGGTGATTTTCAATTTTCGTAATCATCTCTTCATCCCCAGTCAGCAAGGACGGCTTAATCTCTCCATGGTCCAGGAGGCGGCTCAGAAATTCGTTCTCATGCTCCTCAAAGGGGAGGACTATGCTAAGCCCCTCTTTGCACTCGGACACGAGGCGCTTAGCCCAACCTTCGACTGTGTCAAGGGCTTGTACCGTGCTCGTTCGGAGAAGAGGAAGTAGGAACTTTCTCAGCTCGTCTAATTTGAAGTTGACGTCACCGGTTGAAACCTTCCGCCAGTCTTTGCGGTTCATAGCTCCAAAAACGACAAAGCATATCCGTAAGATTTCCCGATTGAACGAAGCGGAACTAAAGAGCTGGTGAGCGTCGAACAAGTCCCTGCTTGTACGCCTTGATAGAAGCGCTGCCAGTTTGCCGGCAGCAAGCTCATGGACATCAACCAAGCGGATCTCATTGCTCCTATAGGAGCCGACAGCGCGTGAATCCCTAGTCACCGGCGGCGATAGAGGGATACGGAACATAAAATTCAGATCCAGCTCCAGATTTGCGTTCTGTCCTAAGGCGCTTGAATAGCGCAGATACCACTTCCCGCCGGCGTGTTCACTCGGGACACGACGAACTGTGAATCCCTCTCGCTCGCAAACGGCGGCTATGGCCTGTTCAACCAGCGGACGCTCTCCCTCCATAACGGCTTTGTCCGAAGACCCTATGTAGTTAACATCGATGTCTACGGAGAGGCGCGGTACATCAAAGACAAACAGATTTAGAGCCGTCCCTCCCTTAAGCGCCAATCTTTCTTTAAGAAAAGGATGGCTTCTTAGCGCCGTGAGCAAGCTCAGCAAGCGCACTGCTTTCTCCAGCGTGTCGGGGCGAAATGCTGTGGCGGCTGCCTCAGCGAGGAGCCTTTCCTTCGAGAGATTCATAGGATTTCCTGCCACGACCGTTCCATAACCTCGACGGGGACGACCAGATTCCACTCGGGAACGAGGCGCCCGGATTTTCGAGCGCTACGATCCAGGTAGTGGGGCTTCCGAGGGCAATGCTCACGGAGCAACGCAAGATGTTTTTCGGTTACCATTAACTCCTGGCGGCGCTGCGCCAGATAGAATCCCACCTTGGCAGTCGTCGTTGCGTTTCCCAGTAATAGCGTGTATTCCACAACGCGGTCCAGGTCGAAGAACTCGACCGAATCAAGCGACCGCCAGATTTCTTCCCAACCTCCTCCCAGAACCGGCCGGTCCAAGACATCCACCAAGGTTCGCTCAAGACTTGTCACGCGGACGTCTATTCCGCTGCGGTCGACAACGTCGACGGCGAAGGATTCTTTGCCACTCTCTTGCAGCGTTTTGGGAAATGCCACGGCGCGAAAGGTGTATCCACGAAATGTCGCGGGACGAGGCAATCGGCTCGTACAGTACAGAAACTGGTCTCGGACGGAATATGCCTTCCCATGAAGTTGCAGAGCCGTGTGGTATGCGACCACCGCGTCGCTTGTCATCTTCGCAGCAAGTAGAAAGGGATCCACCGGGCAAGTCTCAGCGTTCAAACCAGGTGGAACTGAGACATACAGGCCGCGCCGAACACGTAGGATCCGACCAGTGTTTGTATAGTATGCGAGCAGGGACTCCAATGTCCTCTTACTACGGCGCTGCTCCCCGGTCAGTGCAGCCTCGAATTCCTTGGATGTGAAGACGGGGTGCCTGCTTAGAAATTCTTTGAGCTTCATTGCTTATCTCTACTTGACGTTATTTTACGAAACACATAATAAAGTTACGTGTTTCGAAGTCTTTTGTCAAGTATCCGGTTGTCCTTACTTGACCAAACCTAACAAAACACGCAAAAAATTTGCGGGTTTTGGTCTTCAAGATCAAGTAGTCCAGACCGGCGAAAAGGAGGAAAAGCCGCATGCAGGAATCGAATAAGATCACTACGACTTTAGGGGAGACCTTCCTGGAGATGATGCGTCAGGCTGTGCGTGAAGAGATTCAGACTCTGATCCGGGACCTTCGCGAAAAGGATCGGTTGCTCACAGCGCAGGAAGCCGCCCGAATCCTCTCTGTATCTCCGGATTGGCTTTATCACAACGCGAGGAAGCTTCCCTTCACTCGTCGGCTGGGACCCAAGATGCTGCGATTCTCCCAGCTTGGGATCAAAAAGTGGATTGGTACAAGGAGTATGTCCTAAAAGATAACTGTGCTCTTGCCACGCTCTCCCTTAAAGACAAATCCGAATTCGGCCGGGGATGACGGGCGATCTCTGCAATGCACGAGGCTACTTTCTGGGAAGGCCGAGATCGGATTGAGACGTTTGGAATGCCGACAAGAGATTGGTAGGACTCCTAACGCAATTGCCGTATGCTATCCCCGGAAATTCCGGAAATTCGTCCGATCAAACGCATTTGTAAGGCGTAATCTCTACCCCATATCCGGAGCGCGGCAAAGTCGCCTGAAACAGTTGCACATGGGACCAGTCCCCTGGGGTTGAGACTTTTCTGCAAATGTGGTCTGCGTTCTCGCGCGATATCTGCGCACCCAGGATAAGCACCTTAATTGCCCGCCGGGGAATCTCAAATAGATAAATCGGTGGGATTCCGGGAATAGATAAATCACGCTCTTCGAGCTTGCGGATCATTCGCCATTCGCGCTCGTGTGTCCAGATGTTGGATTTTCGTAGGAACAGCCGAACAGGTAAGTCCTTGTAACGTGACCCTGAATGTACATACCCAGCCAAGCGGAGAAATCCATCGTTAGATGAGAGCGATATCCGCTGATCGGAATATTCAACAGGGAAGAAATCGTGTGCGTTCTTGAAAAACGGGTGGTCCGCGTCAAAGCCTACAACGACGCCTTTATGAGCGTCGGCGTACAGGGACCACATAAGGAAGTTATCACTCGACTGCGTCACACAAAAAATACCGTAAGTTTCGTTAATATATTTTAGCAGGTCCGCTAATTGCTTTTTGGCGTTTTGTCGATCCAGCTCAGCCATCGAATTGATCCCCGGCGGATAATGTATCCCAGGGAATTCTTCTGGTGTAAATCGTCGCTTCGGCCCAGTCGCTAAAAATGTGGGCAACCAACGCTCCACGTCCTCCGGGGAGGTGATCCCCATTTTGCGAGCCTGCTCTTTAGCTTCTTCGACGTCCTCAGTGGCATGAGTCTCCATTAAGATCTGTGGATAGCACTCAAGAGGGTCGTTTAACCGGTTGGGCTGGGTAAACCGAAATAGCCCCTTGTCCAAGAAATCAAGCCGAGCGGTATATTTAAAGTAACAACTTCCGACTATCATTTTCTCCTGGGTTACATTCTACTCTCGAGCCGAAATAATCGTCAATCAGTGTGGCTGTTATGAGTAGCCGTCTGAAAAAGGGTTTTTAGAACTATCCGAGTATTGATAATCAATTTCTGTTCCAAGCATGTAATTGAACGCCGGCTCAGTTTTGTCTAAGAGACTGTCTTGCTCGGCAACGTTCGGAGCGGTCACCTCCCCATTGCCTTTCGAAAGCGTTGACAAAAAGATCTTGGGTTCAATAGTATCCTCGGTCGATGAGTTCGGAAGAGTACCTTACGGTCAACGAGCTGGCCGCTCTACTGAAGGTAAGTCCCAAGACGATCAGAAACAAAATGGCGTCAGGAATCTTTAGAAAGGGCGTGCACTATTTCAGCCCTAAAGGTCTCCCGCCCCGATTCAAGTGGTCTACGGTCCAGGCATGGCTGGAGGAGAAAGACCAGCCAAGGCAGGAAGAAGAGGATCTCATCCCTATGGCGCGCGGCTATTTCCTGGGAAAGCCGAGATCGGATTGAAAATCCGTGGAATACCGACAACAGATTGGTAGGACTCCTAAAGCAATTGCCGTATACTATCTCCGGAAATTTCCCCGCTGCGGAGGTAGATCAATTGCCGAGGGGTTTATCGCAGCCCGTTAAGGACAATCTTGAAAAGTGCCGCTCTGTGGCAATAGCCGCAGTGGACGTGTATAACCGACCGGGACCGCGTTTCCGAACAGCACAATATCTCGTACTCATCATCATCGCTTGGACAGCACTCTTCCATGCAATCTTTTATAGGCGTGGCCGCCGACCATGGTTCCGCCAACGGACTGGTGCTGCCGGCACAGGCGTACGATACTTGAGAGTTGACGGAGAACCCAAGCACTGGGACTTAGCGGAATGCCTTAAACAATATTTCTCGGATAAGAATCCACCCGAACGAAGTAATCTTGAATTCCTCCTAGGGTTACGAAACAAAATCGAGCATCGGCATTTGCCGCAATTGGACCCGGCACTCTATGGAGAGTGCCAGGCTGCGCTACTGAACCTCGAAGAGCTCTTGGTTCAGGAATTTGGTTCAAGGTACGCGCTTGTCGAACAGTTGGCTGTTTCCTTACAGTTTTCCCAGATAATTCCCGAAGAAAAGAAAAAAGCGACCAAGGCTCTTGCATCGAACACTGCTCGTAGTGTTAAAGAGTATATCGAAAAATTTCGTGGCGGCCTGCAGGACCCTGTTCTCAATAGCATGAAGTATTCCTTCAGTGTCTTCCTGGTGCCGAAGGTTGCGAACAGGCAGAGTGCTGCCGATGTAGCAGTCCAATTTGTCCGAATTGACGAGGCTAGCGAAGAGGAGTTAGCCCGACTGGAAAAGCTTAATGTATTGATCCGTGAAAAGCATATTCCAATTGCCAACCTCGACCTATTTAAACCTGGACAGGTTGTCTCGCAGGTTTGCGATCGACTCCCATACCGCTTTAACATCGACCTACACACTCGCGCCTGGAAGTATCACAAGGTCCGCCCGTCCAAAGGTGATCCTCATCCAGAGCGCACGCGATCGGAACACTGTGTGTACGACAAAGTCCACAAAGACTACCTTTACACCCGTGCTTGGGTCGAAAAGCTTGTACAAGATCTCTCCGACACACAGGAATTTCAACGCATCCTGGGCTGCCCTGCTCGGTCAAAGTAAAGATAGATAAACATTGTCACGCGTCGTTAGCCTACGCGGAGGCGACACACATAGGTCAACTGCGAATGTCACCTTCATCAGCGTCTTGTATTTACATCAACCGCTGGCTTTTACCCATGCGGTTCCTATGCCCTCCCCTAAAGACGAGGCCGAATCCGGCGGGAGCCTTGAGGTCCAATCGGCTCAATCAAAACCTTCGTTACGCAGGGATGCCCTGCGCGTACTCAACGAGCCGGCACAGCGCGTTCACAAGCTCCATCTCCTCAATCGAGTGACAGCGTGCCTCAAGGAGTCGTGGCGAGCAGACGAGAAGAGCGAGGCACTGCGCGCGCGAAATCGCAACGTTGAGCCGATTGCGGGAGAACAAGAAGGCGAGATTGCGCGGCACGTCCTCGCCGCTCGAAGTAGCCATCGAGAAAAAGACAATAGGCGCCTCCTGCCCCTGGAACTTGTCAACAGTACCCACACGCACGCCATCCGGGAGCCCGACACGTAGTCGGCGCACCTGAGCGTTGTAGGGTGCAACAACCATGAAGTCCTGCTCGCGTAGCTGGCGGGTAGTCCCTTCGGCGTCAGTGAATGAACCCTGGAGCATATCCGCGATCATGGTCGCAATCTGTGCAACCTCCTCATCGGAGGCGGAGCGATTGCCCTGGTGCTCGACCGGGACGAAGCGGATGCCCGTACCAGAGGTGGTCGTTCGCCGCACGGCAGAGTTGTCGGAGTGCAGCCGGCCAGCGTAGACGATCTCTGAGATGAACGCGCAGACATCAGGGTGCATCCGATAGCTCCGCTCAAGGAAGACGCCGCGATCTTCTGGGATTGTGGGCGCTTCCCCGAGCAGATGTTCGAGCACCGACGCGCCGCTACCCTGTGGATGTATACCCTGGGATACCTGTGCGAGCTGGAGAGGATCGCCAAGTAGGATCAGATTGCGCGCCGAGGTCCCCATCGCGACTGCGTCGGCGAGCGAAACCTGCCCCGCCTCGTCGATCATAAGATAGTCGAGCATGCCGTCGAGCTCACCCCGCGAGAAGAGCCACGCGGTACCAGCGAGAAGCTGGATATGAGGGCTCATCTGGACGACTCTTGAGACTTCTGGTTCGCTCTTGATGAAGTCGCCCTCATACTCCGATTCGGGATTGCCGGCGGTCGACTTCTTCAGACCCTGGAAGCTTACGCCTTCTTGGCGTGCAACGGTCTCGATCTCGTCGAGCAAGTTGTGGATCGCCTTGTGGCTTTGCGCTGCCACCCCGACCCGCTTCCCATTAGCAAGCAGGTGTACGACGAGGCGAGCGCCGGTCCACGTCTTCCCGGTCCCGGGTGGACCCTGCACGAAGAGATGGCTTGCGGCGAGGCCCAGCGCGAGGGCCTTCATCTCGGTGAGATCGGTCGTCTGAAGTTGCTCACCTGCGGTGCACCCCTGAATGCGAGGGCGTTCACGGGCGAGAATCGCTTTGAGTCCTGGATAGCGCCCGTCACCCCTTTGGATTGACTCCGCGACCCTAAGGATAGCGTTTCGTTGCTGGCGATCGTCGTAGGGACCACCGGCGATGAGCGCTTGGGGAAGCGGCAATGTCGAGAACTTCGGGCCGCGCAAGAGGCGGAGCGTCCCAGTCGCATCGTCGATCTCGAGGATCTCGCCAGCGCTCTTGCCAGTTGCCGGATCGTCGGCTGATCCCGGTCCGAGTTTGTGGTCCTGCGGCGGAAATCTGAGGGTGTGGACAACCGACTTCTTGCGCGGCTCAGGCGCTACGAGAGGGTCCACTTCCAGACAGCCAATCGATTCAGGGTCGTCGACGAGTTCCTCCGGCGTCATTCCGAGGCGCTCGAAGTACCGCCACCAAGCCGGCCGTGCCTCGCGGCGGTGGTACTCAAGAAGTTCGGCGGCAAGCCAACGAGCCGTCCCAGGCTCAGCACCCTCTAGGAGCTGCTCGCGCAGGAGCTGGCGGACCTCGAGCGCCTCGGCCGCCTCTTCCGAGACGGCCCGTGGTTGCGGGATCTCCGGCCAGGGAAGGTCAAGCGAACGCAACCCATGGAGCCAGTTGAGCAGCCCGAGTGTCCCCCGGCAGTCATCTTCATTATACGCAGCAATCTGCCCGAGCGATTCATTGTCCCTGGTCGCGAGCCATTGTTCATAGCTAAGAATGGCCTGCATGCCGGAACGCACAGCAGCGGAGCGTGTGAAGTCGAAAAGGACTTCCAGCTCCTTGAGCGAGTAGCTTGAAACCCCTGCCCGCAGCGCCTGGCGGAATACGGTGTGAAGGTCCACGAACGTTTTCCGGCGGAGCAAGTCATCAACCTGCGATTCGCGTGTCGCATACTCTCCCATCAGTCGCTTGATGGCACTCGGCTCGTAGACGCCAAAGTGGTAGACGTGGAGATCGGAGTAAATAGCGAGCCTTGCATGGACGAGGTCGACAAAGTTTTCGAGAGTGCGACGCTCTCCGTCGCGGTCGTGCGCCCAGAATACCTCATACCGGGGCTCAGCGGCATCGAGAGTGAGGACGCCGAAGAGAAAGTCGAGGCCTCGCGCCGGCTCGAAAAAGGGATGTCCCTCAAGGTCGAGGATGATGTCGCCTCTTGAGCGCTGGGGGAGAGCCGCGAAGCCGCGCCCGCTCTCAATCGGAAGCTCTCGCCATCCGATCTTCCCCGAACGTTGACGCTCGAGTTGTAGGGCAGCTTGCTCGCGCAGCCCCTCAAAAGTCGGCCCTGGCATCTTCGGGATGCGGGTGGATAAAGGTGCCTCAGCCAGCGCCGTCAGTGTGGTGATTCCTGTGGCCACAAGCCGCCTGACCTGGTCGCGGCGGATACCAGCAACGCGGACGAGATGATCCTCGCGCTCCCAGCGCTCCTCACAGGGCAACTGAAAGTCGCACAGCGAACAGTGGTCGCAAGGGTATGGGGAAGTCTGTGGCCGCCCAGCAACGACGGCCTGGAAGCGCCGTTGCACACGGCGGTAGTAGGCCGAAACGTTCGCGAGCCGGATCGGGATGCGCTCGCGTGTCCCGAGGACGACATGGGCAACCTCAGGCTCGACCTTCTGAATTCGCCCCAGCGCCTGGGAATAAAAGCAGAGCTGGAGCGCGTGCTCGGGTCGCGGATGCCTCGCCAGCTTAGTATCGAGCACCTGGTAGCTCCAGGGACCCAGCGCGGAAGGCCGGTCGATCCGCTCGAGAAAGTCAGCGATCCCATGCCACCCGTCCGCCAGGAACACGGCCTGATAGATGTACTCCGAACCAGCAGCGATTGCCTCGGCGGTTGCCTTGGCCGCAGCCGCAAAGTCGCGGCCTTCGCCGAGGCCAACCCGAGTCACCACATGGCCCGCCGTGCCGAGCGCCTCAAGGAAATTACGCTCGTGCTCCTCGCCCTTGCGCTTAATCAGATCGGCGTAGGCGTTCGCGAAGCTCGGACGTGTGTTCTCCTCGAGCGCGACGGCAAGTTCGAGCTGCGTCAAGTGCTCGCAGGCGATGAAGTTCGCGAGGTCTGAGGGGGAGGAAACAAATTGGCCACCGACCAATTGCATGTTGTAATCCAAAGACCGACGTGTTCCAGGTTTTTAGTCACCTCTAGTCACACAGGGTATGGGATCAGCGTCTCCTCTTTCTTTGCCGTTTTTGTCTAGGTGTAACTGTCTAAGTAAGCTAGAAGCATTCGTATAACGTAGCGAACATGCACGTCTCTTCGTGAGAGCCATTCCCGGATCTGCAAGGGAGGGTAGAATGGCTCCCCTTTTCCATTTGCACGAATGTGGAGATCAGCAACAAGTCGCGCTAGTGCTATTCGCTGGCTACCTTCCAGGCGTGGGCACTCACCCCAACCGAATCTCTTTAGTTCCTCGGCGAAGCGACGGAGCGCTAGCTTTTCCTCCGGTGGTGTGCTGATTTGAGACTCAACCTCCTGAAGGATTCCTGGAAGCTCCGCCCGAATTTCCTGTCGCGCTTCCGGAGTGGCCATAAAGACAAGTCTCAGATCACCCAAGAGCGGGTCGCAGCAATAGGTGCTAAGAGTGCGTAGAGCAGCTACCCAGGACCGGCTGGTTGCCAGTCGGAAGACACTTTCAACCTCATCAATAAGTAAAAGCAGCCCTATGTGTCCTGTCGCCTTCAGGAGACTGATTACCTGGACGAAGTGATGGCATACAGCCCTGCGATAGATGGGATTACCAGTCCGGGCACCGAGCATCTTGGCCCCTAAATATTCGCAAACTACGTCGATTGTCAGTGACTCTTTCTCCAAAGAAATTAACTCGTCTGCTAAATGTAGATTACCAGCATTAGCTCTTGCCCACTGCACAATCTCTGATCGTCGGGTTCCATTCCACCACTCCTTGAACAATTCAACGATACCAACGGCGGACCCGTAAGGGCTCACTGTGGTGTCAAGCATGAACGGGAGATGACGCTGGGGCTGCGCCAAACTTCCATCGGCGGTATTTGCGACCAACGAACCTACTGCCCACCCTTTTGTACATCCAACATGTCTGGCCAGCCCTAGGAAGTGACTCTTTCCTGTCCCAAATTCTCCAGCGACTGCCATCCAACGTATTCTGTTTCGCTTATCTAGAATGTTGTTCAGTTTTTCTTTTACATTCTCCATCCCCACAGTCAGCGAGGGGAGTAGGCTAATATCCACCGGTATCCCGGACTTCAATCGCAACAGTTGCATGCGCAGCCAGGCCGGAGAATCTAAGAGAGGCGTCCCAACCATCCTTTCAACCTCACTTTTCGACTGTCATGCTCCATCTCATCCTGAGGAACAATCTTAGACCCCTTTGTTGAGGCATATTCTCACTAAGCTTTGCTTTGTTGGAGTAGCTGAACTGCCGCTCTACACAAAACCCTTAGTCGGCCTGACTCACCCCGATGACGAGTCATTACGTCATTAACAAGCTGATCAAGGGTCGAATCCGTAACGCTGAGTTCGGGCCGCCAATCAAATGCGCGGCCGTGGATATGCCTAATCTTACGCGTGAGCTTACGATAGTCATCACTGGTTAAGGGATCAGACGCGAGATCGATGACCACGGCTCGGTAGTCGATTCTTCCTGGCTTGCCTGCAAGCTTATGTAGGAGTTCACTGTCAATGGGCTCAACCCGTTCTCGCAAGGCCTCGTACTCGCGGAATCCACGTTCGCCCGTGAAGATCTCCGGGACGGCTGCGCAGTAGAAGCAGGCACCTTCCATGCCATTAGCACCATCGACGTTGTCGAGAAGCTCTCTGAGATTCTGATAAGCCTGGCTGCGGCGCTTTTGACTAGGATAGCGAACTACGCTCTCAACTTCGTCAAGGAATATTGCAAGTCCACCATAGCCAATAGCTCTTAGGAAAGACACCATGCTACGTAAGATTTGCTTAGAATTGGCCTGGCTAACTGGCTGAAGAATGCCGCGATCACGCAGCCGCAAGTTTTCGCCTCTGAACCAACGAAGAACCTCCTCTAGTCGTTGCCAATCCTGATCCAACCGGTGAGTTACATAAGCTTTTACGGCAGCGGAAAAGTCGCCAACTGGGTTTGCCCGACGCAGATGCTGATTCAACGAATCAAGGACACGCTGCTTTACCACAAGGGTAGCTGTTTTTCCGAAATCGAGATCCCGGCTGTGAAGTTTTTGTTGTCGTGAAACCCAATCATCCAATATCCAACGCCAACCGTCCAAGTCGCCAGGATCGACCATTGCCCTGCGCTCCTCAATGATCGCTCGACACACGCAGTTATTGATGACCGCTACGTAGACCTCTTGAAACCGGTCCAGCCGTACTTCGTCACTTAAACAGACGTAAGTGGTTACCCAGTTCCGCTCAAGAGCAAACGCTCTCACCATGGCGATGAAATGGGTTTTTCCTTCGCCGTAGTCCCCCCGGATAAATCGGACCACAGCCCCTCCTACCTGTTGGATGTCATCGAGTATTTCATCTGCTGCGACAAACCAAGCTTCCCTTCCCACGTTAAGAGCTACAACCCCTTCAAGGGGACACGTACCACTCTGGAGCCTGCTTACAATTTTTTTTGCACGTTCGGATGTGAGAGGAAACAGCTCCACCATCTGGGCTCCCACTGGAACTATAGCTTTCCCTTTTTAGAGAAAGCGATTCGGCCGCATGAGCCGAGGTGTCGTGTTGTGGGGAAATACATAAATATCGTGTGCTTCGCAAAAGAGCCGGTGCTAATTTCCAACCGACGCCCGTCGGTCGTGTCAGTGACTTCCGATGCCAGGGTCCGTGTAAGGTCTGCCCGAAATTGCGCAACACTATAAGCCACAAAATTGTCCAATGAAGGGTTCCGAAAAAACTTTTCCCCTTGCCGGGCCCAAACTATTTGGGCAAGAATGTCAAAAACGGGAATCGGTTCCCCGTCAGGAAGCGCGCGCTCTCTCTTGGCCTTATCATACGCCCTTGAAAGCTCGACGAGCCATTTTGCTGGGTCGAAATCCTTCCTGAGGAGTACATCTCTTTCCGTCTCAATAGCCTTGAGAAGTTGGTCAAGTGAGAGAGAACCAAGAGACCGACCGTTAACAATGGCCTTCCCCCGATCGGGATCGACCTTGACAAAGATAACCTGCTCGACAACTGGTTCGGGCCAGTTGCCCTGCACCGTCCAGCCACGCTGAGATACTTTTTCCAGGAATCTTTGTTGTAGGCTTGAGCGCTCTTGATTTAGTAGTTCCTCCGTAGCTGAAATGGCCTCGTCGAGATTGTTCGGCATGGATGTTTCGTGGGTCTTCCAGGCATTGCGTGCACTCTTTAAGCAAGAAAGAACTTCAGGCGAGGGGTAGTCTTCCGGCCCTGTGTGAGAGCTGCGAAGAACTTTGTCCAATCGGTTCAGCGGACCGGCAAGGCTTTTGAGTTTTTCGACAAGCGATATGAGGGTAGCGCCAATTTTTTCTTCGACCGGGAAAAGAGTCCTTTCCCCTGCCTTATTCGGTTTCCGATTCGTCATCCTGTGCATGCCTCCTAAAATGGGTTTCAGGTCGAGCTATAGAATCCACTCGAACGGCAAACCGTTAGGTTAATCCCTAATTGACCCCGACCTCTTGTATTGGGTTCTCAAGAAGCGGTCAACTATGAAACTCAGCTGAACAAAGAACCTCTATTTCCGCGGTCCTCCTGAGATTCTTCGTCCAACCCCGTCCTGCCTAAGTCGCTCGCGAAGAGGATCAACGTCCACCCGGATGAGGAACTCTCGGTCGAGTCGGGACCCCCCCGAATAGTGCAGATATGGTCGATACGGGCCTTTGGCCATCTCGGACATCATCCGGAACATCTCGTCAACCTCGATAATTACGCCCTCCTCGATTGCGAGGAGGCAGCCAGCAAGAGCTACTGTTCGAGCAGGGGTAAATCCGATTTCTCTACCAACAAGCGGAAACCCTCTGGCGAAGTAATCCAGGCGTCGAAGGTCATTTTCGGCGGGTCGAGCTAAAAACCCGTATATCTCGGCTGACCACCGAAAGAAATTCCGCTGGATTAGGACATGTTGCTTCAAGGGACTGTTGCGTAGCTCTCGCCAGGCGTTCGCCGCCCGCTGTGTTGCTAGGACAGGAGAAAAGGGCTGTTCGTGATCGGCGACGCCTGGGATACGTTCCAGAAGACCTAGATCGACCAAGTACTGCCTCCGGGGTCTAAACTGATTTTCTAAGGAGCTCTCCGTTTGGCTGACAAGGCGTTGTCGTAGTCCCTGAATTTCCTTGAGGACCAAGGTCTGATCAATGGGTAGCTCTTTATTCAGCACGCCAATGAGATGATTGATGGCTTCCACCAGATCGTTAACTTGTGGCTCAGGAGCTTCATTCATATATTGTCTCGCTGAGGAAGCGCGTTTTTTTCTGACCCCTGGGGCACTATTTTTTACTGTCTTCCGCTCCGAGGCGAGTGGCTGCAAGGAATAGATCTCAACCAAGAACGGCATGAGGATGTCGGCACTCAAGACTACGAAAAGATTACTGAGGGCTAAAATTGGGCGTTTCCAGATGTGAAAAGGGTTTAAGTCCAGGCAGCCGTTGGGGAACTCCTGGTCCATATCGAGAAGAATTCCTTGAACTAGGACTCCAAGTTCGGTTAGAGCATAGCTTGGCCCGATTAGGCCCATATACCGAGCCATCTTTAATATTTGTGCACATCCACTCCGGACGATTATTCCGGTCGCGTCCCCCACTTCAGGTTGATTGAGCCATATTTCGTGGAGGTAGTGGATCGGTGAGTCTGTGGCCCCTTGTTTGGGCAAGCGTCCCTTCCCCGCACTCCATCCCGTAGCCCTCATGCGTCCCTGTGTGGGTTTTTTGTGGCCAACGAGAAGGCTGCCTTGCTGATAATTGGGGTCCTCCGGATGGATTTTCCGGAAGATGAAGTCCTCGAATCGCCGAAGGAGACTAGCATGGCTGTCTAGTTGGCGACCAGCGACGAGAGCCACGCAGTTGAGGTAACCCAGACGCATTTGATCCTGGTTCAGGTATGTCAGAAGCCGCATCAGCTTACCTCGCCCCCATGGACTCGGATGCGTGGACGCACACTCATTACAAAAGCCCGCCCTTGGCCCTCCCGGGCCGTCACAGTTGTAGCACTCGCAACGACACACTGGCCGACATCTAATGATCGAATGAGGCGATCGTACGAGAATTCGCGTTGTTTCAGTGCAATCCTGTCGGGCATCTGGGCCTGCATGTTTTTCTCTGTGATCTCGATCTCTTCGCGAGTTAGAAGCTGGTGGATAAAACAAGTGTCCACTTGCTTTCGGACCTTTGCACTGATGGCCGAGA
>Ga0114945_10000853_pt1 | contig 19419 bp, 23 predicted proteins | sample OV2TP3_FD_87194 | JGI IMG/M metagenome (GOLD analysis project Ga0114945, IMG submission 87194) | Hot spring microbial communities from Beatty, Nevada to study Microbial Dark Matter (Phase II) - OV2 TP3 | ecosystem: Environmental > Aquatic > Thermal springs > Hot (42-90C) | place: USA: Beatty...
AATCTTTGCCGGCATTTGGACTCTCTCTAGGGAGGATCACCCGGAATGTGCTCCCTTTGCCTACCTCACTGTCAACCAGTATCCTGCCTCCCAACAGGCGCACTAATTTTTCACTCACCGCCAACCCCAATCCCATTCCCTGGTAAACGCGAGTCTCAGAGCTATCGACTTGACGGAAGTCGCCAAAAATGAGTTGGTGGGCATCTCTGCTGATGCCGACCCCGGTATCAACTACCGCGATCTCAACGGCATCTCCCCTAGAACAGGCCCTAAGCACGATCTTCCCCTCCGATGTGAACTTCACGGCATTGTCGAGAAGGTTATGCAAGATCTTCTGCAAATGCTTCTCATCAGTTTTAATTTGACGAAGCGCACGAGGAATGTCCTTGATAAGAACAAGGGAGTGCTCTTTAACCCGCTTGTCCCATTGGTGCGCCAGATTCTCCAAAAGCACTTTCAGGTCCACGAGACCTGGTTTGACCTGCACAATGCCTGCCGACAGGCACGCAAGATCTAAAAGATTATTAACCAAGCTCAACATATGATGACAACCGTTCATAGCCTTGGTTACCCCGGAGCGCACCTCATCCCCGATGTCTCCCCTGAGGCCATCTAGCAACAGGGAAAGGTTACCGATGATGACATTTAAGGGGGTACGAAGCTCGTGGGAGATATTAGCAAGGAACTGGGAAATACGGCCTGTTTGCCATTGCTTGGAGGGCTTTTGTGCGGAAGATTCGGGCCTTACCTAAAAGACTTTGCTAAAAGCCTAGGGTAAACCCGCTACCCTTGCCCGTAGGTACCGGCTTGATGACGTGTCCCGTTTTTTTTTCGGTGTATGACAAAAGGCTTGGCAAGCCCTCCACTACGCTTGTTCCGAAGAGTATAATTACGCTCCCCCCTTAGAAGCACTAGCCCATGTCTTCACGGATTCTACTGCAAGAACCAGAGCTGCTAAAGAGCCAAGGATTGCAGGAATAATATATACCTGCCCATAGTTAAGGGCCTCCCACCAGTGCCCGAAGACCGGGGAGCCTAGCCATGCACCGACCCAGCCGATAACAATTTTGGAAAAGAAGGAGGCGAGTCCTGGGGTCGCATAGTAATTCAAGCCGTAATGCAAGACAGCAGAGACGACCACGCTGATAATCGATAAAATAAGAAAGCTAATAAAATCCATGCCGATCATATTTCTCCCTCCTAACTGCTCAGCTCGATAATTCAGGTTCTCGCTCCTCCAGAGTACTGGGGGGTGGCAGGACCGCTTCCTCCCCTACCCCTTCTTCCGCCTCGGCTGCGATCAAGGCCCCCGTAGCTACACAATTAAACGGGTCCTTGGCCATCCTCACCTCTCCTATCTCGAGAGGGAAGTTACTCTTGCGAAGGGCTTGGGTAAATCGTTCGACGAAACCTTTGGGAGCAGCGGATCCTCCAGCCAAAATGATTGGAAGGGGTTCGGGAAGTCGCGGAATCCTAACAGTCTTTTCAAATTCCTTGTTTATCTTATCAAGGACGTATTCAATTAATCTGTCATAGCAGATGGACAAGGCAATATCGATCTTAGAAACTCCTTCTGTCTTGCTTAAATCAAGGCTTGATTCCTTGATAGAGCAGATCAGGCTCGCCTTTTCCCCCACAGCCAGTGCTGCATTCTGGTCTATCCAGTCTCCCGCCTTCGCAAGGCTGAACGTCAGAACGGGAATGGACCTGAACGCAAAACAGACGTTCACCATCCCCCCACCGAACGATATGCCTATTCCGGTAAAGCGATGATCTGCCAGCTCGGAAAGAACAACGGCAAGCCCTTCATTGATGGGCTTGGCTGAGTATCCCAGCTTTTGTAGCATTCCCTGCAAGGTCTTCTCGTGATAAACTAGGTTCGCTTCCGCATCCAGAGGAGGTCCCGGGATAGAGTAGTAGAGGAGCTCCCCTTCGAGCTGCGGCTTCCCCAGAAGGCCCTTGATGATCATCTCGATCATGGAGAGGGCATCTTTCTCAGAAGGGCTTATGATCCCGCTGCTGAGCGGTCGCCGGGCATCTTTGTTAAAGACATTGGCGAATACCATCGCATCAGTTCCCACAATGTAGAGTTGATCCCCGTTTTTTACATATTCGACCTGAGCTCGCGTCAGTATCGCCTCGGTGAAGCCGTATTGCTCGATATCTATAAATGCATTTCTCTCGCTATGCCACACGATCTCCCTCCCACAGCTCTCAGCGCAACGCACGAAAGAAGTACCGACATCCAATCCCTGACCGAAATCCCGACGTCTATCTTTTGCCATCCTGACCTCCATTTCGTGTGAACCCAGGTGACGCTCCTTTAAGCTTCTTAAGGCTGCTCACTATCCGAGCGACATCCATGCGGCCCCGGTGTACGCGTCCCAGCCGTTCAAAATTAGACTTCATGTTGACCTCTTCTCTTAGATCAACAAAGGGGACCTCGTCTGTTGCTCCCTGATTCTCAGCGATCCTTGTTGCCCTTTCCCCCAAGACTGCCCTCCAGACCTCTTCCGCATAGCTGTTTACCACCGTCCTGATTGCCTCCTTGATCCACACAGGAACCCTTTCCTCGACATCCACGGGCTCCTCAGCCGGAAGGGCCTCCAGTTTGTTATACAAGGAGAGGGCATGATACCTCTTCCCCTCTGCCTCATAGTTTTTTGCTATCCTAAGCACAGCCTCTCTTGCCTCTCGAGCCTCCTGAGTGCGAGCTTGCTCCCGCATCAGCTTGAGGTAGAGATCGGTGGCCCGGTAAATCTCATTCCTCTGGGCAAAGTGCTGAGCTCTCCCTAGAAGGAATCGGCGAGCCACGGCACTGGCCGTGTCCATTTTTGACTTAAAGGACATCTCCTCATCCTGCAGCGGGATCAAACTCTTTGTCCATTCCCTGACCAACGGCCGTCTGCCTACTCCTTTATCATCTTTCTTTGGGGTTTTCCATCCCCCGAATGGCGGTTCCCGGAAGCAGAGCTTTCCAGTTGCTCTATCCTCTTTTTGAGGGCTTCGAGATCCTCCTCCTTTTGGGCAAATTGTCTCTCCCTTTCCTTCTCTACCGCCCTTTGGCTGAGAAAGGGATTGTTGACCCACCAATCGATCCCTATCTCCTTGGCTTTATCCACTGAGCAGATGAGCAGGCGAATCTGGATACTCAGCAGTTCGATGTCTACCAGCTTGATCTTGATGTCCCCGGCAATAACAATCCCCTTGTCCAACACACGATCCAGCACGTCCGCCAAGGTTGAGCTTTCGATCGAGTGGGGCATGCTTTGTTGTCGTATCATAATATCCCCTTTATAGACTTACAGCAGTTTACCGACAGGGCCAAGGTCAATATTCAGATCCTCTTCTGTCAGGCCGAATTCCTTCCGGAGCCTTTCAATCTCCTGGGCCTGCCCCATCAAGGTCACACCCAGTCTTTCGATCTCGGCACCACTGAGGGCCCCACCCTCGACGCGGCGAGTTGCCTGGTGCTTCAGAATCTCGTGAAGAAGTCTCACAAGCGTGAGTGCCAGTTGGGCGAGCCCGTTCTTCACCTTATCCCCCTGCAGCCTCATCCTGGTTCCCTGCCCATGTCCAACCTCAGGGAGGCGAGCCAGGGGGGAGCTATCCACTTGCATCATCCGGGGAAAGTCAGTTACGGCTTCCGATCCCACATTTTGCTGCGCAAGCGGGGCATCATTTCGATCTGACGACTGGCCAACTTGGGGACGGGACGAGTGTCCGCCGGCCTCGGTATACTCGGTTTTCCCATTAGTGGGCCCGGATTCCCGGCCCCAGAAATCTGGCCCCTGATTCCCGTTAGCTGAACCTCGCGCCGTTTCGATGGAAGTGACCACGAGCTGTAATCCCACGTAAATCAGGTCAATGTCGGCGACCGAAACCGTAGCCTCCCCAACCACCACGACACCCTTATTGAGAATGCGATTGAGCGCCTCACAAAGGGAGACACGTTGCGTATCAACAAGAGAAAGATCAGGCCTAAACTCCCCGTATGCATCAGCCATACATCAATCCCGCCTCCCAAGGTTGGCACCTAAGGCCACACTAGGCGCCTTGGGCATTGTCCGATACAACATCTGTCCTAACTCCCCAAGTTGCTTAAGGCCACGGGGCTCTCCTTCCCGGTAAACCACGGTGTGGTGCTTGCCGCGGAAGGTCTGCCAGAACTTCTCCCTTACGACTGACTCCCTCTCGTATAGGGCAGAGCACAACGGACACCCGTTGGGAGGTGTGGCCAAGTTGAGAAACAGCACCGGCACACTGACTCCCATCCGCTCACAGGCAGCTACTAGATCTTTTGTCTCTTCGAGGGCCATCTCTGTAAGAATGGTAACGGCATACAATGCTGACCGGGACGCATCGCTAAGAAGTGTCCGCAGCCGCTTTAGATCCTTGGACATTTCCACAAGACGCTGGGACACCTTGGGTAAACGAAAGACCTGCTTGTACTTCAGGAACAATCCGAAAAAGACCTTCAGCCACTGGTCGATAAGTTCCGGCATCTCCAGGAGTCGAATCAGGTGTCCGGTTGGCGCAGCGTCAAGAATGAAAATATCGTATCTGTGCTCGGCGAGAAACTCCATGGCCCGGGTCAGGGCCATAACCTCGTCCAGGCCAGGAGGGGATAGATCTAGAATCCTCTCCATCACCTCCCGGTCATACGGCAGGTCCAGATTGGGGAAAAGGGACTGGAGGAATTCTCTCAACTCCTGACTGTATTGGTTCTTGAGGGCGTCGAATTCTGCCTGGGCGTCAATCTCCATGGCTGTCAATCCGGAGCAAATGCGGGTTGGTGTAGGTCCCACCGGAAGGTCCAGACAGTCGGACAGGGAATGGGCAGGATCCGTTGAAAAGAGAAGAATTTCCTTCCCTTCAAGGTCATGAGCCAACCGCACCGCCGTGGCAGAAGCCAGTGTAGTCTTTCCCACACCGCCCTTGCCGGCAAAAATGAACAACGTTGACTCGGACAAGGGGAGGTCTGCCGCCGCTTCGACCCTGGGGGCCCGGGCCACCGGTGCTTCGGGGAGTATCTGTGCTCTGGGAAGCTCTGCGACACCATCCCAGAACGAAGCAAGGGGTCCCGCGCCGCGGACCTCCACAGGGTAAAGTGGAACGCCCCAGAGCATGTACATGGATAGCTTGGTAAAAATATGCTCAAGTTCTCTACTTTGACGGGCGTACCCATCCACACAAGCCGGACACCTACTAGCCGGATAGAGCCTGTTAACCACGATACCGGTGACCGGGATCGCCAAGCGTTCCAGTTCCTCCACCAGCGCGACTGTCTCACGGATGCTCAGGGCCTCGGCGAGCATAACCGGAACAAAACGGCAGCGCATAGGATCCCGAAGCAGGACTTCCATCTGTTTTAGCGAAACGGCCAACTCCTCCAGGAAGCCATCGAGCTCATCAGGACGATAGGAACCGCTGAAAAGCTTCTTCATATAGCGGTGCTTGGCCAACAAGGCATCCAGCGCTTTCAGCCATTTCCGGAGGAGCTGAGGCATGGACAATAGCCTCAGCGTATGTCCCGTCGGGGCAGTATCTACCACAACGCATCCGTAACTCCGATTCTCTACCCACCTTGAGATCTCGAGAAAGGCCATAAGCTCATCGAGACCGGGCAGGGAGAGATCCAAAAACTGGCTTATGTCTTGGTCATCCAGGAATGTTCCCCGGGACGCGATCTCCCGGAGTTTCTGACCATGTTTCTCCTTGAAGGCCGCCAGGCATTCTTGTGCATTCAACTCGAGTATCCGCAAGTTGTCGGGAGGACGAAGGCTATGGAGACTATCGGCCAGCGAGTGAGCGGGATCCGTCGAAACAAGGAGAATGGATGCCTCTGCAGAGCGTCTGGCCAAACTCAGAGCGGCCGCCGTCGCACAGGTGGTCTTGCCTACGCCGCCTTTGCCGCCAAAGAGCAAGAGCCTGAGACCTCGATGGTCCAAAAAAGACGGCACAGCGATGCCCACTCTTATGCATCCTCCGTATCCCGTTTCTCCTCTTCGATATCGGCCCCGCTTTCCTGTATCTTGTCCAAGCGATCGAGGAGTTCTTTCTCCCGAGTTGCGAACTCCTGTTCTGAGATTTTCCCGGTCTCCAGCATCATGTAAAGCTCGCTTAGCTCAGCGGTGATGAGCTCCGCCTCACCTGCCAGTTCCTGTTGAGCGGCGTTATGCACTTCGCGGAAAATCCAAAGGATACTGCGAAAGGGAAAAAGCAGGATGTCGTCAATGATCAGCACTTAGCCTGAGGTCCAGGTCAACAAAATTGTGAGGGGCCCAGGGGCCGTTGTAGTCGAACGAGAAGTTGTTGTCAAATAGCCTTGCCGCTACAAATATTGCCGATTCGAATTCCTCCTGCGCCTCACGCCCCACGAGACAGGCGAGGTTCATTACTTCGCGCTCGTTGCGGCACGGGTTCTGTCGGATCTCATAGCAATGCCGGGACAGGACTTCTTCCACTTTCCCGGTATAGGCATCTCGATCCTCGTTGAGGATGCGATCAAACATCCGCCCGACCTCGATCTTGTCCTCCTGTGTGGGCTCGCGATGAGTGCCGAGAAATCGATCGCGAGCAGCTCTCAGCTCGGCATGGGTATTGACGAAGTACTCGAAGATATTGGGCACATCCCACACGACACGCAAGCCCATCTCTACCTTGCCAGCCACACGTTGAAGTTGTTCGAGGAAAGCTTTCCGGTTAAGGGAAAGGATTCTTCCAACGGCCCTGGAGCCGTCGGCAATGATTCCGAAAGACATCGGCAGCACCGCGCTTTCCGCCATGAGCCGCTTAAGGACCTCGTGGTGGGCTGCGAGGTGGCGACGTTCCGGACGGATCTTCACGTTGGGAACGTCGCTGACTACGGCTGCCACGCCGCCATCGGAGATGGAGTAAACAGTGCTCTCGTTGATGCCGAAAGCGCCGTAGGTTCGTTCCTCAGAATCGGCCACAACGGCATACAGGTAGATTCCGCTCCTTTTCCCTACTCGCTTGGCCATGTCGCTCCGAGGGTGAGTTCAGAAGGTTTCATCGGTCGAACGCCGAGGCGGGGCCTTCGCCAACTTGACCGATTTGAGGCTGCCCTCTTCTGTCTTAATCTCCAGGACCGCGCCACACGCGAGGCACCTGACCTGGCCTTCATAGTTGTCGTAGGCGTCGTCCAGGTCTACCTTGTGCCCACAGGAAAGGCAGTTGACCTTCATGTCATTTTTCCTCATCCATCGCTTACTGCGCTTCTGTTTATCAAAAGCGCCCCGATGGCGGAAGCACACGCAACCGCCTGGCCCCATGCTCAAAACGTCCACGCCACTCCTGGATAAGCCAAAGGCGATGCCCCTGCCTTGAAGCGAGCTTCTCTTCCTCGAATCGCATCCGGCCTCGATCAGGATCGGCCATCGAGACCCCCGTGGCATTCCGGCATGAACGGAAGCCCCTGATGTGTCGCATCGTCCGAATATGAGTGGAGTTCTTCTCCGTGAGCATCTTTTAGTACCTGAGCTTAAACCCGCCCATGTTCTTACGAGGTCCGCCCTTCCTCTCCGCATCCGGGGCCGGCTTGTCGCTGTCGTGCTCGCCCAGGGCCTTCAAGAGCTTACCCTTCTCGGCCTCTATTTCCCGGAAGCGAGCATTAATATTTTTCAAGCGCTCCAATGCAACCTCTTTTTCCTTGCCTCGGCGGACTTTTTCCATCTCCAGACAGCTAATCTTTAGGTAAGCCCGGTACGGAATAGATGCCTGATCGACTCGGCCGGAAAGGGTGCGGATCTCCTGCAAACCTCTTCTTTGGATAGCCATACCTTTAATCCTCTTGCGTCAGCAGCTTTCCATGGTTGTTCTTTGAGCGTTTTGTTCTTGGCCCACAGATCTTTCGGATTATCTCTTCCACCTTCTGCGGCATGAGGGACTGGCCTGCGCGGCTGACCTTTACCGTGTCCGTGTTCAGGACGTCACGGCAAACCCACTGGAACACGGGGTCTTTCCACCGGGGGCGCGCGCCTTGGCGGGCAAGGATCCGGGCGATGACAATGCAGGCCCGAATCGTGGGTCGGCTGTTGTTCACGCCGATACTACGAAGTTCTCTGACGATATCCACGATGGGCTCCGCATCGGGCCTGGGGATCCCTGACTTCGCCATCGTGATCTGAATCTCCGTCTCACGGTCGTAAGGAGTCAAATTAATGGTTATAAGGCGGTCCATCAGAGCATCCTGGGTTTTGTGCACTCCGGCGTATTCCTCAGGGTTAGAGGTAAATATGGCATGGAAATCAGGGTGCACCTCCAGGTAACCCTCTCCGGACGTTCGCAGCCCTGGTATATTGAGGATCTTCTCCGACAGAATGCTGAGAAGGGCATTATTCGCCTCCGGTCGCGAACGTGTGAACTCATCATAGATGAGGGTATCGCCGTTCTGGCACGCCGTGGTCAGGCGATTATCAACCCACAAACTCTTCATCTCCTCTTCGGTTTTCAGGACAGAATGGATGAAGTTATCAATGAGTTTATACTTCCGGTACCCCGCGTCCCGGCCAATCAGGTCGGAACTCCCAAACTCGTCATCCCCATGAATAAGCGTAACCGGGTGCCGAAGCTTCGCGGCGACATGAAAGGCCAGGGTAGTTTTTCCTACTCCGGACGGGCCGGCAAAATGGACCGCGTAACCCGCTTCGAGGTAGGCGAGGGCGCGTTCCGTCACTTCCTGGACATAGACCGTTTGGACGAATCCCTCGCTTGCCTCAGGCAGGATGTTGTCGCCGTTGTTATGAACCCTCACAGTAGTCGCTGGAACGGTTGTCAAATCTTTGGCATCCATCCTTTTACTCCTTCGTCAGCCTAGTTCGGCGGCAACCCATCCGCGGCCTCGGCATTTTAAACAATCCATTGCCGGTGCTGATCCGCAGTCGCCCGTACCCTGGCACTCCGGACATATAACGGTTCGGCTGATCGGCGCGCTAACAACTCCTTTGCCGCTGCAAACAGTACAGGTGAAGGTCTTGACGGCCCCGGTGCCCTGACAATGCGCGCAACGCGTGTGTGGTGCCTCCACCCAAACCACACCCCTCCCCCCACAGACGCAACAGCTGGAGAGCCAGGACATAATCCCGAACGGGTCATTCCCTTTGCCTCTACAAAACGAGCACAGAATTTCTGCTTTCGACATCCCACCTACTTTAGGCCGTCACGGCAGCGACCGTTCGGCAGGCAGCTCAACCATCTTACATCTCGCGGGTGGTCCTAGCGCCTTCTCCTTCTTCGCCTTGGTCCCGTTGGAGGCGGCTCCCCTTCCTCCTCTTCTTCCTCCTCCTCTCTTCTGGCTCTTTCCTCAGCCTCCGCGCGCCTTCGCTTCTCCAATTCCATTTGGCGGCGTTCGGCGGGAGTTGCACCAAACCAGGCCCGGTGGGCGCCAGCAATATCCTTCGCGAATTCCGTTCTCAAGTCAGCAATCCGTTGCCTGATAGCAGTAACTATCGGCTTCAGGCTTGAGATAAATGCCCGGCGACTGGCCCTTGTCCTCCTGGCCATCTCAGCGTGGGATTTGCGGAATCCGGCCTGCATCGCGGCCACAGCGTTCCTGCGATCCTTTGTCACGCGCATCAAGTCATTTATTAGGGCCTTACGCGCACCACGTAAACCGCTTATCTCAGTGCAAAGGCGGGTCATATCACTGGTTAAGACACCCATCCGCGTTATCCTTTCCCTATTAAAATTCCGACGGTCCGATTCGGTGCGTAGTATAAAGGGTTCTGACTAAAGAAATCAACGGGCCATCTTCGACAGTTTAATGCTTGCCTGACCAGGCTCTGCGGGCTCCAGCAATGTCCTCTGCGACCTCCCTCCGCAGGGCGGAGACCGTTCGCCTCAGAGCGGACATGAACCCCCGAAGATCGGCTTTAGCCTTCCTGCTCATCTCAGCGTGAGATCTGCGGAATCTGGCCTGCATCGCAGCCACAGCGGCTCTGCGCTCCCTCGTCCTGTGCAACAGGTCATTAATCACTGCCCTACGTGCCCCCCGTAAGCCTCTTATCTCACCGCAAAGCCGGGTCATATCATTGGTTAAAACACCCACGCTTGTTCTCCTTTCTTTCTTGCTTCCAAATCTGGCCCCCTACAGGCGGGACCCGTTCCGGCCCCACCCGATAGGGGAACCCCTTCAACCTTAGGCCGGAGCAGCCGCCGCCGCCGTGAGACCGATGGCCTCGGCATATTTTAGGTAGGTTTCGACCGAAGCAATCACGACACGGGCCTCGACAGACAACAGCTCGATCCCGACCAGGGAGACCTTGACCCAGGCATCGATGACAATGCCCTTGTCGAGTATCCTATCCACAACCTCAGCCAAGCTTGAGGAATCTGTGGATTTTTGTATCTTTGCCACTTCAACACCTCCTTTCTAAATTAGACTTTGCTGCCAGCACTGACCCACATTCCGCATGTCTGTATGAAGGAGAGCAATGTGCATGCCAGATAGGGCTAAAACGAGGAAAAAGGTTTTTCTACGCTTAAGTGGTTGTTATTGTAAGGGAAGGCAAAATGGTCTGGGCCCGGGAGGCTTCCTAGTTCTGGCGATTTAGGAACCCAATCTATGGAATCCTTTCCCTACTCTAATGAGTCCGCTCCAGAGGGACGAACTCGGAAACAGGGCTCGGCCTCGATTGCCCTCAGAATGTCGGCGTGCATGAAAGGTTTGGCGATAAAACCGGAGATGAGTCCTTCCGCCAGGGCCTCCTGCACAACGGTGTCTCTCTCGTAGAAGTAACCCGAGACCATCACAATGTAAACGCTAGGATCCATCTCCTGTATCCGCCTTGCCAGTTCAAGTCCATCCATGTCTGGCAGCTTGGCATCCAGGAAGGCGAAGCGAAAGCGCTTTGTCTCGATCGAAGCGAGGGCTTCTCTACCGCTTAGTGCTTTAACTACAGTAAAGCCGTTTTTTTCTAACAGATGCTCCAGAGACCAGCACATATTCGGTTCATCATCTACGATGAGGATTTTTTTCTCCCTGTCACCCATTATCTCAGCCTTTTTGATGGGGTAGCCTTACGATAAAGGTGCTCCCCTTTCCCTCAACACTTTCCACCTCAATGATGCCAGAGTGCTGCTTCACGATGGAATAGCAGAGAGAAAGTCCTAATCCGGTTCCCTTTCCGACAGGCGACGTCGTGTAGAAAGGATCGAAGATATTGGCGATCGCTTCACGGCCAATGCCACAGCCTGTGTCGGCAAAGCGAATCAGCGCCTCACGGTCATTTTTTTCCGCAGAGACGGTTAAGGTTCCCCCACTTGGCATAGCATCGATGGCGTTTAGGAAAAAGTTCATGAACACCTGTTGAAGAAGGCTCGGAATCCCCTCGACCAGCATGGGCTCCCCGGGAAAATCGGTCACTAACTCGACCTTTTGAAGCCTTGCCTGGTTGTTGATCAATGTCAGCGTTTCTTTCAGGAGAGAGAGCAGGTCGATGTGCTCCAAATCGGTCATGACGCCGGGGCGCGCAAATCTCAGGAGGTTCTCAATGATGGCGGATGCCTTCTGGACCCCCCAACGAATCCTCTCGGCACATTCCTTGCGGAACTCCGGGGCGATGTCATCTTCCATGAGAAACTGAGCGGCTGAGGAACAGACGGCTAGGGGGTTGCGAATCTCGTGGGCGATGCCTCCAGCCATCACGCCCAGGGCGGAAAGCTTCTGCGACTGAAGGAGCTGTACCTCCAGCTTGCGCTGTTCGGTGAGGCTCCTGCCCACCGCGACGATTCCTACCGTCCGGCTCAGGTCGTCCTTCATTGGAGAACAGACCCAAGAGACGGGTATGGGAGGCCCCGAGCTTGTTATCAGGCTCCACTCGGCCGTGTCCGACTTGCTTCCTCGCTGCATCTTGGAGAAGGCGCTCTTCATCTGTTCATGATGACCTTTCTCACAAAATTCGAAAAAGAATCGCCCCTTCACTTCATCGACGCCATAACCCGATAACTTCTCGGCCGCCGTGTTCCAAGTCAAAATTCTTCCCTCGGTATCAGTGGAAAGGACGATATCGCTGGCGCTCTCGACGACACTAGCTAGGTGGCGCTCCGCCCGCCGGACATCCTCGCCTAATCGCACCTGCTCGGTCACGTCCTCCATTAGAAGCATTGCGCTCTCTACGTTCCCCTTCCAGGAGATGGGGAGGATCCTATAATAGTAAATTCGCATCGGAAGGCCCGGCGCCCTATAGGTCAATCGTTCTCCGGTGGTCGGTTGGTTCTCCTCGAAGACCCGATGGATGCGCCGCTTGAGGTCCATATAATCGATAATGCCGGAAGGGAATACGTCATCCAGTCGGTGACCGATCGTGTCTGATATGGAGCGTCTGCTTTTCTCTAGAAAATTCCGGTTGGCAGAGACGATGCGCCCGTCCCGGTCGATCAGCAAAACCGAGGAGGGAATGGCCTCCAGAAGCATGTTGTAAAGCCTCTCATGTTGTCCGGAAGAGTCGTCGTAGGAAACTCCAGCCATACTCAACTCCCATGGACCATATCAGTCCTCCCGTAGGGAGGGGCAGAAGCTGTACGGAGGCCATGGCCCCGAAAGCTCAAAAACCAGGCCCTGCCGTGCGTGGTCGGAGTTTGCCCGGTGGATCTGTGCACGAAAATCTGCCATGGCATTTCGCGGCACCAGGAAAGCCCAGTTCAGGACCATGTCCATATCCTTTCCTGTGACCTCCCGGGAAAGCGGCATACGTTCACTAAAGTCCGAGGCATGACGGGCGATGTCGCTTGCGATCTTTTTTAGGACCACTCGCAGCCAGGAGCTCAATTCCTTCTCCACCCCTACCCGGATCCGCTGTTCCTGAAAGTAATGCATCCCTGGTGATAAAGAGAGGGCACCCTCATGCGTGCCAAGTGTTGTAGAAAAAAGTTTCTCCTTGGCCTTGTCCCTGTCCAACAGGCCTTTGACCGCCCATTCCTCCTTGTCAGCCACCCGATCCAGAAACCCCAAGATCGTATCGTAATGCCTTCTTAGTAGCTTCTCCAGGCTTTCCAGCGAAGAGAAAAGGGTCCCAAATCGGGCCGGCAGTACGGGCGAATGGAGCATCACTCGCTCAATCACCGCTTCATGGCGACAGGCACGGGGTCCCACCCAGGCCAGATCTTGCATCCTGGACTCTCCCGATTGCCCGCAGAACTCCTCAAGGGAGGCCATGCTCAGCACCGCAGTAATATCCCGGAGGTTCCACTGGAAAAGAGGATTTCGGCCATCCACCCCTGTTCCCTCAAGGCCTGTTAGGTAACCGGAACGAGCGAGGCAAAAGAGGTAAATCGCTTCGCCTCCGTCATTCTTGATTCCTCCTTCGCTATCTGAAACTCCCATCGTTCATCTACTCCTGACGTACCTCCTTAAGAGCCTCTTCAACGTCTTGAGACTCAATAACCACCTTCGACTCGTCCGTAGGTCTGTTTTTCCACGTCTCCACCGCCCGGCGCACGGCTCTGAGAGCTGCCTTCTTGAAAAGCGCGGCGATTTCGGCGCCGCTGAGCCGCTCGGTTCTCAGGACCAGTTCGTCAAGGGCGATCCCGGGGGCTAGCGGCTTGCCCCGGAGATGAACCTCACAGATCTCCTTGCGGTCCTTTTCGTCTGGCATTGAGATCTCCACGACCTCATCAAAACGGCCTGGTCTGAGCACCGCGGGATCGAGCAGATCCAGCCTGTTCGTCGCTCCAAGCACCAGAATTCCCTTCAGCTCCTCAATGCCATCCAACTCTGCCAGGAACTGGCTCAGCACCCTTTCTGAAACGTGCGAGTCTGACCAGCCCACGCTCCGCCTCGGAACCAGGGCGTCGATCTCGTCGAGGAAAACGATACAAGGGGCAGCCTGCCTCGCCTTACGAAACACCTCGCGCACGCCTCTCTCTGACTCTCCCACGTATTTGGAAAGGATGGCAGGACCCTTCACCGAGATGAAGTTCACCCTGCTTTCGTTGGCGATGGCTTTGGCCAAAAGCGTCTTGCCGCACCCGGGTGGTCCTGATAGGAGGATGCCCTTGGGCGGCCTGACCCCAGCCTCCTTGAAAAGGTGAGGATATTTCAGCGGCCATTCGACTGCTTCCACCAGACGCTGTTTAACCTTAGCTAGCCCGCCGACGTCATGCCAGCGCACGTCGGGGACATCAACAAACACTTCCCGAATGGCCGAGGGCTCGACCTCTCGCAGGGCAGCGAGAAAGTCATCCATGTGAACCTCCAGCGCCGCAAGCTGGTCGTAGGGTATGTTGGCCAAGGTGAAATTAATCTCCGGCATGATGCGACGCAAACAGATCATCGCAGCTTCCCGGCACAGGGCCTCAAGGTCGGCCCCGACAAAACCGTGCGTGATCTCTGCCAGATGGGCCAAGTCCACGTCCTCGGCCAGCGGCATCCCGCGGCTGTGGATCTCAAGGATTTCTAACCGCCCGTTGCGGTCGGGTATGGGAATGGAAATCTCCCGGTCAAAACGCCCTGGACGGCGTAGGGCCGGATCCAAAGCGTTGGGAATGTTCGTGGCGCCAATGACAATGACGTTCTGACGCTTAGTGAGCCCGTCCATTAGAGCGAGGAGCTGGGCTACTACCCGCTTTTCAACTTCCCCCACCACTTGCTCGCGTCTGGGAGCAATGGCATCGATCTCGTCCAGAAAGACGATGCTCGGGGTTTTTCGGGCGGCATCCGTGAAAATCTTGCGCAGGTGAGCCTCGCTCTCTCCGTAAAACTTATGGATGATTTCGGGACCGCTGATGGAAAAGAAGTTGGCCTCGGTCTCCTGCGCGATGGCCCGCGCAATGAGGGTCTTTCCGCATCCGGGGGGGCCATAGAGAAGCACCCCCTTGGGTGCGTCAATCCCCAGCCGTTCAAACACCTCCGGATAGCGCAGGGGAAGCTCGATCATTTCGCGCACCCTATGCAATTGGGGTCTAATTCCGCCAATATCCTCATAGGAAACGGAACGGGTCCCCTCTTGTTCCGTCGGTTTCCCCACCACAAGTTCGGTCCTGGGCTGGATCAACACCGGCCCTTGGGGGACTGTGCCCTCGACCTTGAAATCGGCCCACCGGCTTCCAAATAGTGTGGCCCTGATCCGATCTCCCTGCTGGACAGGCAGGCCATCCAAGAGGCTGCCGATATATTTGAGATCACGCTCGTCGGGTGTAATAGTGAGCGGAGCAAGGACTAAATGCTCGGCAGGCCGAACCGAGATTTTCCGAACCTGTGCAAACTCATCAAGCCCGACGCCAGCGTTCTCTCGCGTGATTCCATCCAGTTGAACCCGGGACTGCCCACGGAGTTCTTTGTAAGCCGGCATCGCCTTGCACACGGTTTTGCGCTTGCCGGTAACCTCAATGGCGTCACCGATGGTTACCTTCAGTTTCTCGAGGTCCTCCGGCCCCATACGGGCGAAGGCCCGTCCCACATCCTTACTGAGGCCTTCCGTCACTTTAAGCTTGAGCGTCGAACCTTCGGTCCTTTCCATCAAAAAGGTCCTGAAAGAGCTACCTGGGGCACTTGATCTCCAGGATACCGTTGTTACAGGAAACAATCATCTTTTCTCTGCGAAAGCTTCCGGGAAGGAGGACCTCTTTCCGGTACTTCTTGTCTCCCCGCTCGGCGTCGATGGTCAAAACATCGTCCTGTACATCAAGCCGAACATCCTCCTCAGTGACACCGGGCATCTCGGCCACAACCAGGATATGATCTTCCTCCTCAAAGACATCTACTACGGGCTCCCGAATCTCCTGCACGACAGATCGGCCGGTGGTCTTGTCCTTGCCAATGTTCCCAAAGGGTTCCACCCTGACCCCCTCGCCTCCAAGGCCGAACTTAACGTTGAATCCGTAAATTCCCTTCAACTCCTTGGTTGGGCCACGGCCACGGATCTCTCCAGTCTTGGAAATCTCTTGTCCTTTTTCCGCCAGCTCGCCGAGCTTTTCCACGACGTCAGCGAGACCTCTCAGGAAACCCCCAAGACCGATACCAAAACTACCTTCCCCAGAGGTATCTTTACCCTTCTTTTCGGCCATAGCCATCCCCCCCTTTCATCGTAGGCCGTACTCTCTCACCTTCGAGTGAATCGTCTTGTAGTCGACCTGAAGCAATCGCGCTGCCTTGGCTTTATTGCCCCTTGTCTCACGTAGCACCTCGAGCAGAACCTCTCGCTCAATGGCCGTCGTGCAGCGGCGGACTATTGCCTTGAGTGAAAGACCCCGCCAAGACATACCCTGAACTTTTGCGGTGAATGTCGAACCAAATGCAGGCATCCTCCTCGTGATATCCAGATGCTCCTCGGTGACTACCTCATCGGCCAGGAGTACCGCCCGGCGTATTGTAGATCGAAGCTCCCGAACATTCCCAGGCCACTTGTACGCAAGTAACGCTTCGACGGCAGAAGTCGAAAGCCCTTTCACGCTTTTTTTTAATTCCGCGTTCGTGAAATCCAGAAACCTCCTCGCCAGGTAGAGAATGTCCTCCCTCCTTTCTCGGAGCGGCGGAATTATTATAGTAAACTCGCTCAACCGAAAGAAGAGGTCACGGCGGAATGAACCTGAGGTGACGGATGCGTCGAGATCTTGGTTGCTGGCGGCCAGCAGACGCACGTCAACGCTAATGGGCTTGTCCTTTATCCCCCTCCCCAAACGGTAGAGCCTCTTCTCCTGAAGCACGCGTAGGAGTTTGGCCTGAGAACCGAGCGCTAGATTTGAAATCTCGTCCAGGAACAGAGTCCCACCTTGAGCCGCTTCGAACTTGCCAGGCTTTTGACGTTCTGCACCTGTGAAAGCCCCCTTTTCGTAGCCAAATAGTTCACTCTCCAAAAGCGTCTCTGGGATCGCGCCGCAATCAACAGCCACAAAGGGGGCACTCGATCGAGGGCTGGAGTTGTGGATGGCGCGGGCTACGAGCTCCTTTCCGGATCCCGTTTCTCCGAGGATGACCACGGAGAAATTGGATTTTGCCACTTGGTTCACTGCGGTGATGATTCGGCCGACCGCATCGCCTGGTCCCATCACTTCTCGGAGCGAGCCAACGTCTGGGGTCTCGCCGGACCAGTCCTTGCGCTTTAGCTTAAGGTTCCGCTCCGTGAGCGCCTGACGTACTATCCGGACTACCTCAGCATGATCGAAGGGTTTGGCCAGGTAGTGGTAAGCCCCAGCCCTCATCGCCTCAACAGCCCCACAAATCCCTCCGTAGGCGGTAATCATGATCACCTGGAGATGCTCGTCCAGCGCACGCCCTCTGCGCAGGACCTCCATACCATCCATACCCGGTATTTTGAGATCCAGCAACAGCACATCGGGAGATTCATGGCTGATCATCCTCAGTGCGGTATTCCCATCGTAAGCCACTAGAGCTGTTAGCCCCTCTCTTTCCAAAAGATGGCAGAGGAGCGCGCAGATCTCGTTCTCATCGTCCACGATCAGAATCCGTCCGCTTCTTTCCAAGGTCTGCTTTGCTTCCACTGTCGGGGAGAAACCAGTACAGATATAGTTATCCACAGATGTGGACAACTACAGAAACACTAAAAAGATTCGAAACTTAAATCCACGCTTAAACATGATGTAAACAGCCACAGCATACCGCGCCTCCACTTAAATGAAATAAAAAATTTTTCCGCCGAAGTATCTCGGCAATGAAGTTTCCTAATCCTTTTTATCTTGTAATGCAAGAAAAAAATCAGCTGCTGGAGGAGAGGTCTTCAACCTTAAGCATGAGCTCCAAGGAGAGAAACTCCTGCGGCGGCGCATTGATCAGATCATCGACAAGTGTGATGAGAAAGAACCTGCAGATGATTCTTAAGGTAGTAAGTGCGATCAAGGATTGAAGGCAGTGGTGTAACCAATTGGAAAAATCTCTAGAGCCTTGCTTGAGATCTTATAGTAACACCTCGATACGTGCGGTGATAATATCTCCCAGGTCGGTCGTTGGTAAGGGATCAGGTATCGGGAGAGGGTCCACGCCCAGCCGCGAAAGCTTCTCATTTAGGGTAACGAGATACCAGCGGATCCGGTCATACTCCGCGATGTACTGACGGCAATCAAGGACCTTTTGGTCGATCTCACCCAGGCAGTGGTCGAGCTTATTTTTTTCATGGTCAAACATTTCTTTTACGTGGTCGGCGTAGGCCTGGACAATCCGTTCCTCGACAGGTCGAATTCGCTCTGCAATGTCGTTCTTCATATAGAGAAGGGCCTGTAACATGCGTTCGCATGACTGCTCTTCTTTCATTAGATCCTCTGGCATCGAGACGTTCGCTCCAGTCCTGCCAACATAGCGGTGCATTAAAGATTCCGAGACCCCTTTCTTAATAACGGAAAGGGCCGCCTGCGTTTGACAGATTTTCTCCTCCACCCGTTTCTCCTCAGCGAGAAGCTTCGCCAATTCTTCGACTAATAGTACTTCAACATCGTCCATGCTTGTCCTCTTCTTTATCCGGGCTCGACAGCTCTTATAGACACCTCATTTTTCTTCCCCCTCCTTAAATAGGTGCCTTATCTCCATATCCCGACTGAGCTTTTCGTCCACCTTGTGCAAGAGACCGATGAACAGAATCCCGGTCTCTCCATCGCGGAGCGTTTCTCTTATCCTCTTAGCAATACAAAGGTCTCTGCGACTGAGAAGATCCTTACCTGGGCTTGCCCGATGCCCCAGCTCGCTATCCCTCTCCAAACTAGCTCTTAACCGAAGATATTCCTCCACCAGAAGTTGAGAGTCCTCTGTTCCCATTATCGTGGCGCCTCTCTCCGCTAATTCCAGGAGAAGCATATGGTTCTTGCTTCCCTGCCGCGCGAGATCCCGGACAATCTCCAACTCCCTGCCGCATATGGGGAGGCCATCCTGATAGACTTTCAATTTGTGAAAGTCAATCTCCAAGGCCATGACCTTTCCTCTGATCTCCTCCCATAAGGCTTCTATACCTTTGATGCGCTGGCGCCAGCCGGAAAGACCAAAACGCTCGATATATCTTTTTCTCAAGCTATGGGTGAAGGAGCCGAAATCGGCCTCAGAATGCACGATGGGCACATAGATGAGTCTTCGCATACCTGCTCCCACTTGAATTTGGGGCCCTCGGGCTCAGGAGCTGATGGTCAAACTTTTGAACCTGTCGAACTGCTTGGGCAACAGAATTTCCGCGAGCAACGCGGAACGATACCAGAGGCAATGGCCCCTTTTCAACAAAAAACTTGACACTAGCGGTTAATTCCAGTCTCTAAAACGGGACAGAAATTGTAAGGAGGCCAAGGCCCTGTCAGACTAAGGGTAAGCCCCTGACTGAGGTATTTTTCTTCTGTGTCCTTAACTTGCTTCTGAAAGATCCTTATATCGCTCTTTCGCACCAAGAAGGCCGCATTGAGGATCATCTCTCCTTGCTCCTCAACCTCCTCAAGTTTCAATGCCTTATTCCTTACCCCCTTTACTGC
>Ga0114945_10000855_pt1 | contig 19410 bp, 20 predicted proteins | sample OV2TP3_FD_87194 | JGI IMG/M metagenome (GOLD analysis project Ga0114945, IMG submission 87194) | Hot spring microbial communities from Beatty, Nevada to study Microbial Dark Matter (Phase II) - OV2 TP3 | ecosystem: Environmental > Aquatic > Thermal springs > Hot (42-90C) | place: USA: Beatty...
CCGGCGATGAGCACCGCGTCATCTGGTCTGGCCATCGACAGGGCAGTCTCAATGGCCTGTTCGCGATCAACGATGACGCTCGACTCGTGGAATCCTGGGACAAACCCTTCTTTGATTTGGTGGATGATCTCGACGGGATCCTCGCTGCGCGGATTGTCGGAGGTGAGCACCACGGCATCGGCGAAGAGACTGGCGATCTGTCCCATCGCTGGCCGTTTCGTGGCATCGCGGTCCCCCCCACATCCAAACACGATAAGCAAGCGCCCTCGGACAAGCTCTCGCATCGAAAGCAGCGTCAGCCGCAACGCATCGGCCGTGTGGGCATAGTCGATGACCGCGAGGGCTCCGGACTCCAAGGAGACGCGCTCCATCCGACCAGGGACTTGGAGAAAATCGGCCAACGCTCTGTGGATGGCGCTGGGCGGGATCCCAAGGGCCAGGGATGCGGCACACGCCGCGGCAATGTTGGCGACGTTGTGACGCCCCACCAGCGGCGTGCTGATCGGTACCACGCCCCACGGGCTCTCAAGGACGAAGCTCGTTCCCTGCCATTGACAGAGGATCTGCCGGACGTTGACCATCGCCAACTGGTCAACCCCATAGGTCACCATCGACTGGGTGACCCGTGAGTCAATCAATGTGCGCCCATAGGAGTCATCCGCATTGATGATCGCCCGACCATCTGGGCGCAGGTACGTAAAGAGCCGGCGTTTGGCCGCGGCATACTGGTCCAACGAATGATGATAATCGAGATGGTCGGATCCCAAATTGGTAAAGACGGCCGCCTCGAACGCCAAGCCGTCAACCCGGCCTTGGTCGAGGGCGTGGGAAGACACCTCCATCACACACCAGTCGAGCCACTGGGCCACCATCTGCGAGAGATGCCATTGCAGCTCCAGCGCCCCCGGGGTGGTGTTTCTCGAAGGCAGGTGTCGCTCACCAATCTGATACGCCACCGTACCAAGCAACCCGACGCCGTATCCGGTCGCCTCGAGGATGGCTTTCAGGAGGTAGGTTGTCGTGGTCTTGCCACAGGTCCCGGTGACGCCGATCAGTCGGAGACGGCTAGCCGGCTCACCGTAAAACCGGGCGGCAATCACCGGAAGGGCTCGTTTCGTATCCGACAGAACGATCACAGGGCATCGAACGCGTCCAGCCGGCGGACGTTCGACGATGAGGGCGCAGGCTCCTCGCTGAATCGCTTCGTCGAGGAAGTCATGGCCGTCTCGCTGCGACCCTCGGACCGCGACGAACACCTCCCCCGCCTTGAGTTGTTTGGAGTCACAGGTGATACCAACAAGCGGGATCGGCGGAATCGGCTGTGCCGTCAATCCTTCGAGGAGTTTCCGCAGAATCATCCCATCACCTGTATGCTCGCCGCCCCGGCCCGCCGAGTGCTTCCGCCGGGGCGGGCAGGCGAGCCAACATGCGTGCATACCGAGGTCGGCCCTGCGGGCCGAATACAGGTGGGGGGCTCATCCCATCACCTGTCTGGGTTCGCCACAGGCGAACCCTTCAAAATCATTCTCCTGTTGATCAAGGCGGCCAGGGACACGCCGTAACTTCTGGCCGCCTTGCTAGACAGGTGATGGGATCACCCCACCACCTGTCGGCCCAGCCGAAGGCTGGGCAGCATGGACAATGGTTGCCGTGTAGCTCTTCGCTGCGGCCCGCGTACCGCGGACCCCGACAGGTGGTGGGGTCATGGCAAGCGCACCAGGGTCGGCAATTCGACGGCGGGCTTCAAGTGCCAATACCCCGATAAGCGCTCAACCACGTGGCGGAAAATGGGTGCGGCAACAACCCCCCCAAAATAGGCAGGACGTGGTTCATCAACCGTCACGACAATCACAAAACGTGAGTCGGGCACCGGCCCATAGCCGACGAAGGAGGCGATGTAACGGCTGTGGGAGTAGCGGCCGTTCGGCTCTATTTTTTGAGCCGTCCCGGTTTTACCGGCCACCGTGAGGCCCTGGACTTTCGCCAGCTGGCCGGTGCCCGACTGCACAACACTGAGCAACATCGATTCGACGGTTGCGGTCGTTTCAGGTCGCAAAATCCGAGTGGGTGGCTGCGGATGGTACTCACGGACCACCTCACCCGCTGAGGTCTGGATGCGATCAAGGAGAGCGGGATGGACGAGGAAACCGCCATTGGCGATCACAGACGTCATGACGGCCAACTGTATGGGCGTCACCGCAATCTCCTGGCCAATGGGAATGATGAAGGGAGAGAGCTTAGACCACGTCGCGGGTGGAGGCACAATCCCCCGCACTTCACCCGGTAGCCCAATCCCTGTCTTGCGGCCAAGCCCAAAGGCCTGGATATAGTGGTAGAGCGCCTGCGGCGAAAGGCGCTGGGCGGCTTTCGAGGTTCCAATGTTCGACGAATACTGGATGATCTCATGAAATGTCAGCCACCCATGCGGCCGATGGTCGTGGAGGGTGTGCCGGCCCACGGTCCGGTAGGCTCCCTCTTCGCAAAACAATCGCTCCTCCGGTTGGATGGCCCCTTCCTCGAGCAACGCGGAGGCGGTAACGATCTTCAACACACTGCCGGGTTCCAGAAGGTCCGTGATGGCCCGATTGCGCCTGGCCTCGGCCGAGGCGTCTCCAGGATGATTCGGATCAAAGGTCGGCTGATTGGCGAGCGCCAACAGGACTCCGCTGTGCGGATCCATCACGATGAGCGAGCCGCCGGTGGCGTGGTACTTCTCGACGCCCCACGCCAGCGCTTCATCAGCGGCTTCCTGCACGACGCTATCGATCGTCAGCACCAGCGAATAGCCGTCCTGGGGCTCAACCTGGACGCTCCAGGGCCCAATCAGCAGATCTCCTTTAGCGTCCCGGTAGGCCGCCTGCCATCCCGAACGGCCTCGCAACACGTTGTTGAAGAACAGCTCAAGCCCCTCGAGGCCTTTGTGATCAATATCCACAGCGCCTAAGATATGGCTGGCCATGGTCCCGTTTGGATAGCGGCGTTGAGCTTCTTCCACCATGCCGATGCCGGCACGGCGAAGCTGGCCGAGCTGATCCTTCAACTCCGGATTGACTTGGCGGGCAAGCCACACGAACCCCTTATCCCGACTCAGCCGTCGATTCACCGTCTCAGAATCTTGGGCGAGCAGATCGGCCACCCGCACGGCGGTTTGATCTTTTGCGGTGACCTGGCGAGGGTTGGCGAACACCGATGGAACCCGCACGCTGGTCGCCAACAAACGACCGTTCCGATCATAGATGTCACCCCGAGGCGCGAGGAGCGTGTTCACAACCCGATATTGGGCCGCGTGCAGGCGCACAAGCTGACGGCCGCTCACAACCTGAAGCCAGAGACACCGCACCCACACAAGACTCAGCAGGATGAGGAAGGCGGCATAGACCGCAATCACGCGGCGATTGGTCGTTGTCTGTTTGACTCTCGGCGCCATCAGGGAGTTGTGTCCTCGCTGGCCTGCGCCAGTTGCGTCACCGCTGAAGAAGGCGACAGCTCTGACCAAGCCACCAACGTGAATCCTTGATCGCCCATCGCCTTGACCAACTGGGCAGGAGATCTCAAGGCGGTCACGTGGGCCTTGAGCCACTGCGTCTCGTTTTCAAGCTCATGGACACCCCTAACCCGCTCACCCAACGCATAGGCCCGAAGCCACATGGTGGTCTGTTGGGACACTTTCAAGAAGCCCAGTGCGGTGAGTATTCCAATCAAGCACGCCCAGCGTCTCAGGCTCATCCCATCACCTGTCTTTCGGCCCTCCTCGGCAGGACCTCTTGGGCGCTTCGTCCGGAGGGCCGAACATCCTCATGGCTTGCTTCGTTGATCCCACCACCTGTGTTTGCGCCGAAGGCGCAATGATCGACCTGTGGTCGATACACAGGTGGTGGGATAGACAGGTGATGGGATCATGGTAAGCGCTCCACGGCACGCAACTTTGCCGAGCGGGCTCGGGGATTCTCAGCGACCTCCTGCACAGAGGGTTGAATAGGCTTTCGGGTCAGCAGGCGAAAGAGGCCCTCTTGCATTCCACGTCGGAAGGCGTGTTTTACCAATCGATCCTCCAGCGAGTGAAACGTCACGAGCACAGCACGACCCTCTGGCGCCAAGACATCCGGCAAGACCTGAAGCAACGAGTCCAACGCGCTCAGTTCGTCATTCACCGCAATGCGGAGCGCCAAAAATGTCCGGGTTGCAGGGTGGATTCTTCTTGACGATCGGGCAGAAGGAACCGCTGCAGTAACAAGCTGAGCTAATTGCGCAGTCGTCTCAATCGGATGGCGACGTCGGGTTGCCACGATGCGTTTCGCGATGCGCCGTGCCCAGCGCTCCTCGCCATAGGTCGTGATGAGCATCGCCAGGTCTCGTTCAGAGAGTCGCCGCAGCAACATGGCAGCCGTGGTGGGCTGTTGCTGGTCCATCCGCATGTCCAACGGCCCCTCTTTCAAGAAGCTGAATCCCCGCTGGGCATCATCCACATGGAGGCTGGACATGCCAAGATCTGCCACAAGTCCCTGAACCGTTGTGAAGCCGAGACGTTGCAAGATGGCTGGGAGATTACGAAAGTTGTCATGGAGCAGTTCGAGCTGCGGATGAAATTCCATCAGACGCGTGCGGGCTTGCTCAAGGGCCTGCGCGTCACGATCGATACCGATGAGACGGCCATGGGGTAACAGCCGCGGGGCGATGGCGACGCTGTGGCCTCCCATCCCCACGGTACAATCCACCACGATCTTGCCGGGTTTGAGGTCAAGCAACGCCACCACTTCATTTAGCAGGACTGGCCGGTGGAGAGGCTTGTTGAATCGTAAAGGGTCGATGTGAAATTGTTCGTCCAGTGGGCCTGCCGTCATGGGTTCCCGATGCGCAGTCTGCAATTCACCACTCGCAATCTTCATCATCCGCATTCCCCATGCCGCATCCCGCAATGACTCGGCTACTCCAGCAACACCTTTTCGGCCACTTCCTCATAACTCTGTCGCGAACTCTCGTAGAACTCTTGCCATCGTTGCTTTGACCAGATCTCCATGCGATTTGAGATGCCCACGACGACCACCTCTTGCTTAATTTGCGCAAACTCTTTGAGATGCCTGGGAATCAGGAAACGGCCAAGCCGATCCAACCCGATCTCTGTAGCCCCAGAGAAAAAGAGCCGGTTGAACTTCCGACCTTCTGGTTTGGTGAACAGCACCTGTTTGAAGCGCGATTCGGCTGATCGCCATTCAGGTTCTGAAAACAGAAACAGACAGCCATCGAGTCCGCGCGTTAGGAACAGGGTCTCAATCTTGTTGGTGTGCAGCGCCTTGCGGAACGTTGCTGGAAGGACGAGGCGGCCTTTTCGATCAATGGTATGCTCGTATTCGCCGTAAAACATCCCGCCCTCGTCGGATGCTTGAACGTGTCACCAGGGGTCACGATCTTCGGATAAACCACTATATCCCACTTTCTCCCACAACGACCTCCAAACTATACCTGCTCTTCCCCACCCCTGTCAAGTAGAAATAGAAATTTTTTTAAGCAAGATTAAGCAGGATAACGCGTTGGTGTTACCGTTCCCTGTCGAGGGGAATAGTGACGAAGTAATAGGGAATGTCTGGAGAGGATGCTTACCGACGAGGAGAGGCGACGAGATGCACCGCAGCGAGATCGCGATGGATCTGCTGGGCAAGGGCGTGCTGGCTTCGAAACCGTCGTTCAGCGCGGAGTTGTCTCAGGAGAACCACGCGAACAGCTTGGTTGTAGAGATTCCCGTGGAATCCCATGAGATGCACCTCACACGTGATAGGCCCACCTCCAAAGGTTGGGCGGGTTCCCACATTCATGAGTCCTTGGTAGCGTCTTCCAGCATGATCGAGCCACACCTGATAGACGCCCCGGGGCGGAAGCAGTTGGCCGGTGACCCGAATATTGGCCGTGGGGAATCCCATCGTCCTGGCCCTACCCTGACCGGCCACGACGGTACCCCACAATTCAACTGGGCGACCCAAGAGGCGTTGGGCTTGCGCGAGGTTACCGTGTTGAATCGTTCGTCGAATCCGCGAGCTCGAGATGGACTGCCCATCTCGATACACCGGCCTCTGGAGCACCACCCGTATCCCAAGCTCCCGACCAAGAGTCTGTAATAAGTCGACACTGCCTCGACGGTCTTTCCCAAACGCGAAGGTCTCTCCGACGATGACGCAGCAGGTGCGAAGCCGTTTGAACAGCATGGTCCTGACGAACTTCCCCGCCGAGGTCTTGGCAAATCCGCGTGTAAATGGAATGACCCACACCAGTTCAACACCGAGATCGCTCAAACAGCGCACACGAGCCTCAAGCGGCATCAAGGGCAACGGCGCCGTATGAGGAGCCAGGACTTGCTGCGGATCAGGATGGAAGGTAATCGCAACGCTGGTTGCCTGCAACCGTTTGGCCCAACGCACGGTTGTCTGAATCAGACGCTGATGCCCAAGATGCACCCCGTCAAAGATCCCCACGGTGACCACAGACCGTCGAGGGAGCCGCGTGATGGCTTTACGTCCTGTGAGCACACGCATGGATCGTCTCCACAGGATGAATGGTAGCCAGCAGCGCTTCGAGATGCTCCCGAGTTAGGCGCTCGATAGGAACTGCTTGGTACAGATCCCATGGACCCACCGATAATCTGATCAACTGACTGACGTGGCCCGTCGTCCCTAGTCGTTCAGCGATCTCTTCCGCGAGACAACGAATGTAGGTACCCGCCGAACATTCAACCCGACACCGAATTCGGTCGCCGGCAAGCTCAATCAGCTCCAACGCAAAGATCTCGATGGTGCGTTGAGAAGCTATCGGGGCTTCTCCTCGCCGAGCCCACCAATACAAGGGTCGTCCACGAACCTTGACCGCGCTGTAGAGTGGCGGGATTTGAGTGAGCGGTCCGAGACATGAGATCAGGACGGCTTCCACTTGCACACGGCTGAATGAGGGCACCGGCGCAGTCTGCACCACCCTGCCCCATCGATCCCCGGTGTCGGTTTTGATCCCCAGCGTGATAACCGCTTCATAGCGTTTTCGGTGCCCTTGGGCAACACGTTGATACGTTGTGGCGCTCCCCACCAAGAGTACCAAGACCCCCTCAGCCATGGGATCCAAGGTCCCTGCATGGCCGATCTGTTTGATGCCGAGGGCATGGCGGGCGCGTTGAACCACGTCGTGAGATGTTAGCCCAGGTGGCTTGTTGATCACCAAGACGCCACCCGGTATCGGTCGCTGGGTGGATGGCTGGGTGGGTAGATGGGTACTCATGAACTCATCGACTCAGTTACCCATTTCCAAGTCTTTTGAGTTGGTCCAGTTTGGCTGCGAGGTTGATAGATTGCGCAATGGTCTCATCGTACTGGAAGACGAGCTCCGGAATAATCTTAAGCCGAAGGCGCTTTTTGACGAGCCCCCGGATAAACCCGATCGCGTGGTCCAGCGCTTCCTTGGAGCGTGCCCGCTCCTCGGCCGTGCCCAGACAACTGAAGGCGACCTTCGCGTAACTGAGATCGCCGGAGAGCTCAACTTTCGTGATCGTCACAAACCCCAGGCGCGGATCTTTCAGTTCTCGCTGGATAATTATCGCGATCTCCCGTTGGAGTTGTTCATTGAGCCGATCTTTGCGCACAAGATACATGAGTAATACCGCTCCGTCTGATCTCAGTTAGAACAGTTCTCGTTCGACACGGATCAACGCGATGGACCGGTTCCCCCGCATCCACTCCACCACCCGCTGCAATAATCCTTCGACTTCTCCTCGGGCATGACTCAGCGTCACAATGCCGAGGGAGGCGCGCTGCCATTTCTCATTTGGATCAACTTGTGCCACGGCGATATTAAAACGGTTGTGTAACTGATCCGTCAGGCTCTTCAGAACTGACCGCTTGTCCTTCAGAGACAGCGCCATCGGCAGATGCAATTCAACATGTAACACACCCACCACCATGATCACCCTCTCAACCACTGTACCACACGTGCAAGAGGCGCCAACGGGTTTGGCTCCTGAAGCATCCGCTGAAATTCTTTGTGCAGCCGACCACGATTCAGATGCCCCAGCATCCCACGGGCAAGGGTCCGCCGTAACTGCTTCGCCGTGTTAGATTCCAGCCTGAAGTGGAACCGCTCGAGAAATCGCGCGCCTCGGAGAATGCGGCTTGGATCGTCGAGAAAACTGTTGGGGTGCAGCACCCGCAGCCTGCGAGCTTGTAAATCATTCAGGCCGCCGAATGGATCAATCAACTCCCCGAATCGGCTTGCAGTAATCGCCATGGCCATGGCGTTGATCGTGAAGTCCCGTCGAAAGAGATCATCAGTGAGGCTCCCAGGGGTCACCTTGGGATATGCCGCGGGTTTGTCATAGCGCTCGCGACGGCATGTGGCGATGTCAATCCGCATAGGATGTGCGGGGGCCAAGCGCTTGCCGCGTGTCCTCTTTAGCGACCGGATCGAGCTAAGGAAGAGCGTAGCCGTCCCAAACTGTGCATGCGTCTGAAGACGACCTTTCAAGCGACGGACCACAATCCTCGCGAAGGCAATCCCATCACCCACGATGACGACGTCAAGATCGGTTGATTTCGGGATGCCCAAACACCAGTCCCGCACACACCCCCCGACCACATAGGCAGACACGCCCTGCTCATCCGCCATGCGACCCAGCATCTCGAGCAATGGCCTGACCTGCGACGGAATCCGTACCACCTCCCTGGTCGCTCGAGTCCCTTTCGTTATCCGTTTGATCATTCATCCGTCACTGCTAGTCAGGGCCTCGGATGGTATTTTTCGTGGACGATCTTTAAGTGCGCGCGATCGACTTGGGTGTAGCGCTGCGTGGTGACGATATTCGCGTGGCCTAATAACTCCTGAACGCTTCGCAAATCCGCCCCACGCTGGAGCAGATGCGTCGCAAACGAGTGACGCAGCGTGTGTGGGCCGATTCGCTTAGACAGATTCCCGGCGGTGGCGTAGCGGCGGACCAGTTGCCACATCCGCTGGCGAGTGAGGCGCTGACCGCTGCGATTCACAAACACGGCTTGTGCGGTCGGGTGTCGCTGAACGAGCTTGGGATGGACCGTCTCGAGATATCGTCTGAGGGCGCTTTGCGCAAACGTTCCCAACGGCACGATGCGTTCCTTGTTGCCTTTCCCAACACACCGCACAAACCCTCCTTCAAAGTTGAGATGCCCGAGATCCAACGACGCGGCTTCTGAGACGCGAAGGCCAGCCCCATACAACAGTTCGAGCAACGCGAGGTCCCGCGTGCCGAGGGGATTGTCCGCAACGGCCTGAAGGAGCTGGTTGATCTCAGGTTCGTTCAACACCTGCGGCAACCGGCGCCATAACCGAGGCGTCTCGATAAAGCTGGTGGGGCTCTCGCTCAGCACGCCCTGCGCCACCAGAAAGCGAAAGAAACTTTTGAGACAGGCGAGCTTCCTAGCGACGGTGGCTGGTTGCCTCGTGGTGCGAAGCCATTGAAGGAACTCACGGATGAGCAGCGGACGCACCCGCGACAGGGCCTGCAGCCTGCGGCGGCGACAAAACTCCTCGAACAGCTTCAGGTCCTGGGCGTAGCTGATCACGGTCGTTGGACTGAACCCTCGTTCAAGTTGCAGATGAGTCAAGAAGCTCTCAATCTGTGCTCGCATCACGGGGTACCTCCTGTCGGAGGTGATCCTCGACGTTCCGCCAGTAGAGCGTTCGGTGGATTCGACGGGTTTGAGACTCCAGTTGCTGACGGACGGTCCAGAGCTTCGCGGGGCTGTAGGCTCCTCGTTGGAGGTTCTGGTCGATCTGGATCCGTTCCTCGATCCAGCGAGCCAGCTCAGTGTTCGCCCCCTCAAGGAGCAGACTGTCAAGGATCTTCAGCTCATTCACGGCTTCACGAGAAGCGTGCTGAGCCCGTTTGGTGTTCATCGTCGTGCCTTGTAGGACATCCAACAGCTGAGCGTTCCAATAATCGAAGATGGCGTAGTGTTTCCGGTAGCGATCCATGGGTGTCATCGCACGCGTGTAGTCCTGGAATGTCACAATCGGCGACGGCCGCACGTGTGGCTTTGACTTTCTTGTGAACTTCTTCTGAAGGGATTCACAGCCCATGCCAGCGGTAAGCAGTACGCAGTAAGCAGTAAGTAAAAGAGAAAAAACACCAGGAGAGATCCTCTTCCCTAATACCTGACTACTGCCTCGTGCGTATTGCTTACGGTTTTTGTTGAATGAGTTTTTTGAACTGCGCTTCATCGATGATTTTTACGCCAAGTGTCTTCGCCTTGTCGTACTTGGAGCCAGGGTTCGATCCTGCGACCACGTAATCGGTCTTGCGACTGACGCTCGAGGCGCTCTTTCCTCCCAGCCGGCGGATCAATGCCTCAGCGTCCGCGCGGCTCCAACCATCGAGTTCCCCCGTCAGCACAATGGTAAGCTCCGCGAGGGGCTTTGGACCTACAGCAACTTCCTCCGTCAGTTTGACCCCTGCTTGCCGCAGTTTCTCGAGAAGCTTTTTCGTGGAACTGTGTCGGAAATACTCGAGGATGGCGCTCGCCATGACAGGGCCAATCTCGGGGATTTCACACAGCCGCTCAAGATGGCTCTCCGCCAACCGATCCATGGACCGGAACTGCTCCGCGAGCACCATTGCTGCTTTTTCGCCCACATGGCGGACGCCAAGGCCATAGAGCACCCGGGCTAAGCCACGCGATGTGCTGGCGGCGATTGCGGCGAGCAGGTTCTCCGCCTTCTTCTCCCCGAAGAGCTTCAACTCAAGCAACTGCGGTTTCGTCAACCGATACAGATCCGCCGCGTCGTGCACGAAGCGCTTGGCGACGAGTTGCTCCGCCACGACGTCGCCGAGCCCTTCGATGTCCATGGCCTCACGGCTGGCGAAATGCATCAGTCGACGGACCAGTTGCGCGGGACACGTGGGACTCACACAGCGGTACGCAACCTCCTCTTCCTTTTCCTTGGTGACCGGCCCTCCGCACTCAGGGCACTTCGTCGGAATCTTTACAGCTTTCTCGGAACCAGTCCGCTTGCTCTCGATGACTTTGATGATCTGTGGGATGACTTCGCCGGCGCGCTGAATCACGACCCAGTCTCCGACTTTCACCCGTAGCCGTTCGATCTCGTCGTAGTTATGGAGGCTGGCACTGGAAATCGTGACCCCACCGCAGGAGACGGGTTTGAGCTGAGCCACCGGCGTGAGGGTCCCTGTCCGCCCAACGGATGGGATGATATCCAGCACTTGCGTGGTCGCCTGATGGGCGGGAAATTTATAGGCCATAGCCCATCGAGGAGACTTCAACGTCATCCCAAGCTGCGCTTGGTGGGAAAGTTCGTTGACTTTCACCACGATGCCGTCAACCTCATAGGCCAAACGGTCCCGTTGGGAGACCCACCGCTGGCAGTGCGCAACCACCTGATCCATGGAGAGGCACATCGTGGCGTGCTCGGTGATTGGCAGCCCGAAGCGCTTGCAGCTCTGGAGGAATTCCCAATGCGTGTCAAACGACTTCCCTTCCACCATCCCATACGAATGGACGAAATATCGCAAGGGGCGAGAAGCTGTCACCCGAGGATCCTTCTGTCTGAGGCTGCCTGCTGCGGCATTGCGCGGGTTCGCGAAGGTCTCCTCGCCTCGACGGCTCGCTTCGGCGTTGTACCGTTTGAACTCCTCCAGCGTGATGTAGATCTCTCCCCGCACCTCCAACAACCTGGGTGGCTGCCCACGCAAGCGCAGCGGGATGGGCCGGATCGTCTTCGCATTGGCGGTCACATCCTCCCCCAAGGTCCCGTCGCCCCTCGTCGCTGCCCGAACGAGCCGACCCTGCTGGTACGTCAGCGCAATACCTACCCCGTCAATCTTCAACTCCGCCGTATAGGTATGCCGCGCACCCTTCAAGCCCTTCACCACTCGCTGGTGCCACGCCAGCAACTCCTCTGGATCAAAAGCGTTGCCCAGTGACAACATGGGGAGTCGGTGGCGAATCGTGCGAAACGCCTCATCGGGCACACCTCCCACGCGCTGGGTCGGTGAATCAGATGTGATGAGTCGTGGAGAGCGGGCTTCGAGCGTTGCGAGCTGACGCAGCAGCTGGTCGTACTCGGCATCGGAAATTTGAGGATCGTTGAGGACGTAGTAACGGTAGTCGTGTTGACGGATCTGATCGCGCAGCGCCTCGACCTGTCGGCGGACGTCGCGCGTTGACGATCCGGACGTCTTGGGCATGGGCGTCCTTACCGGCCCACGGCCAGTCGCTCGGCTAAGAGCTCCGGCAACTCGGCTTCTCTGATTTTCCGCTGGGCTGCCTGAACATCATAGGGGACACGATGCACCGACAACTGCTGTGCGTCGGTATCGAGCAGGGCGTAGCAGGCGCGTGGATCCCCGTCGCGCGGTTGCCCCACGCTGCCAGGATTCACAACGTACCGACGCTCTGCGGGTGATCCGCCGACCGAGACGTTCTCCAGCTCTTTCGGACGACTCAAGAGCCGCCTCAATCCTCTGCGGGCGGTATCGTATTCAAACACAAAGGGCACATGCGTATGACCGACAAAGCAATAGAGCGTCCGACAGGCTTTGGCGCTATCGGCTGCCTGAGCGACTTCCATGAGGTACTCGAAGCGCTCAGGATGATGCAGCGTGCCATGGACAAGGGTGCAAGAATCCTCTGTGGCGATCAGCGGCAACCGCCGCAGGTAATCCAACTCGGTAAAACCCAGGTGATCCCGCGTCCATTCAATGGCCTGGCGGGCGGCGTCATTGAACCACTGGAGGGTCAGCTTACCCAAACACCCCCACTCGTGATTGCCAGCGACGGTCACCGCCTCGAGCTCTTGGAGCCGCGCCAAACATTCTTGGGGATTGGCGCCGTAGCCGATGAGGTCTCCCACACAGAGATAGCGATCAATTCGCTGCGTGGTCAGTTCATCAAGTACCGCGGTGAGCGCCTCGAGATTGCTGTGGATATCGGAGAGGATCGCATACCGCATAATGAGGAAGGTATGAGGGGGGATGAAGGGAGACGGGGGTTCGAAAGATCCCCTCCACCGCCCTTTTTCACCCGTTACCACCCGTCATCACCCATCAAAAATAGCGGATTTGAAATTCCTCGAATTCTCCCGTCCACTCGCCCCAGGTGATGTCAACCTGCTTGATAAAGTTCCGCATGGGGCCAGTGCGCAGCTGGTCCAAAAACTTCGCCAAGACCGACTCATCCCCCTCAGCCATCAGCTCGACCCGCCCATCCCGAAGATTCTTGATCCACCCTACCACGCCAAGTGATCTGGCGAGCTCTTCAGCCGTCAGACGAAACCCAACGCCCTGCACACGACCCGAGTAGACGAGATGAACTCGTTTGTTCATCACACCGGCTGGTGTCTCGACAGATGCTTCCATCGTGTTAGACGTCGGCCGAAATCCTCCATAACGCGTTCATCATTGTAACGATCTTTGCTGTGGATTGCTACCCATTGATATCCTCACCACCAGCTGACCTCGTGTGTCGCTGTGCTCTCTTGACTACACGCTTGTCCGGACAACAAAACCCGCTGCGACGAGCGGGTGTGGAACCCCACCGGTCCTGTACCAGAGCGGTACAGGGTGGGCAAGGCCGTGGACTATGCTCTGCAGGTCGTTAGGAGGTCAAGAGCCCTGCTCCTTCATTGTGCCCGGCTGTAGTGGATCTCCAGGGATTTGAACTCGTGGCCCTCAGGGGTGCGCGAGTAGCTCTCGTACGTGGTGTGATTCTGATCCATGACCGTCCACGCCGTCCGGAACCACCGGTGCGTTTCCCCAGTGATCGGGCAGCTGAAATCGCCCTGGTCGGTCAGCGTCCTGGTCGCGGTATCGAACTGTCCCGCGCCCAACGTCATGCCGGTCACCATGTTGTCGAACCACACCGACTGGTACTCCTGACGCATGTTGTCGTAACCGGTGAAGCCGAGACCCTCGAACGGCGGCTGGCCTTCTCCCTCCGGCTGGCCGCGGATCTCTTGCTTCAGGAATCGGCCGTCGAAGATCAGGGTATTTGTAGCGGTGCCCGTCATGGACTGAGGCGACTCATCCGGTGACATCCACCACTGCGCCGTGTAAGTCCAAGTGCCGACGAGTGGCTCAAGCGCCTTGTGGCCTTCACTCGGGGTTCCGAGCCGTTGCATCGCCTCCATCGCCGCCTGCTTCGCCGGGTCCATCGCTGGCTGGGCGGCCGTGCCCTGCTCCGCACGTGCCGCGCCTGCGTTCAGTGCGAGTATCCACGACACCACGATCACTGATCGAACCGCTGTACGCATGTTGCTACTCCTCTTGGTTAGGGTTAGCTGTAACAATGACTCCAATCGAAACCTCTGCGATACGTTCATACTCCCTGTCTTCTCTGGGAATGGATCGGGGCGCTGGGATTTGCCTCCCTCCGTTCGCTTCGCTCACTCCGGGTAGGCGCCCGTCCCGCCGAATGGATGTCGCCGCTCGTGTTCCTCGCGGCTCCCTTCATTAACGAAAGGCGGGACTCCCTTCAAATCCCAGCGCCAAGCGGTCAAAGAAATCGGGGCGCTGGGATTTGAACCCAGGACCTCTTGGTCCCGAACCAAGCGCTCTACCAAACTGAGCCACGCCCCGATTCAGACTTCGTCATGGAGCAACGATTATGATCGAGCACGCCATTGAGCGATCAGCTTCGCGAAGTAATCGATTTCGATGTTCACCAGCTCCCCGACCCGACGACCTCCCAAGACGGTCTTCTGTAGCGTCTCAGGAATTAAGAACACCGAAAACGTCGTGGGGCTCAGGCGCTCGCCGATGGTCAGGCTCACCCCGTCAATTGCAATGGGAGCTTTTGGAACGATGGAGCGACGCAGGGTCCGGTCAAGACGGATGCGCAATGTGATCTGTCCCGTCTGGCGTTTGCGCTGAACGATCCGGCCCACCCCATCCACATGGCCGAGCACGAGATGTCCGCTCAGGCGGTCGCTCAACGTGAGGCTGGGCTCGACATTGACAGGAGCACCCTTGGCGAGCGCTCCCAAGTTCGTCAGACGCCTGGTCTCCGGGATCACCTCAACGGTCAGCGCACCTTGCCGAACACGAACGGGGCTTACACAGACCCCATTGATGGACACGCTCTCTCCGGGACGAACCAGCGAGGCGGTCTTTGGCGCATAGATGGTCAGGCGAAGCAGTCCGTCCGCCCGCTGCAGGGCCTGGACGGCTCCAATTTCCTGGATGATCCCGGTAAACATCACTGGGGATAGACCACCGCGGCGTCCCACACCACATCAGGTCCGACTCGGCGGATGACCACATCCTTCAAGCGGACCGCCTCGGCGAGCCGGCTGATCCCTTCGCCTCCAATCGCCGGCGGGCTGGTTCGTCCGCCGATGAGGATAGGCGCGACATACCAGACGAGACGATCCACGAGCCGTTCCGACAAGGCGCTGGCCAATACTTCGCCGCCCCCTTCGATCAGGAGGGAGGTGATCTGGTGCCGTCTGGCGAGCTCTCGAAACACGGGCCGCAGCGGTACGCGGCCCTTCACGGCTCGAACGACCAAGACCTCAACGCCTCGCCGCTCAAAGGACGCGCGTTTCGTTGGCGAGCGCTCCGTCGTGGCGATCATCGTTGGGGCTGGTGACGACGCCGAGAGACACCGGCTGCTCAGGGGCGTGCGAAGATGACTATCAACAATCACCTTGACGGGACGATCAACACGAGCAAACCTCGCGGAAGAGCGCGCCGAGAGCAGCGGGTCATCGCGCAAGATCGTGTTGACGCCGACCATGATGCCGTCAACCTGTCGGCGCAGTCGATGGACAAGCTGACGGGAAGCCACCGAGGAGATCCATCGGGATTCGCCCGTCCGCGTCGCAATCTTTCCATCCAGGCTTTGGGCAACCTTCGCGATGACCCATGGCATCTTGCGGGTGATGTATTTCACAAACGGCTCGTTGAGCCGCCTGGCTTCTTCGGCTAACATCCCGGTTTCGACCCGAACGCCCGCTCGTCGGAGGCGAGCGATCCCCTGGCCATTCGTCAAGGGGTTGGGATCCCTCATCGCGATCACCACGTGTCGGATGCCCGCGGCGATGACCGCATCAACGCAGGGCGGGGTCCGGCCGACATGGTTGCACGGCTCAAGCGTCACGTAGAGGATGGCACCACTCGCCTGTGCCCCAGCTTGCCGGAGCGCCTCCACCTCTGCGTGAGGCAGGCCGGCCCGCCGATGGTAGCCTTGTCCCACGACGCGTCCGTGCCGCACCACCACGGCCCCGACGAGAGGATTCGGAGAAGTATCCCCAAGCGCCTGACAGGCCAGCCGAAGGGCTCGGCGCATGTAGGGCTCATGACGCGCCGCAACGCTCGCGCGCCAATTGTTGTGATAAATATAGCGAGCCGGTTGAACACTTCTCACACTCCGAACAGGCCAACCGGCCAACGGGCCAACGGGCCAACGGGCCAACCGGCTCAACGGTTTTGCTTCCATTGTTTGAGCGCTTCAACGAGCGCATAGGGCACGGTCACGCTCCCGATGGGAACCCCTTCCTTCGAGGAGCCGTGGTAATCGGTCCCGCCCGTTCTCAACAGCCCCAGATGGTCAGCGAGCTGTTCGTAGTGCGCAATGAGTTCAGGGGAATGACTGGAGTGATAGACCTCAAGCCCCACTAATCCCTCGCGGCTCAACTGCTCAATCACCGTGTCATCCTTCAGATAGATCGGATGGGCGAGGACCGGTACTCCACCAGCCTGACGGATCGCATGAATCGCCTCGCGGGGACCCATCGGAGAACCGGGGATATACGCCGGCGCGTGATTCCCGATATACCGATCGAACGCCTCTTTGGCAGTCGAGACATACCCCCGACGGACCAACGCGCGGGCCACATGGGGCCTGCCAACCGTCCCCTCCACTCCAGCTTCGGCAAACACATCGTCGGCGGTGACGACCACCCCCAGGCGCTGGAGGCGGGCGATCATCTCGTGGATGCGCTCGATGCGGCGGAGGCGCTGATCCGCCAAGAGCTGTTGGAACGGTTGATCGGCCAGATCGATCAAAAACCCCAACACATGGACCTCCCGGCCGTCCGACGAGGCGGACATTTCGAGACCAGGGAGTAACTCGATCCCCAGCTCTGTGGCCGCGTGAAAGGCTTCTGGGTAGCCATCGAGAATGTCGTGATCGGTGATGGCGATCGCGGACAGGCCGGCCTGCTTGGCCAGCTCCACCACACGACGGGGTGTGTCGGTCCCGTCTGAATAGAGGGTATGGAGATGCAGATCAGCGGTGGTCATCGGTGGGACGTCAGCCAGATGCGCCCCCTGACCTCACGGGGAGACAGACGGGGTGGTGGTCTCAGACCCAGGGGGATAATCGTGCCTGCCTGCCGCGTCTCCTTCAGGCTCGCCGGAGGCGGCGCAGGCAGGCCGACGGGCGTGTGTCTTATGGATCGTGTCCAAGATGCCATTGACGAATTTCCCGGACTCCGCGTCTCCGAAACGTTTCGCCAATTCCACCGCTTCGTTGAGACACACCTTGGGCGGGACCTCGTCAAGGAACAGGAGCTCAAAGGCTCCCATCCGTAAGATGTTGCGATCAACCACCGCCATCCGCTTCAGATTCCAGTTATCGGCATGCGTGGCGATCAATGCATCGATTTCGGCACGATGTTGGACAGCGCCTTCGACCAGTTGCGTGACAAACGCCTTGATCTCCCCGGGGGCCTTGTGCAGCGCGCAGAAGTCTTCGATGAGCTGCTTCGGGTCCGCATGAATCAAGTCGATCTGGTAGAGCAACTGGAGGGCGTATTCACGGGCTTTGGTTCGTTGACGCATCACGCCGAGAAGCCCTGACGAACTTGTCGAGCGACGTCCATGGCGGCGAGCGCCGCTTCCTGGCCGCGATGGCCCATCGATCCGCCCGCTCTCGCGCGAGCCTGGGAGAACGACTCCGCCACAATCACCCCAAAGCCGAGCGGGATGCACTTCGACACCGAGACCTGCATGAGTCCCATGGCCACGGCGTTGCCAATCGCCGCATATTGCGGTGTTTGCCCCTTAATGAGACACCCCAGCGCGATGATGGCTTGGGGACGCAGCGAGTCTCCCACCGCAGCCGCCGTGACGGGTAACTCGAACGCCCCACGGACCCATACGGTTTTGATGTTGGTGCGTGACACGCCGTGACGGAGGAGAGTGTCTACCGCCCCAGCCACGAGTTTTCTCGTAATCGGTTCATTGAACCGCGAGGCGACCACCACGAAGGGTTGGCCATCCCTGGCCTGCGCCGCCCGTGGTCGGTTCACCCCGCCCCACGGGACGCCACGAGCGTCAGCCCGTAGAGGAAGGGTCGAAACGTCCCGAAGGGAAATCACCTTGAGGCCACCCCGCCGTTGGCGGGGTGGAGCGGGGTTCACCGCCCCTTGGCGCACGGGTCGCTTACGACCCTTCAGCATTCACCGTCAACCAATGGCCCAGCTTGTCGCGCTTGACCGAGAGGTAGCGGGCGTTCTCCGGTTTTGGGGGAATTTCGATGGGCACGCGCTCAATCACCCGCAAGCCATAGCCTTCAAGCCCCACGATTTTGCGAGGGTTGTTCGTCAGCAGCCGTAACTCCTTCAACCCGAGATCGACGAGGATTTGGGCGCCGATCCCGTAATCCCGCAGATCCGGCTCGAAGCCGAGTGCGCGGTTCGCCTCGACCGTATCCAACCCCTGATCCTGCAGCGCATAGGCTTTGAGTTTGTTGACCAATCCGATGCCGCGGCCTTCCTGGCTGATATACAGAATCACCCCGCATCCCGCCTCAGCGACCATGGCCATGGCCTGCTGAAGCTGCGGGCCGCAGTCGCAGCGGAGGCTCTGAAACACATCACCCGTCAAGCATTGAGAGTGCACGCGAACCATCACGGGGCGGTCCTGATCCACTGGGCCTTTGACGAGGGCCACGTGGTGCCGATCATCGACGCTGGTTTCATAGACGACCACCTGAAACGGGCCGAATTCGGTTGGGAGGTCGGTCGCCACCACACGCCGCACGAGCTTCTCAAAGAGGCGTCGATACTCAATGAGGCTAGCGATGGTGCAAATTTTCAAGCCATGCCGCGCGGCAAACTCAAACAGGTGGGACGTGCGCGCCATCGTCCCATCGTCGTTCATGATCTCGCAGATGACGCCGGCCGGATAGACGCCAGCGAGTCTCGCCATATCCAATGCCGCCTCGGTGTGGCCCGCGCGCCTGAGCACCCCGCCATCCTTGGCCCGCAGCGGAAACACGTGACCTGGACGGACCACATCGTTCGATGTGGTGTTGGGGTGAAGGAGAAGCTGGATCGTGCGAGACCGGTCGTGGGCGGAGATCCCCGTCGTAATGCCCTCCTTCGCATCCACGGAGATGGTCCAAGCCGTCTTCATGGGGTCCTGGGATGGATGGACCATGGGATGCA
>Ga0114945_10000857_pt1 | contig 19382 bp, 16 predicted proteins | sample OV2TP3_FD_87194 | JGI IMG/M metagenome (GOLD analysis project Ga0114945, IMG submission 87194) | Hot spring microbial communities from Beatty, Nevada to study Microbial Dark Matter (Phase II) - OV2 TP3 | ecosystem: Environmental > Aquatic > Thermal springs > Hot (42-90C) | place: USA: Beatty...
AAGAGCATTTATTTTTATGATCCCGACGGGAACATGCTCGAGGTCTACTGCAACGTACCACCCGGGGAGTACCAAAGGAGCGTTCCAAATCCTTTTGGGCTCTACGGCGATATTACGGACGAGCTGGAGGGGAAAACCCTCCAGAGGCCGGGCACGGTCGTACCGTGACCAATCGCCCCTTGAAAGCCCGCCAGCCGGTTACTCTGTCCTTTAGGAGGTGCCATGGAACCGCTACCGCGAGGCGCTAACTTTCAGCGCGCGAAGATGCTTTGGGAAATCGGGCTCAGCGTCGCGGGCGATCCCGCCACGCCCTACACCGGAAACCGCGACATGTGCATCGTGGTGGGCAGCGGTTCGAGCGACCGCTTTCATCCGTGGCTCAGGATGGCGACAGGCTCGCCCATCCTGGCCCATGCCGTTGTCCGAGGCGAGCTGGAGATGGCCATGGTGAATCCCTCCGGGCTGCTCACCCAGGCCTATCGGGGCGCGGGTCTATTCTCCGAGCCGCTTCCGGTGCGGATTGTGGCGACCTATCCTTCTTGGGACCGCTTTGTTTATACCATCCATCCGCGCACGGGCTTGACCTCCCTGGCCCAGATCAAGGAGCGCCGTTATCCGCTCCGGCTCTCTATTCGCGAGGACCCCACCCACTCGACTCGGGTCCTGGTGGACCAGACGCTGGGCGCCTACGGCTTCACTCTGGCCGACATCGAGTCCTGGGGCGGCAGTTTCCAACTGAACGGCCCGCCCGGCGATAAGCGACGGTTGAAGGCGCTGCACGAGGGAACCATCGATGCCATATTTGATGAGGGACTGGTGCATTGGCTTGACGAGGCGCTGGCTGCTGGGATGAAACCCGTCACGCCGGAGGAGTCCATGCTGAAGCAGCTCGAAGCGATCGGCTGGCGCCGGGTAGTCATTCCTGCGGGACGCTTTCCCCATCTCGAATCCGACTACGTAGGCCTGGACTACAGCGGGTGGCCTCTCTATACGCGCGCCTCCCTGCCGGACGAAGTCGCTTACAAAGCGTGTGCGGCCCTACACGCCCGCGAGGCCGAGATCACCTGGGAATCGTCTTATACGGGGATCGGCCAGCTCGGCCAGGATACCGAAGCAACCCCGATGGATGTGCCTCTCCATCCCGGGGCGGCCCGGTGGTACCGAGAGCACGGCTTTAACGTCTGACCCGCCCCTTGGCCGGCAAGCGAGGGCCAAGCGGTCCGTGGAGTTTTTTTCCATGTCGCGTTACAGAGTTGTAGTCACCGATCACCTGCTCCCTTCCGTGGAACGGGAGTCCTGAACGGCGCGCTACTTAAATGGGGAGACAGATCTCGGGGTGAACAGGAGGCGTCACAAAATGGCCGCACGAAAAATCAGCGTCGGAGTGATTGGAACCGGGTGGATCGGGGAAATCCGGGCCAAAGTGTGCGCCGCGCATCCTTTGGTGGAGAGCCTGCACTTGGCTGAGATCGACCCCGCGAAGCTCCACCGAGTCGCCGAGGCGACCAGGGCCAGGAGCGCGACCACGGATTACCGCGAGCTTCTGCACCGGGACGAGATCGATGCGTTCTTCGTCTGCACCACGCCGGAGACCACGCACTACCCGATCACTAAGGACTGCCTCCTCGCGCGCAAGCACACGCTGCTGGAGAAGCCGATGGGGCTTGAGTTGAAAGAGGCGGACGAGATGATGGCCCTCGCAAAAAAGGCGGGGCTTAAATTTACGATTGGCTACACGCAGCGCTTCAATCCGAAGTTCGCCTACGTGAAGCAGTGCCTGATGAACGGAACGCTCGGCCGTCCGGTCACCGCGCTGGTAAGCCGAAATGTCTCTCGCTCCATTGGGAACAAGATCGGTGGAAGGATTCGCCTCTCACCGGCCGTGATGGAAGCGACGCACGACATCGACTTTATCCTCTGGTGCCTGGAGGGCGTCAAGCCGACGCGTGTCTATGCCCAGTCGGTCTACCGGATCATGGAGCAGGCGCACGGAGTTCCCGACTGCACTTGGATCATGGTGACGATGGACGATGGCACCGCCTTCACCATCGGCGCCGGATGGGCGCTGCCGCCCGGCTATCCGCACTTCTCGACGGCGACGATCGAGTTTGTGGCGACCGAAGGGGCGCTCCTCATCGACGACAGTCACCGCGACATGGTGCTGAACACGATGAAAGACGGAATGGTCCTCCCGCTTTCCACGATGCCGGGGGAGCAAGTGGGGCACATCTACCAGGGACCGATGCAGGCGGAGACAATCCACTTCATCGAAGCTGTGACCCTGGACAAGCCTGTGCTCGTGACGCCCGAGCAGGCGAGGCAGGTGATGGAAGTGACGCTGGCCGCCGATCTCTCGGCCGAGCGCCATCAGCCGATCACGCTCCCATTGAAACCCTGAAGGCGATTTGCGATTTTAGATTCTTGATTTTCGATTCAGTCCAAAATCCGCAATCCAAAATCCAAAATGAGTAGCCCTACTCCAGCCGAAGCAGGCGGGCGGCGTTGCCCCCGAGGATCTTTGAGCGATCGGCGGCCGTCAAATCCTTGAGACGCGTGATCACCTCGACCGGCCGCTCGTAACCCATGTCAAAGCAGTAGTCGCTTCCAACCATCACGCGGTCAGCTCCAACGAGCTTGATGAGGTAGTAGAGTGACTCTGGAGCGTGGCTGATCGTGTCGTAGGTGAAGCGCCTGAGATAGCTCGAGGGCGGCTTCTTCAGGGCCCGGCACTCCTGTCGCACCTTCCACCCACGGTTGAGACGCCCGATGAGATAGGGAAGCGCGCCTCCGGCATGCGGGAGGCAGACCTCGAGCTTGGGAAATCGATCGAAAAATCCGCCGAAGATTAAGTTGGCGGCAGCGACTGCAGTATCAAACGGATTTCCCAGAAGGTTGTGCAAGTGGTAGTTCGCGAGCCGCTGAGCCCCGATGACATTGAGCGGATGGAGAAAAATCGGGAGTCTCAGGGCGTGAATGCGCTCGAAGACCGGGAGAAATGAAGGATCAGTCAGCTCTTTCCCCTGCACGTTCGTGCCAAGGTAGACGCCGCGACAGCCAAGCTGCGTCGCTGCCCGATCGAGTTCGCCGACAGCAGCCTCGGGGTCTTGCATGGGGAGCGTGGCTAGAACAACGAACCGGTCTGGATGGGCGCGAGCCATCTCGGCCGCAGCGTCGTTCCACACCTGAGCCAGCCGGAGCCCCAGGGTGTCATCCGCCCAGTAGACCATCGGCGGCATAAGCGACAGGGCATGGATGGTAACCCCCTGCGCGTCCATCGCCCTCAGCCGGAGGTCCGGATCGTAGTAGTGCGCAGTGATGGGGCCGATCGAGACCTGGCCCACGAGGATCGTTGGCCCGTCCGGACCAGAGCGGAGGCGCACCCCGTGGGCCTCTCCTTCCGCCTCAATGAAGCGAAGATACTCCTCAGGGACAAAGTGGGCGTGAATGTCGATCGTGGGCTTCGTATGCCGCGAGGCCCGTCTTGGGGCAGCGCGCTTTCGCCCATTCCGTGTTGTCCGTCGGCGCTTCATTGAATCCTCTATGCCTATGGCATGCCGTGCCTCGGCGGGATGATCGGGAGAAGGAGATGCGAGGGCCGGTCGGGGCGGATGTGCAGCGTGGTCTTGCCCCCGAAAATCTCTGGTGGCCGGTCGCACGGGTCGTCGTGGAGAAACGGACCGCAGCCCCTCAGCTCATTCTTGAAATTCGAAAGCCGCGCGCCGCTCGCTCCTGGATACTCGTAGTCCCTACCGCGCACGGTCAGGCCGATCTTGTAGCCAGCAGGCACCACGATCGAGGTGGGCCAGATCTCGATTTCCAGCTCGACGACCTGCCCAGGGCTCAGCGGCTGCTTCTCGTCATGGGTGTGATACGGCCGGTAGGGTCTGCTCAACTCAGGGTCAAGCTTGCGATGCGACGCTCGGAGCCATCCTTGCCCGACAGGAGTGTGGGGATCGATGGCCCCCTGGAATACGACTTCCTTGCCACTAGAGGAAAAAACGCGAAGCACGACGAAAATGTCCGCGTCCGCCGTCGAGGACGAGATGAAGAGCTTCACCGCCGAAGGTCCGGTGATCTCGGTCTCTTGCTCCAGCGGCGGCGACAGGAAGGTGACTCCGTCGCTCATGGCGTCGTACTCGACGCGTCCACTGGCGCCGGCGGGAGCCCAGTTCAGGCCCCGACCGGCAGGATTGAGGTAGAGCTTCGTCCATTGGGTGCGCGCGATGGGCCATTCGTTCTCCATGCGCTCGACGAACCCGTCGATGCGACGAACCTGGAGCCGAACGCGCGGCTCTTTGTGCCAGCCGCTGTCGATGCCCTTTAGGAAGCAGTCGAAGAAGCGCTTCTGCAGCAGCCGCCCGTAATCCGTGTAGAAATGAGTCCAGTGCTCCAGCCCGTGCAGTTCGAGCCATTTCTGCGGTGACGCCGCGCGGACAAAGCCCTCGACGTTCCCCCGCAAGTGCAACCCCTGGCCTCCCCAGTTCCCCGCTGAGAGGAACGGCGCCGTTACCCTTGACCACACGGGCGAGCGGGCCTTGTGGTAGTCATCGTCGAGCGGATGGGCAAGGATCTCCTTGTCAAGATCGCACCGGTTCCCGGCCAGCTCTTCGTCCGACAGCGTCTCCGGCCCGCAGACGAGCCCGCCCGTGACGCGGCTCAGCGGGCCCCGCTTGCCGAGGCCATGCTGCACGGTCTTGACCTGCATATCGTACCAGTTCGCCCAGAAGGTGCAGAGAATGCCGCCGTGGTGCGTCATGTCGCGGTACCAGTCGGCGGCGCCCTCCCAGATGCACATCGCCGCAAGGTGCGGCGGCTGGAGCGACGCCACGTGCCACTGGTTGATCGCGTAGTACGAGATGCCGTTGAGGCCAACCTTTCCGTTGCTCCACGGCTGGACGCCCGCCCACTCGATGCAGTTGTACAAATCCCTGGTCTCGCGCGGCGAGAAGTGATCGATGATGCCCGGGGAGCAGCCGCAGCCTCGCGAGTCCACGCGCACGCAGACATAGCTGTCCGCCACCCACTTCTCCGGATCGATGATTTCCCAGCTCTGGTACTTGTTGGTCGAGCCCGCCGCCACCTCCGGGTGCTGCGCCGTCATGCGCTGCCACTGGTTCGGGTAGCCATCCTGAAAGGCGAGTCCTTTAGCGTAAGGACCGTAGCTGAGGACGACCGGGTACTCCCCTTCCGCGATCGGCCGGAAGAGATCGGCGCTGAGAACGAGGCCATCGTCCATCGTGATCGGCACGTTCCAGTCTATTCGCATGCCGTCCCTGGTCTCAGATCGATACTGCATCCGGTGATGTTGCAGCCCTCTGATTTGGCGTTCTTCGAATAGCTGCTCACTCACTCGACTTGATTGTTTCCTTTTTATTTCGCGCTCACCGGGATGCTCCAGGGCCGTCACGACAGAAGCCAGATCCTCCTCGCCATGGCCGGCAGCTTTCGCTGCAGCGTAGAGTTGCTGCGCCACGCGCGTCAGGGGGAGGGAAGCGCCGAGCCGCTCCCCCGCATCCATGATGAGCGAGAGATCCTTCAAGAAGATGTCGAGCTTCATCTGAGGCGGGAACTGCCTCTGCAGGATCATCGGGCCGCGCACTTCGAGCATGCGTGAGGTCGCTGCCCCACTGCGCAGGATCTCAAGGACCACGTTCAGATCGAGACCCGCCTTTTCTGCCATCAGGAGCGCTTCAGCAGCCGCTAGCGTGTTCACCCCGACGAGGAGGTTCGCTGCCAGCTTCGCGACCATCGCCTGGCCGGCCTCGCCGACATAGACCACGCGAGGCAGGATCGCTTCGAGGACCCGCCGCCAGCGATCGAAGAGCGCACGCTCACCGCCGATCAGGATCACACCTTCGCCCCGCGCCACCATCGCGCTGGTCCCGCTCACCGGCGCATCGAGAAAGGCGAGGCCGCGGATCAGTACTTCGCGAGCCAGGCGCTCAGTCAGCGTTGGTGAGATGGTGCTCATCTGGATGATTGTCTGATCTGGGCGGCCCGCCGCCACGATCCCGCTGGGACCGAGGATCGCCTCCTCGACAGCCGCCTCGGAGGGAAGGATGGAGCAAACCGCGTCTGAGACGCGGGCAACTTCCGTGACTGACGATGCGCTCCGTCCTCCCAGCGCGATCAAACCCTGAACTTTTTCCGGGAGAATGTCGTATCCGACCACGTCGTGCCCTTTAGCGCGGAGCCGCGAGGCGACAGCGTGCCCGAGAAGCCCCAGGCCCACAATGCCTACCGTTTCCATGACAACACCCTGAGAGGGCTGGAGGTAGTACGGTCGAGTCTCATCTTCATGGGCTGTAGATCTCCGGATTGAAGAGGTTCGGCGGCCGCCGCCCCTCGATGACGGCCACGATGTTCCCGACCACGATACCTGCCATTCGCTCGCGCGTGTCTGTCGCCGCGCTCCCGAGATGGGGCGCCAGCACCACGTTCGGAAGATTGATGAGCCCCGGCTCGACCCTGGGCTCATGCTCGTAGACGTCAAGCGCTGCGCCCGCGATTCGCTTCTCTTCCAGCGCTCTGACCAGAGCCTTCTCGTCCACGATGGGGCCGCGGGCGGTGTTCACGAGAAAAGCAGACGGGCGCATGAGGCCAAGCTCACGATGGCCGATCAGATGCACCGTCTCGCGGGTCAGGGCGACGTTGACCGAGACGAAGTCTGACTCCCTCAAAAGGTCATCCAGGCTTCGGTACTCCACGCCGAGAGCCGATTCGCGGGCGCCATTCAGCCTCTGTCGCTTGGTGTAGAGAACGCGCATCCCGAACCCCCAGGCCCGGCGGGCCACCGCCTCGCCGATCCGGCCAAGGCCGATGATCCCCAACGTTTTGCCATGCACCTCAGTTCCCACGAAGCGCATCGACTGGCCGCCGGGGAAGATGCCGGAGCGGACGGCCCGGTCGGCTTCCACGACGCGCCTGGCAACCGCCAGGAGAAGCGCCCAGTGGAGGTCGGCCGTCGCCTCAGTGACAATCGGCGAAATCGTGGTCACGGGAATCCGCCGCGCCGTCGCCGCTGCGACATCGATGCCCGCGGGGACGATCGCCATGGAGGCGATCAGCTTGAGGTTGGGGTTCGCGTGGATGGCGTCGGCGTCCACCGTGTCGTGAAGAAGGCAGAAGAGATAGTCGTTCCGCTTGAGGGCCGCGATCAGTTCAGGCTTGGTGATGATGTGTAGGGGATCAGGGTTCAGCTCGACCTCGGCCGCTTCTCGGAGTCGGGCCAGCGCTTTTTCCGGTATGGGCTGCGTAACGAAGATCTTCGGACCCATTCAGCGCGACCTCCCCCTGAGCCCCTCAATGCCTAGCTCAATAGTCACCCGCTCAAGATCGTTGAGGAGCGCGTCGTTCAGCGGAATGCCGAGCACGCGGCGCTCCAACCACGTCGCGTGGCTCTGCTCGCCCGGAAGTCGGATTCTCTCCACGCCTGCCATCTTCTTCGAATTGCGCATCTCTCGAATCACCCCGTCCACGCACCGCTTGAATGCTTCGACCGCTGAGAAGCGCGCCACATCGAGCGCCATAATCACTTGACCGGTGTTCGTCGGAGTCTTGTCGTCCTTGTTGAAGTCGATCACGTTGCGACCGAACGCGGCGCCGTTCAGTGTGCCGGCAAGCAGACCGAACACGAGCGCCAGGCCATACCCCTTGTAGCCTCCGATAGGGAGCAGGAAGCCCTCCTCAGCCCGCCTCGGGTCAGTCAAGGAGTTGCCGCGCGCGTCAATCATCCACCCTTCAGGCATCGGCTCGCCCCGTAAAGCTTTCGTTTTCACCTTGCCGTAAGCGGTCACGCTGGTGGCGATATCCAGAACGATCGGCGCCTCTTCGAGAGCCGGGATGGCTACGGCGACCGGGTTTGTGCTGAGCAGAAGCTCCACGCCGCCCCAGGGAGGCATGTGGTTGGCGCTGCCGACCGCTATGTAGATCCCGATCATGTCGCGCGCAAGCGGCATCATGGCGTAGAGCGCTGCCGGGCCGGCGTGGTTGCCCTGTCGCACGCCGACCCAGCCGATGCCCGCCCGCTCGGCCTTTTCGATGGCGACCTGGGCGGCAAACTGCATCACCAAGTGCCCCATGCCGTTGTCGCCGTCAACCAAGGCGGTCGCGTCCGTTTCTTGAACCACCCGGATGTTCGGTCTGACGTTCATCCCGCCGGCTCTGATGCGGCGAACGTATTGAGGCAGGCGGAAGATGCCGTGGCCGTCAGAGCCGCGCAGGTCGGCAAGGATCATCAGCCGTGCGACCTGTTCGGCATCGGACGCGGGGAACCCGACGGCACCAAGCGCACGCGCGACGAACGCCTGGAGATCGCTGGCATGGAATCGGCGCTCCGTTGATGGAGTTTGGGCCATAATCGAAGCATTCACCCATCAGCCATCAGCAGTCAGCAAGAACGCCCGAGCTGAAGGCTGAGCGCTGATAGCTATTTTCCTTTCGGAGGTAGCGGACTGACGAGATCACGGCTGGAAAGATGGGCGACGGTTTCGCCGGTTTCGGTAAAGGTTCGGGTCACCTCCGTGCTCCCGTAGATCCATAGGATCGTGAGCGGCGTCGTCCCGATGTTCACGAACCGGTGAGGCTTATCGGCCGGAACGAGCGTGGTGTCGTAAGCGTGGACCCGATGGCACTGGCCGTCGATCTCCACTTCGGCCTCCCCTTCGAGAATCGTCACCTGCTCATCACAGTTGTGCGAGTGCAGCGGAACCTTTGCGCCAACTGGAAACCGGGTCAATCCCGTGGTCATCTGCTTCGAGCCGATCTCTTTGGTGACCAAGGGGATCGTTTGGATGCCGTTGCCGCGGTCGACCACCGGCAAAGAGTCGATTCTCAGAATGTGCGCCTCTGCCATAGTGAACACCTCCTCTCGCAAGAGAGCGGGCTTTGTGGCGGACTCTAACAGCGCGGTTAAGGACCCGTCAAGTTGCTGCGCTCGCTTGCGCTCGTTCCACTGTTTCCTCCCTTATGTTTCTCCGCACTAATTGTCAGTCCCATCAGCGGTCCGCGAACTCGAAGGCGTCGTGCGACTCTGACGCCAAGTGGGCGCCCGCGATCCCCGCTGACTGGACCTCGCCGGTCACAACATGAAGGCGATTACCAAGGACGGCCCCGGCCAGACCGTGACGCGGGACTGGCATCCTGGGGAGCGTCAACCAGCTGTTTGTGGCCGGGTGATACGCCTCCACCACCCAAAAGGCGGCCATCAGCGTCTGGTCCTGGAACTCCCCGCCAGCGATATAGATACGATCCTTGTAGGTCGCATAGGCCACCGCGCTTCGGGCGGTAGGCATCCGGGCCTTAGGTGGGCCCCACCTATCGGAAACGGGATCGTACTCCTCGACCACGTCCACGTTGGTCCCCACGCTGATGAAGGCAGCACCGGTCCGGCCGCCGATCACATAGATCTTACCACCAACCACGCCGACCCCGGCGTGATTGCGGGGTGTAGGCATCGGCGCTCGCGCCCGCCAACCGTTGGTGGCGGGATCGTACTCCTCCACGGTCCCCACCGCGAGGTGGGGCCTGGCCGGATGGATGCTCGGCTCTTTAGCGCCGGGCGAGGTTGTGCCGCCGCCGATCACATAGATCTTGCCGCCGACCGCCGCGGCCACGGCCGATCCCCGCTTTGTGGGCATGGGGGCGAGCGCCTTCCAGGAATCGGCCGCCGGATCGTACTCCCACGCGTTGTCGATCGGCACCCAGGCAGGCGGACCCGACTGGGGTGGGACGAAGCCGCCAAAGACGTAGATCTTCCCATTCAGCTCGACGACGGCCAGGTGGTGCGCGGGCAAGGGCATCGGCTTTTTCTTCGCCCACGTATTCGTGGCAGCGGCGTACTCGAAGACGAGTCCCCGTGGCTTCCAGCCCGGCGCGAGTCCACCCAAGACGTACATCTTGCCACCAACAGCCGCACCGTAGACCTCCTCGGCCGGCTCCGGGAACGGGGCGAGTTTCACCCATTTTCCACCCACCTGGGCGTGAACATCGGCCATCAGCAGACCTACCATCGTCAAGACCGCAAGGCTCACTGTAAGTACTTTCATCGTACCCCTCCTGTGTAATGTGTTAGCGACTCATTTCGAAGCGACATCGGACTTGTCTCCCGCCACTCCCGGCCCAGACACTGGTCCCACAATCTCAGGGAGCTTACGGCTGACCAGCCAGCGGAAGACCGGCGAGAGCAGCATCAGCAGCGCCAGGGCCATCAGGGTAGCAGCAATCGGACGCTCGAAAAAGACTCCAAGGTCTCCTCTGGAGTAGATCAAGGAGCGCCGAAGGGAGGCCTCGAGTTGGGGGCCAAGGATCATGGCCAGGACCAGCGGCGCAGGCTCAAAGTTGAACTTACGTATCAGGTAGCCGAACAAGCCGAAGGCGACGGTGATTCCCACGTCGAACACGCTGTTGTTCACGCTATACGCCCCGATAAGAACGGACACCAGGATGAGCGGCGCCAGAAGCGGATAGGGGAGTCGAAGAAGCTTCACCCAAAGCCCGATCAACGGAAGGTTCAGGATCAAGAGCATAAGGTTCCCGACGTACATGGAGGCAACGAGTCCCCAGAAGATCTCTGGTTTTTCAGCGAGTAGCAGCGGTCCGGGTCTCACCCCGTGGATCAGCAGCGCCGCAAAGATCATCGCGATCGAGGCATTGCCGGGAATCCCGAGCGTGAGCAGCGGGATGAACGAGCCCGTTGCCGCGCCGTTATTGGCCGCTTCCGGCGCCGCCACTCCCTCGACCGCGCCCTTCCCGAAGCGCTCAGGATGCTTGCTGAGCTTCTTCTCGAGCGCGTACGAAACGAACGACGAGATAATAGCCCCTCCCCCGGGCAGCACGCCGATGAAAAATCCCAGCAACGATCCCCGAGTGATCGGGGCGGCTGCCGTGCGCCACTCCTCGCGATTCGGCAGGAGACCTCGAATCTTTGTCTGAAAGACTTCAGCCTTGATGCTCTGTTCGACGTTCACGAGGACCTCTCCGATCCCGAAGAGGCCCATCGCCACGAGGATGAACTCGAAGCCATCGCTGAGCTTGAACACCCCGTAGGTGAATCTCTGGGTTCCCATGATCGGATCAAGTCCGACCGTTCCGAGCAAGAGGCCGAGGCAGGCCATCATGAGCCCTTTGGTCATCGAGGCTCCGGCCAGGTAGCCGACCATCATGAGTCCGAGAACGAGGAGCGCAAAGTTCTCCGGAGGTCCAAACTTGAGCGCGAAGGCAGCCAGTGGCGGCGCGAGGAGCATCAGCCCAACGATGCTGAGCGTCCCGGCAATGAACGAGCCGAAGGCCGAGATCGCGAGAGCCGCGCCGGCACGCCCCTGCCGAGCCATCTGGTACCCATCCAGGCAGGTGACCACCGACGCCGCCTCTCCAGGGATATTCAACAAGATCGACGTCGTCGAGCCGCCGTACATCGCCCCGTAGAAGATTCCGGCGAGCAGGATGACCGCGGAGGTGGCGGGGATCCCGTAGGTAACGGGCAGCAGGAGGGCAATGGTTGCTGGCGGGCCGAGGCCGGGCAGGACGCCAATGGCAGTCCCGATGAATGATCCAAGAAAGCAGTAGAGGAGATTGATCGGGGTAAGTGCTACAGCAAAGCCGGTGGCGAGATTATAGAAAACCTCCATGGCCGCGCCCTCAGTCCAGGAGTGAACCCCGGGGCAGCGGGACGCTCAGCCAGATAGCGAAGACGACGTAAGAACCGACGGCCGTGATCGCGGCCATACCCAGAGCGACCCACCACCGTTGGGGATCCGTCACGCGCAACATGAACAGGACGAGCAGAAACGTGCAGAGCGGATAGCCGAGCGGATCAAGCAGAAAGGTGTAAGTACCCAGGACAACCAAGAGCGCAGCCACCTTCGCGATCCGGCCAGGGGCTTCTTGGGCAATGCTTGAACGCGATGTGAGCGCTTGAACCAGGAGGACCAGCGCCAGCAGATTGAGGACGACACTTGTCCACCATGGGAAAAATCCCTGCCCGGGGTTGCGGATCGTCCCGAACGGGAACTCGGAAGACTGGTAGAGCGCTGCGGCGCCAAACGCCAGCGTCAAGGCTGCCACTGCCGCATCGCGTCTGACCATTGCGGTTACTTCTGCGCGCTAGCCACGACCTTGGAAAACATCTCCCACTCCTGGCGCCAGGCGGCCTCGAATTCCTTTCCGCCCTGAAACTGAACGTCGTCGCCGAGCCCTCTGATGAGGGCCTGGAAGGACTTATCCTCGCTGATCTTCTTAAAGGTCGCTTCGAGCTTGGCCAGGATAGGCTGGGGGGCTCCCTTAGGCGCGAGCACGGACCGCCACATGGTGAAGACCACGTCAAACCCCTCCTCTTTCACCGTGGGAACGTTGGGGAAATCGCGGTGCCGCTTGGTGTCAGTCACCGCCAGCGCCCGCATCTTGCCGGCCGCCACCTGCGGCAGCAGCTGGGGAGAGAAACCAAACGTGGCGTCAGCGTGGCCACCGAGCACTGCAAGCGTCGCTGGTCCGCCGCCATCGTGAGGGATGTTGTTGTAGTCGATCCCCGCTGCCCGCGCGATGAGACGCATCGGGAGATCGGCTGCGCCCCACGGCCCGGTGTTCGCGAAGTTGAACTTTCCGGGGCTCTTCTTGGCGTATTCGATCAGCTCGCGGAAGCTCTTCCACGGCGCATCAGCGCGGACGGCGAGGATGGTCGGGCTGTGGTTGATCCGGGCGACCGGCGTGAACTGGTCGGGACCGATGGGGACCTTCTGAACCATGGCGAAGACAGTGTTGGGTCCCGTCCCCCCGAAACACAGCGTGTAGCCGTCCGGCTTCGCCTTGATCACCTGTTGAGAGCCCACGGCTCCACCGCCACCCGGTTTCAAGACGACCAGCAAAGGTTGGCCGAAGTACTGATGGGCCACGCTTGCGACAGCCCGGGCGGTCAGGTCGTGAGACCCGCCGGGTCCGAACGGAAGCACGAGCTCGATTGCCTTGGTCGGAAACTCCTGTGCGTTCGCGACTGTCCCCGAGATGAAAATCACCAGCAATGCAAGCAGCACTCCTGCTTTTAGCCTGAGCATAACGGCCTCCTTACTCGTGTATAGCCGCCTTAGGCGGCGATATTCTTACAGCTTATGATCCCGACTTCACCTTCCATGGCCAACGCTTCGTGCTCGGTCGGAAGCCTACTATTTGAACTGGAAAAAGGCAACGGGGTTCCGGCCTTATCCATCTGCTGAGGGACAGGCCCCTTCGCTTCTACTTGCAATCACAATTTTCGCACTAGAGCCGCCTGAGATTGACAACTATCGTGCAAATGACTTAAAAGTCGGTGTCACCAAACCAGATTGGAGCGGTTCGCCGCAACAAGGACTCTTGCTCCATGTCACGTTACAAAGTAGTGGTCACAGATCACCTCTTCTCTTCCATGGAGGAAGAACGAGAGACTTTTCGGCGTATGGACGCTGAACTGGTGGTGGGTCAGTGTCACGGAGAAGAGGAGACTCTGGCCCTCGGCCGAGACGCCGACGCCATCTTAAACACCTACGCGCCCATAACAGAGAAGGTGATCAAGAACCTCGAGCGCTGCCGGGTTATCGTCCGCTTCGGCATCGGCGTGGATAATGTGGCGGTGGACGCTGCTACGGAGCGCGGCATCATGGTCGCGAATACCACCGACTACTGCATCGACGAAGTGGCTGACCAGGCGATGGCATTATTGCTTGCTTGCGCCCGGGGTCTTTTTCCCAGCGCCAAGATCGCGCGGGATAGCGATTGGGACTTCAAGCGCATGCCGCGCCTGACCAGGATAAGGGGCCAGACACTCGGCCTCCTCGGGGTTGGCCGCATCGGCTCGGCTGTGGCCGCGAGAGCGAAAGGATTCGGCCTGCGCATTCTGGTCCACGACCCCTACGTGAGCGAAGAGGTTGTCCGTAAAATCGGGGTCCAACGAGTAAACCTCGACACGCTCCTAAACGAGTCCGACTTTCTCTCGATCCATGTCCCCCTCAATGCGCAAACCTTGGGACTGATCGGTGACGAAGCCTTGAAGAGGATGAAGCCAACGGCCTATCTGATTAACGTGGCGCGTGGAAAAATCGTCGACCAGGCAGCTCTGTGCCGAGCGCTCCAGGCACGACGGATTGCCGGGGCAGCCCTGGACGTGCTGGAGACAGAACCTCCCCGGCCTGATGACCCCATTCTCGCTTTCGATAATGTCATTCTCACGCCTCATGCAGCCTGGTATTCGGAGGAATCCCGCTTGGATATGCGGCGCCGGGCCGTGGGGCAGGTAGTGAGCGTCCTGAAAGGAGAGCTTCCCTACTCTCTAGTCAATCGGGAAGTGTTGCAAAAGATCAAGCAACCAAACCAGTAAGGAAGGAGATTCCGATGGTCAACAGAAGCACCTCAAGTTTCGGCCTGGTCGGCACCGACTGGCAGCAGCGGATCAACTGGGATCGGCTGCGCAAGTACCGTCTTAATCGCGCCCGCGAGGCGATGAAGCGCCACGGATTGGGCGCTCTGCTCGCCATGTACGATGAAAACATCCGCTACATCTCCAGCACTGTAACCCCAGGCTGGTGCCGGCTCAAGCCGGGGCTTCGCTACGCGCTCCTCTGCGAGGGAGCTGAACCCGTTCTCTTCGAGCAGGGAGACATCGGCACGCAGATCAACCGCCACTGCCCCTGGCTGCCCAGAGAGAACGTGCGCTACGCCTACTCGTGGATCAAGGGCGCGGTGGGAGGCGCCTCGCGCCAGCAGGTGAAAAAATTCACCGATGCGATCGTGGAAGAGACGAAGAAGTACCGCGTTGACAAAGCGCCCCTGGGCGTCGACTTCGTCGATATCAACATGATCAACGCCTTCAAAGAGGCCGGGATCAACTGGACCGACGGAGCGACGCCCATGGTGGAGGCGCGCGCTATAAAAAGCAACGACGAGCTGGAGGCGATGCGCATCGTCGCCGCCATCTGCGATGCCTGCCACACGGCCATTGCCAATTTCATAAAGGCAGGAATGCAGGAGCATCAGATCACCGCCTTCGCCATGAACTTCCTCTATAACATCCCGGGGATCGAAGACGTGGAGGATATCATCGTCTCCTCGGGCCCCAACAGTTGGCCCAACTGGCGCCACTTCTCCGACCGCATCATCCAGCCGGGCGATCTCGTCATCATCGACATGGCGGCGGTGACCTGGAACGGCTACAAGAGCTGTATGTACCGCACCTATTGTGTCGGAAAGAAGCCAACGCAGGAGCAAAGAGATTACTACAAGATCGCCTACGAGTGGCTATACCGCGCCATCGACAAGGTAACACCGGGGGCCACGACCAAGGATATCGCCGAGGTTTGGCCTTCAGCCATGGAAACTTGGGGTTACAAGGAGGAGGACCAGGCCGCGGCGAATCTGTGGGGCCACGGCCTCGGGCTCGCTCAGTACGACACTCCCGTCATCTCGCGCATTTACTCTCTGGACCATCCTGTGGAGATCCAGCCCGGCATGAGCTTCGCGTTAGAGACGCAGCACGGAAAACCGCTGCAGTGGGGAGTCAGGCTCGAGGAGATGATGGTCGTGACCGAGAAGGGTCCGGAAGTCACCACGCAATTCCCCATAGAGGAAATCACCGTCATCGATTAGGACGTTCGAAATTTCGGCGGCGACCTTCTGACCTCCTATCCCCCAGGGCGACCCTATAGCTCCATCAACGCTGGAAGGTTTAAAGACTTCAGGCTCGCAGCAGTTCGGGCTTTATCGGGAGCTTGCGGACGCGTTTGCCGGTGGCGGCGAAGATCGCGTTGCAGACCGCGGGCGCGATCGGCGGCGTGCCCGGCTCGCCGATGCCTCCCTGATCGCCCTGCCCCTGTAGGATGTGCACCTCGACCTTGGGCGTCTCCTCCATGCGCAGCATCTTGTAGTCGTCGAAGTTCGACTGCTCGACGCGGCCGTTTTTGATGGTGATCTCGCCGTAGAGCGCGGCGGTCAACCCGTAAATGATGCCGCTTTCGATCTGCGCCGCAATCGTGTCGGGGTTGACTATCCACCCGCAATCAATGGCTGCCACCACGCGATGCACTTTGACCGCCCCGTCTTTTGCCACCGAGACCTCCGCTACCTCCGCGCAGTAGCTGCCGTAGGCGAAGTGCGCGGCGATGCCGCGGCCTACGCCTGCGGGCAGTGCCTTGCCCCAGCCCGCCTTCTCAGCCGCGAGATCGAGCACGGCGCGCAATCGCGCTGCATTGGGCTTCGCCATGAGCTGGCGGCGATACTGGTAGGGATCTTTTCCTGCCGCATGCGCCAGTTCATCGATGAAGCCCTCCATAATGAAGCCGTTCTGCGAGTTGCCGACCGAGCGCCAGAATCCAGAGGGAACGCCGGGATTGTTGTTGATGTAGTCCACGTAGACGTTGGGGATGTCGTAGGGAAAATAGTCGGCCGCGCCCTGGACCGAGGTGGGATCGAGCCCGTCCTTGCGCAGGAAGTGGCCGAAGGTCTTAAAATACTGCAGGATCGAGGCGCCGACGATGCGGTGGCGCCACGCGACCGGCATGCCATTGGAGTCGAGCGCTGCGGAGAGCACGTTGTGCGACGCCGGGCGATACGGGGAGTGCTGCGTGTCGTCCTCACGCGTCCACACGATCTTAACCGGCACGTTGCCGGCGGCGCGCGAGACCTCCACCGCCTCTACGACATAGTCGCTCTCCAGCCTTCGGCCGAAGCCGCCGCCGAGATAAGTGGTATGGATCGTTATCGCTTCAGGCTTTAGGCCGGTAAGCTGGGAAACCCAGTGCTGGTTCCAAGACTGCGCCTGGGTGGGCGCCCAGATCTCGACCGAGTCGCCCTTGAAGTGGGCGGTCGCGTTCATCGGCTCCATGCAAGCGTGCGCCAAGAACGGCACCTCGTAGACCGACCCGACGCGCTGCGCGCCGCTGGCGAGCGCCGCGCCGACGTCGCCGACCTTCAGCCGCTCGGCAGCGGTCGCGCCTTTGGCCAGCTCGGCCCATGACTTGTACAAGTCGGGAGAGCTCACGCTCGCCATCGCTCCCTCGTCCCAGGTGATCTCAAGCGCGTCGCGCCCCTTCTTCGCCGCCCAGAAGCTGTCGGCGACCACCGCCACGCCCGAGCTCACCTGGACGACCTTCTTCACGCCTTTGACCTTCATCGCCCCACCGGCGTTGAAGCTCCTCACCTTACCGCCCAAGACAGGCGACCGCGCCACCACCGCGGTAAGCAGACCAGGACGCTTGACGTCGATGCCAAAGATCGCTTTGCCGTTGACTTTGGGCGGAATATCATGGCGCCTGGTCGCCTTGCCGAGGATCTTGAACTCCGAGGGTTGCTTGAGCTTGAGCTCCGCCTCTGGCGGAGGGGCGATCTTCGCCGCTTCCGACGCGATCGCGCCGTACGACACTTTCCTGCCGCTCGGCTTGTGGATCACCCAGCCCTTCTCGGCAACACACTCTTGCTGGCTTACTTTCATCTTCTCCGCCGCGGCGGCAATCAGCATGTGGCGCGCGGCGGCGCCGGCGCGGCGCACCGGGACGCCGACGTTGCGCACGCTGGAGCTGCCGCCGGTGGCCTGGAACCCGCCCACCGCTTTGAAGCCGCTGTAGCGGGGATTGCCGAAGGCGGGATCGATGCCGCCCTGCTCGATGCGCACGTCCTTGAAGCCGACCTCGAGTTCTTCGGCGATCAACATGGCGAGCGCGTTGTGCGCGCCCTGGCCCATCTCGACCTGGCCGCAGGAGAAAGTGACCTTGCCGTCTGTGCCGATTTTGAGGAAGGAATTGAGCTTGGTCGGTCCCGCGACGGCCTCGACCAGGCGCGACGTGCCCGGGATGCAGAAGCCGATGATCAGGCCGCCGCCTGCTGCGGCGCCGACCTTGAGGAAAGTTCTCCGTCCCACGTTGAAAGCGGTTTTCATGTCACGCCCCCTTTCTCATCAACGCCGACGCGGCGTGGATGGCATGGCGTATACGGTTGTAGGTGCCGCAGCGGCAGACGTTGCCCGACATCGCTTTATCGATGTCGCCGTCCGATGGGCTCTTGTTCCTGGCGAGCAGCGCCGCCGCCGACATGATCTGCCCCGATTGGCAGTAGCCGCACTGCGGCACTTGCTCCGCGATCCAGGCCTTCTGCAGCGGGTGGCTGCTGTTGCGCGACAGCCCCTCGATTGTCGTTATTCTCTTCCCCGCGACCTGGGAGATCGGCATGGTACAGGAGCGCACCGGCTCGCCGTTCACGTGCACGGTGCAGGCGCCGCACAGCGCGGTGCCGCAGCCGTATTTGGTGCCAGTGAGCCCGAGCGTGTCGCGCAATACCCACAGCAGCGGCGTGTCGGGCGCGACGTCCACCTTGTGCGCTTTACCGTTGACGGTCAGTGAGATCATGATATCTCCTCCAAAGAAAATTGCCCGGCCGGGCAGAGCCAGTCCGGGCAATGATGCGATATACAAAGATGCGGCCGGATCGGAAACCCGGCGTAGCTTTCAACCGCGAAAAAGTGCCCAAGCATACTTAAACTGCTGGCCGACGGTCAAGCCAAAAAATTGCGCCTCAGCCTACGCAAGTCGCATACCCAGAGGCTCCTGCGCCTCGCAGCCTACCAAGCCGCCTTTCCCATGGCCCAGCGATCCAGGCTGGCGAGATACTCGCGGAACAGCACCATGCGCATAGCCACCGCCCGGCGCACCCGATCCTGCCGCTCCGCAGTCGTGGCGTAGCGCTTCAGGAACAGTCGGGGAATGCTGCCGTGACCCTCTTCGTCCTCGGTGATGCGGCGATAGGGCTGCTTGATCCACTCCGGCACTGAGGGCGACTTGAGACACATCTGAATCAGATAATTCGCTACCGTCTCTCCTGCCAGCGAGAGGCCGGCAATGCGCTCGCAGGTGTCCGCAAGCCCTTCCATGGCGTTAAACATGGCCGTCTGAGCGGGCAAGGGCTTATAGTCGAAAGGATCGTGACCGAGCTCCTGAATCCTCTTGGATAAAAGCTGGGCGTGAACCATCTCCTCGTGCGCTGACTCGGCCATAACCGCCTTGACGTCGAACTCGGGCGTGGTCCTAAGCCAAGTGCCGAAGAGATCGGCCGCTCGCAGCTCGTTGAAGAGCCGGCTCTGCATCACCCGGATCCGCTCTTCATCGTTCTTTAGCGGTATGTAGCTGTAAGCCGGAGGCTCAGCGTCAAGAGTGCGACAGAACGCATGGACTATCTCCAGCAACTCTTGGACAAATCCTTGGCTCTCCATAGAGTCCTCCTTTCACATCCCGAGCCAGCTTTGCACCAACCCGGCCTCGAACTGTAGGCGAATCACGCGCTGGAAGACGATATAGAAAAAACCCCAGGCCGCAACCGTGAGGCCGATCGACTGCCACCAACCCGCTCTGCTCTGCAGCCCGAGGTAGGAAAGCATG
>Ga0114945_10000860_pt1 | contig 19340 bp, 17 predicted proteins | sample OV2TP3_FD_87194 | JGI IMG/M metagenome (GOLD analysis project Ga0114945, IMG submission 87194) | Hot spring microbial communities from Beatty, Nevada to study Microbial Dark Matter (Phase II) - OV2 TP3 | ecosystem: Environmental > Aquatic > Thermal springs > Hot (42-90C) | place: USA: Beatty...
ATTCGCTGGCGGAGGAGGCGACGGGTGCCATGGAAGATGCCGCTGCGCCCGTCCGGGTGCGCTTTGCCTCCGTGGCCCGGCTGGCGGGATTGCGCTTCCGGCACTCGGCCGGGTCCGGCGAAGTCAGCACAAGTTCGGGCGCGGATCTCACGCTGGCGCAGCTTGGCTCTGGCGCCTGCTTTCTGGATGCCGATGGAGCCGGCCGTCCGGACCTGCTGCTGCTTTCGAGTGACGCGAAGCAGGCGCTGAGGTTGTTCCGCAACGCCGGCCGCGGGCGTTTTGTGGACGGCACGAGCCGTGCCGGGCTGGAAGCCTCCGGGTATGCGTTGGGCTGCACCGCGGGCGACTACGACAATGACGGCCATGTCGACCTGGCCGTGAGCTTTGCCGGCGGCGTGCACCTGTATCGCAACCTGGGGAAAGGAAAGTTCGAAGACGTGAGCGCCGCCGCGGGTCTTGGAGACGCTGCATCGCCTCTAGGACTGACTTTCGTGGATTACGATCACGACGGCGATCTGGACTTGTACGTCATACAGCGTGAGCGGGGAAACATTTTGTGGCGCAACAACGGCAACGGAACGTTTGCCAACGTCACCGAGGCAACCGGTCTTGCGGGTACGGGAAGAAGCGTTGGCGCCGCGCTCACCGATTTCAATAACGACCGCGCCGTGGATCTGGTGGTGACCGGCGGAGAGCAGCCGGCCATCTTTGCCAACCCGCGGGAAGGGCAGTTCAGCATGAGGCGGCCGTGGGAAGAGCCCGCGCCCCAGGCAACCGCGGGCGTCGTGATCTTCGATTTCAACAAAGACGGCTGGATGGATCTTGCCTTTACGCACTGGGGCCAACCGGGACTAAGCCTGTGGCGCAATGTAGCCGGCAAGAAATTCGAACGCGTGGCGCTCCCCGAAATCGCCTGGACGCGCGGCTGGGGCGTGGCCGCGATCGATTACGACAACGACGGCTGGATTGACCTGGCTGCCGTGGGAGAGAGTGAACACGGCGGCGAAGCGCGCCTGCTGCGCAATCTGGGATCCAGAGGATTCGAGGATGCCAGCCGGGTCACCGGACTTTCTTTGCTCAAGCTGCAGCATCCCCGCGCGATCTTGGCAGCCGATTACGACGCGGACGGCGACGTGGACCTTCTGATCACGCAGAACGGCGGCCCCGTCGTGCTCCTGCGCAACGATGGTGGGAATCGCAACGCCTGGTTGCGACTGGCGCTCAAGGGCCTGAACGACAACAAGAGCGGCTTCGGCACCAAGGTGGAAATCTTTGCCGGCCGGTTGCGGCAGAAGTGGGAAGCGCAGGCGGCCTCGGGGTATCTGGGGCAGGGCGCGGCGGAAATCCTAGTGGGGCTTGGGTCCGAGCGCACTGCGGACATTGTGCGGTTGGTGTGGCCCACTGGCGTTCTGCAGGATGAGATTCAAGTGGCGGCCCGGCAGAAGAGCACGGTGGAAGAAATCGACCGGCGGGGCAGTTCCTGCCCGGTGCTTTTTGTCTGGAATGGCGAGCGCTACGAGTTCGTGACCGATATGGTGGGCGCGGGGGTGCTCGGCCATTGGGTGGCGCCGGGAGTATCCAACACCCCCGACCCCACGGAATTCGTGCGCGTGGAGGGTGCGCAGGTGCGGGAACGCGACGGCCTGCTGAGCTTCCGCTTTGTCGAGCCGATGGAGGAAACGGTTTATCTCGACCAGGTCCGCTTGCTGGCGGTGGACCATCCGGGGGAGTTCGAGGTGTATCCCAACGAACAGTTCCGCGTGGCACCGCCGTTTCCCGAGTTCCGCGTTATCGCCAGCCGCGGGGCGCGCCCGCCGGCGGGCGCCTGGGACGAGCGCGGCCACGACCTGCTACCCGCAATTGTCGACCGGGACCGCAAGTACGCTGACGGCTTCGCGAAGATCAACTTCAAGGGCTTTGCCGAACTGCACAGCCTGGAGTTGGACCTGGGCCAGGCGTATCAGGCAGGGCCCTTGCGCCTGATCCTCTCCGGCTTCATTGACTATTTCACGCCAACTTCAGCCTACGCTGCCCACCAGGCCGGCGTGGTTGCCGTGGTGCCGTACGTGGAAGCTCAGGATGCCAGCGGGCGCTGGGTGAAAGTGATCGAGGAGATGGGATTCCCGGCGGGCCTGCACCGCACCATGGTCGCCGACCTCAGCGGACGGCTGCCTGCCGGCACACGGCGCATCCGGATCACGACCAACTTGATGATCTATTGGGACCAGGTAAGGGTCGATACGACGGCAGAGTCACCCCGGATCAGGCTCCACGACGTCCCGCTGGCGCGGGCGGAGTTGCAGTGGCTGGGATTTCCCAAACTGGTTGCGGGGAATCTCAAGAGCGACGTGCGCTTCGAGTATGACGAGGTCAGCCAGACCGGACCGTATGCCCGCCACGCCGGCAACTTCACCCGTTACGGCGACGTGCTGGCACTGCTGACTGCGCCCGAAGACCGCTACGCCGTGCTCGCCTCCGGCGACGAAGTGGCGCTCGATTTCGATCCCTCTGCACTGCCGCCGCTGCCTCCCGGCTGGACGCGCGACTACTTTTTCTACGCCGATGGCTTTACCAAGGACATGGACTTTTATGCTGCTCACGCATTCACCGTCGATCCGCTGCCCTTCCACGGCATGGGTAGCTACCCCTATCCCGCGAGCCAGGCCTATCCACAAGACCCGGCAGAATTGGACTATCTTCTGAACTACAACACCCGCCAGGACCGGGGCAACGTTCCCGCGCGCCTCCGCTTTGAGTACCGCCGCCGAGAAGCCCTGCCTTCGGCAGGCAAAGAGTCGAAATAACAATAACAAAACAAGCATCTTACAGTCGGTCGCTTGGGGTTACTAAGGTGCATACAACAGGCCCGGCTTTGGTGATGTTTTCAAGCGTGGCTGGATGCGTCATGCTGCCTGCAGCGAGTGAAACCTGGCCTCAGAAAAGGCATGGGCATGCAGGCTTCGGCCACGACTCACGGAAGCTTTGATTCCCACCGGCGGGCGACGCGTTTCCCCTTGCGCATGCCCCTGCGCTACCGCGCCACCGGTCAGCCGCAGTGGCGGGAAGCCACCGTGGAGAACATCAGCCGCTCGGGCGTGCTCTTCCGCTCCGCCGACCTGCTGCCGCCGCAGACCCTGGTAGAGCTTGCCTTTATTTTGCCCGTCGGACATGCCAGCAGCGGAGCGGCGGTGGACTGCCAAGGTCATATCGTGCGTACGGTCGAGTCGGCGGCGCCTGACGCGCTCCCGGCGCTGGCCGTGCGCATTTCCGATTACAACATTCGGCCGCCGCGGGAGCGCGTTATTCCCGCGCCGGCGGAAACGCAATTGCAACGCCACAGTGAACCGGGGGTGCGCATTCTGATGCAGCAGCTTCCCGTCATCTTGTGGACCACGGACGAAGAACTGCGCGTGACGTCGGCCGTCGGCGCGGGGCTGGCGGCGCTCAACCTGAGCCCGGCGAATCTGGTCGGCCTGCCGCTCACCGGCTTCTTTCAGACTGCGGACCCGGAAGCGGAGTCCATCCGGGCACATCAGCGCGTCCTGAAAGGCGAATCCGTTTCCTTCGAGGTGCAATGGGGCGGGCGATCCTACCAGGCGCATCTGGAGCCGCGTCTCGACGTTAGCGGACACGTGGAAGGAACCCTGGGAGTAGCGCTGGACATCACCGAACGCCGCCTGCTGGAACAACAGCTCCTGCAGGCGCAAAAAATGGAAGCCATCGGCCAGCTCGCCGGAGGCGTCGCGCATGACTTCAACAACCTCCTGGCCATCGTGGTGGGCTACTGTGACCTGCTGAGCGAGGAACTGGAAGCCGGCAGCCCCGAGCGCAAGTACGTGCAGGAGATTCGCAAAGCGGGCAACCGCGCGGTTTCGCTCACGCGGCAGCTCATGGCCTTCAGCCGCAAGCAGGTGCTCGAGCCGAGGGTGCTCGACCTGAACCAGGTCGTGGCCGATACCGACCGCATGCTGCGCCGCATTATCGGCGAGGACATCGACCTGGCCGTTCTGTTCGCCTCGAAGCTTTGGTCGGTAAAGATCGACCCGGGTCAGATGGAGCAGGTGATCCTCAACCTGGCGCTCAACGCGCGTGACGCCATGCCGGGTGGGGGCAAGCTGACCATCGAAACCGGCAATGTCGAACTGGATGAAACCGACGTGGCGCGCCACGTCACCATGCCTCCCGGGTCGTACGTCATGCTGGCGGTCAGCGACAACGGAACTGGCATGTCGCCGCATACGCAGGAGCGCATCTTCGAACCCTTCTTTACTACCAAAGAAAAGGGCAAGGGGACAGGCCTGGGCCTGGCCACGGTGTACGGCATCGTCAAGCAAAGCGGCGGCTACATCTGGGTGTACAGCGAAGAGGGCAAGGGAACGACCTTCAAGATCTACCTGCCGCCGGTGGCTGAGCCGCTGGAGTCGGCGCCCAACGATCGTCCGTCGGGAGCCTGGTCGGCGATTTCGCCGCGCGGAACAGAGACCGTTCTTCTGGTCGAAGACGAGGAATCCGTACGCGAACTGGGACGCCGCTGTCTGGAAGGGCAGGGCTATGCGGTCCTTGAGGCTTGCGACAGCAACCAGGCACTGGAAATCTGCCGCAACCATTCCCAGGCCATCCACTTGATGGTAACCGACGTGGTTATGCCAGGCCTGGACGGCCGGCAACTCGCGCAGCGCGCCGCCGGACTTCGCCCGCAAATGAAAGTGCTCTACGTTTCCGGCTACACGGAAAATACCATCGTGCACCGCGGAGTGCTCGATCCCGGCATCAGCTTTCTGCAGAAGCCTTTTCGCCCCATGGATCTCGCGGTGAAAATCCGCGAGGTGCTGGACGCTCCGGAAGAAAAGTAGAACCGAACGCCTCTCATCCGGCTGCTTTTACGCGCCGCTGGTCTGTCCTGCTTTTGCTACAATCCGTGCCCACCCGGGAGGCAGAGCCAATGGAAATCACACGACGGGAATTCTCTGGAATCATGAGCAAGGCGGCGGCTTTGGGCGCTGGAGCGAGTTTCTTTGGGTTTCTGGGCGGGCCGAAGGGCTTCGCCGCGGACGTGCTGCAATCGGCCTCAGTACAGAAGATTCACAAGTACATTGAAGATCATCAGGCGGAGCACGTCGCACGCATCCAGGAGTTCCTGCGCCTGCCCAGCGTATCCAGTTGGGGCTGGGGCACTCCGGTGGCGGGGCGCGAGAACATGCGTGAGTGCGCGGAATCCCTGATCAGCATGTTCAAGAACATGGGCTGCCAGTGGGCCGAACTGGTGAAGACCGACGGCCTGCCCGGGGTGGCGGCGGGCTACGACGGCGGCGCAAAAAAGACGATTTCCAAGTACTCCATGTACGACACGCAGCCCTTCGACGAAGAGGAGTGGTCCTCTCCTCCGCTGGCGGCCAACGTGGTGAACCTCGAACCTTTCGGCAAGACCATCATTTCCCGGGGAGCCATCAACTCCAAAGGTCCACTGGTTGCCTTCCTCAATGCCTGCGAGGCCATTCTGGCCGTCGAGGGCAAGCTGCCGGTGAACATCGTGTTTACCTGCGATGGAGAAGAAGAGCAGGGCTCGCCTAATTTTCACCAGGTGTTGGAGCCGTATTACGACAAGCTGAAGAAGTGCAACGCCCACCTGGATGCCGGTCCGTCGCAGAACCGCGAAGGACAGGTGGCAATGTCGCTGGGCAACAAGGGCATCGCCTACTTCGAACTGCACGCGCACGGCGCCAAGTGGGGCCGTGGTCCGCAAAAGATCCCCATCCATTCCTCGCGCAAGGCCATCCTGGACTCGCCGACGTGGCGGCTGGTGGAGGCGCTGCGCACCATGTTTGACCCGGCAAGCAACCGCATTCTCATTCCCAGCTACTACGATGCCATCGTGCCGCCCAACGAGGAAGAAGAGATGCTGATTGCCACCATCATTCAGAAAATCGGCGGGCGGGCGCTGGCATCGGACAAGTCCAACGCGAAAGTCTGGATGCATGACTGGAGCGACGCCGATGCCATCCGTCATCTGACGTTCGACACCACGCTGAACATCGATGGACTGTGGGCCGGATACACGGGGCCGGGCGTGGCCACCATCCTTCCCGAAAAGGCGGCGTGCAAGATTGACTCGCGGCTGGTGCCCAACCAGGATATGGAGCACCAGATCGCGCTGGTGCGGCAGCACCTCGACCGGCAGGGGTTCAGTGACATCGAATTGAAGAAGCTGGGCGGCGGCGACGAATGGGCGCGGACTTCGGTGAAGGCGCCCGTGGTGCAGGCGGCGCTGAGCGTCTACAAGCACTACGGAGTGGAACCGGCCATCTGGCCGCGCTCGGCGGGCTCCAGTCCGCAGGCGCAGTACACGCGGCCACCGCTCAATCTGGCCGCGGCTTCGGCCGGCATGGGTCACGGCGGGCGCGCCCACTCTATTGACGAGTATTTTGTTATGGAAGGCAATAGCAAGGTGGCCGGTCTTGCCAAATGCGAGCAGTCCGTGGTGGACCTGCTCTACGCCTACGCCAACTGGCCGGAGTAGAAAATCACAAAAGCGGCGGACGTTGAAGCCGAAATTGGGCAATGATGGAAAGCAGTGAGGCGAAACCACCAGGGCGGAAACCGGATGGCATTTCCCGCCGGTCGTTCCTTCGTGCGGGAGCGGCGTGGCTGGCCTCGGCCCCTCTGCTTCGGGCGGCCGCCTCGGGGAATCACAGCGTGAAACCACACGTCGCAGTCATAGGCGCTGGAGTCTTCGGCGGTTGGGCGGCGCTCCACTTGCTGCGCCGGGGCGCGCGCGTCACCTTGCTCGACGCCTGGGGTCCGGGACACTCGCGGGCCAGCTCCGGCGGCGAGACGCGTATTATTCGCGCCACCTATGGCCCGGACCGGATTTACGTCCGCCTGGTGGCACGTTCGCTTCAGCTTTGGCAGGAAAACGGAGAGCGCTGGAGACGTCCGCTGTTTCACAAGACCGGCGTTCTGTGGATGGTGGGCCCGGACGACCGCTACGAGCGCTCTGCCTTACCGTTGCTGGAGGAAGCCGGCCTTGCATTTGAAAGACTGGAAACGAAAGAGGCGGCTAGGAGATTTCCGCCGATCAACTTGGAGGGTGTGAACTGGGCCATCTATGAGAGCAATGCCGGCTACCTCACGGCACGAATCGCCTGCGCTGCAGTGCTGGAAGCCTTCCTCGCGGAAGGTGGCGAGTACCGTCAACTTGCCGTCGAGCCCGGCGCCATTGAGAACGGCGCGATGCGCGGATTGAAACTCTCTGACGGTTCCACGCTCGCGGCCGACCGGTATGTGTTTGCCTGCGGGCCGTGGCTGGGCAAGCTGTTTCCCGCTGAGCTCGGTGATCTGATCCAACCAACCCGCCAGGAAGTGTTTTTCTTCGGTACGCCGCCCGGCGATGGGCGCTTTTCCGAGGAGTCTTTGCCGGCATGGATCGACAACGGCAAGCGAATCTTTTACGGCATCCCGGGAAACCAGGGGCGCGGCTTCAAGATTGCCGACGACTCGCACGGCGCCGCCTTCGACCCTACATCCGGCGAGCGCACGCCTTCCTCTGCGGGAGTGGCTGCAGCGCGCGCGTATCTCGCCATGCGCTTTCCGGCGCTGAAGGGTGCTCCCCTGGTGGAGGCGCGTGTTTGCCAGTACGAAAACTCGCGCGACGGCCACTACATCCTGGACCGCCATCCCACGGCAGCGAATGTGTGGGTGGTAGGCGGCGGCTCCGGGCACGGCTTCAAAAACGGTCCCGCGCTGGGTGAGATGACCGCTGCAATCGTGCTGGAAGAGAAACCGGTCGAGCCCTTCTTCGCGCTGGCGCGCTTTGCCCAATCGGCCGGGGGTACGCGCGAATTCCACTCGCAGCGCCGGGTGTCTGGCGGGGCATTGCCGGAAGGCACGAACTCCTAATCCGGCGCCGACGTTGCCACAGGGCCGCGGTCAGCGGATCCAAGCCAGCGGCCGAGCGCCCTTTCCCACGCCAGCAACAGAGCCAGGGTCAGTGCGCTGGCGCCGGCCTGAAACACCCACAACTGCGAAATGTAGCTGCGGAAAAAACCCCAGGGTGCGTGCGCCAGGTTCACGTTCAGTTCCGGCGGCGCAAGCCACGCGCTCACAGGGAACAGCGCCACGTAGAGTGACCAGGCGAGCAGAGCGCTGTGTCGCGATAGTCCCCTGCGCCTTACGTCGAACCCTCCCGCGGCCAGGGGCAACGTGTGCACCAGGATGGAGGTAGGCGAAATCCACCATTTGGTGATGCACTCGATGATCCACATGGGAAAGCCGAGCGCAACGTGGAAAAGAAATCCAACGGCAATGGCGCGGGCAGAGCCGGCCAGAAAGCCTGCGGCCATCAGGGCGGTGGCCACATGGCAGCCCCAGAGCATTTCCCAGCGATAGGTTTCGCCCTTGGACCACGCGTGCAGGAGAAGGGAAACCAGGAGCGCCCAACCCCAAGCGCGATGCCTGCCAACGTTCACTTCTGTTCAACCAGCGGCAACCGGGGCCCTCAGCGGCCCGGCTGCTGTCCCTGTTTGATCACGTTCATTGCCATCGCGATCATCGAGCCCACGTCGCTGAGCGTGGCCGGCAGAATGAGCGTATTGCCGGTCTTGGCCAGGTGGCCGAACTCGGTGATGTACTGTTCCGCGACCCTGAGTTGCACGGCCTGGAAACCGCCGGGCTTTTCGATGGCCTCGGCTACTCTGCGAATGCCCTCGGCGGTGGCTTCGGCCACGGCGAGGATGGCGGAGGCCTCACCCTCGGCTTCGTTGATCTGCTGCTGCTTGTTGGCCTCGGATTGCTTGATCACCTGCTGTTTTTCGCCTTCCGCGGTGTTGATGGCAGCGTCGCGCACGCCTTCGGAATTCAGGATGGTGGCGCGCTTTTCGCGCTCGGCGCGCATCTGCTTTTCCATGGCGGCCAGCACATCGCGGGGCGGCGTGATGTTCTTGATCTCGTAGCGCAGCACCTTGATGCCCCAGGGCTCGGTTGCTTTGTCGATCTCGCTCACCACCGCGTTGTTGATGGTGGAGCGCTCCTCGAAAGTGCGGTCGAGGTCGATCTTGCCCACTTCGCTGCGCAGCGTGGTCTGCGCCAACTGCGTAATGGCAAAAATGTAATTGGAAATTCCGTAAGAGGCGCGTTCTGCGTCGAGGATTCGCAGGTAGAGAATGCCGTCCACGCCAACTTGCACGTTGTCGCGCGTGATGCAAATTTGCTCCGGGATATCGAAGGCCGTTTCCTTCAGCGAGTGCCGGTAGCGGATAACGTCCACGAAGGGCACCAAAATGTGGAACCCTGCGCCCAGGATGCCGTAAAACTTTCCCAACCGCTCCACCACGTAGGCATTCTGCTGCGGCACCACCAACGCGGTTTTCCATAGGGTGATGACCACCAGAATTGCCAGGACAAAGGTCACAAACAACGCTGGATCCATATGGTTCCTCTCAATCCTGAAGAGATGAATTGCACGGCCGAACAGTTCCAGGTCTATTCGGCGCGAATAAACAGCGTCAAACCCTCGGTCCGCTCCACCTTGCAACGTTGGCCTTTGGCGAGCGACGATTCCCCCACGTTGCGCGCCGTCCAGGGTGTTCCCCGCACTTCGGCCTTGCCGACGGAATTCACGGCAATGTCCTGCAAGACCTGGCCGATCTCTCCCACCAGGAGGTCCACCTCCTTGGGGGCTGCCATGCCGAACTTGGCCAGCAAGGGCCTGCGAAACAACGCCACGCCAACGATGGAGAGAATAGAAAACAGCAACCACTGCAGCCAGGCTGGTCCGGCGTATCCGGCGAGGTGCAACAGCCCAACGAGGATCCCGGCGATTCCAAAGAAGAGGAAGAAAAAGCCGCCAGGAGTCATCAACTCCACCAGGACGAGGGCGAATCCAAGGACCACCCATGCCCACCAAGCCATTGGCAACCTCCTGCTTCCCTTGCGGGCTGCGGTGGGAGAGCGTACCACAACCGCGCCAGCGTCGCGAGATGGACTGAAGTGTTCCGGCTGCACGCTCGTTCTTGACAAGCCCAGTGGCACAGGCTACGGTTTGCAGTTTCAGGAGTCGGTCCGGAAACAGCTGGAAGCCTGAATTCAAGCAGGATCAACGTCCGGGAGAGTCATGGACCTTGCGTCCCACGATGTTCTGCTCGTAGGCGGAGGGGGAGCCGGCCTGCGCGCGGCCATTGCGGTCTCACAGACCAACCCCAAGCTGAGCGTGGCCGTTGTCTCCAAGGTCTATCCCATGCGCAGCCATACGGTTTCAGCCGAGGGCGGGGCGGCGGCCGTAGTCAAGCCTGGAGACTCGCTCGACGAGCACGCCTACGACACCATTTCAGGCGGCGACTGGCTCTGCGACCAGGATGCCGTGGAAGCCTTCGTGCGCGAAGCGCCCGAGGAAATGGTGCAATTGGAACATTGGGGATGCCCGTGGAGCCGTGACCCCGACGGCCACATCGCCGTGCGCGCGTTCGGCGGCATGAAGAAGATGCGTACCTGGTTTGCCGCCGACAAGACCGGCTTTCACATGCTCCACACCTTGTTTCAGACCACGCTCAAGTACAACGCGATTGCACGTTACGACGAGTGGTTCGTCACGCGTCTCCTGGTGGACGATGGCCGGGTGCAGGGCGTGGTGGCGCTGGAACTGCAATCGGGACGCGTGCAGGCCATCGCTGCCAAGGCCGTCATCCTGTGCACCGGCGGCTGCGGCAAGGTGTTTCCCTTCACCACCAACGCCAGCATCAAGAACGGCGACGGCATGGCGCTGGCTCTGGCCGCCGGAGCGCCGCTCAAAGACATGGAGTTCATTCAGTACCACCCCACCGGCCTGCCCTTCACCGGCATCCTCATCACCGAAGCGGCGCGCTCCGAGGGCGGCTACATGCTGAACAAAGACGGGTACCGCTACCTTCAAGACTACGACCTGGGTAGGCCCGAACCGAAGCCTGTCCTGCGCTCCATGGAACTCGGCCCCAGGGACCGGCTTTCGCAGGCGTTCGTCAAGGAGATGGAGAAGGGACGCACCATCGATGGCCCCTATGGGCCGGTGGTTCACCTGGATCTGCGCCACCTGGGGGAGAAGGTGATCAACACGCGGCTGCCCTTTGTGCGCGAGCTCTGCCAGAAGTATCAGAACATCGACCCCGTCCGGGAAATGATCCCGGTGCGGCCGGTGGTGCACTACATGATGGGAGGAGTGCATACGGACATCCACGGAGCCACCCCGCTGGCGGGCTTGTTCGCCGCGGGAGAGGCAGCCTGCGTGAGCATCAACGGAGCCAACCGCTTGGGATCGAACTCCCTGCCGGAGTTGCTGGTTTTCGGCGCACGCGCCGGGCGCGCCGCCGCCGCCTTCGCCAGCGAGCAACCTGAACCTTCGCGCCACCTGCTGACGCAGGCCCTGGACGAGAAAAAGCGATTGGAACGCGAATACCTGGACAAGGCGGGCGGGCGGGAGCGCGTGGCCACGCTGCGCGAAGAGATGCAGGAAGCCTTGGAAAGCGGCGCCGGCATCTACCGCAACGGGAGTTCGCTTGAAGCCGCGGCCGGCAAGTTGCGGGAAATCAAGGGCCGATATCGCAACCTGTATTTGGATGATCGCAACCGCACGTTCAACACGGAACTGGTGGCGGCGCTGGAACTGGGTTTCATGCTGGACGTGGCGGAATCCATGGTGTCTTCTGCCCTCCAGCGCACCGAGTCCCGCGGCGCGCACCAGCGCACCGACTTTCCCGCGCGCGATGACCGCAACTTTCTGGCACACTCCCTGGTGCACCGCAATGCGGACGGAACGCTGCGCGTGGAGTACCTGCCGGTAACCATTACGCGCTGGCCGCCCGGGGAGCGCGTTTACGGCCAGTCCGTGGATGGCGCCAAGAAGGGCTAGGGACACATGAAGATTGGGGACGTCGAGATTACTGAGACTTCCATTCGCTGTGGCGACGGAACGCTGATCGCCTTGGCCGATCTTCGCCAGGTTTCCGCGCCCCGGATGGTGATTGGAGTGGATCCTCGGCTACAGCCCGGGGAGGTGCAACATCGGGAAGGGTCTGGCGGCCTAGTTTCTCTCTTGTATGCCCATGGCGGGAGCGGCCCACCTGCGCAAAAGCTTGTTGCCACTCAAAGCTTTGAGGAGGCAGACGAGATAGCAGCGGCGATCCAGCAAGCGCGCAAAGCCCTGAAGGCGGCCGCCCCGGGGGAAGGCAGGGTCGCAGTCGGAGAGTGCCAGAGTTGCCATCGGCCGCTGCGGGTCAAGAAGCATGCCATCAAGCGGGAAATGAACCTGACGTGCAAGTGCGGCCATGCAAACAAGCTGATTGTGCCTGAGGCACTCCTGCGGTAGAGGGAATCTAAGAAAGACCATGGCGAACACCATCGTCCTTGAGATCGCGCGCTACTCGCCGGAACGCGACATCGAGCCCCGCTTTGAGCGCTTCGAGGTGCCCTGCCGCGAGGACTGGGTGATCCTGGACGCGCTGAATCACATCAAGGACCGCAAGGACGGTTCGCTTACCTACCGTTGGTCGTGCCGTATGGGCATCTGTGGAAGCTGCGGCATGATGGTGGACGGCGAGCCCAAGCTCACCTGCGCCACGTTTCTTCACACTTACGCCCGCCGGGAAAAACCGGTGCGCATCGAGCCGCTGCGCTACTTTCCCGTGATTCGCGATCTGGTGATCGATGTGGCGGACTTCATGCGCAAGCTGAAGCGCGCCCGGCCCTGGCTGATTCGGCGCGACGAAAAGCCGCTCGCCGAGGGTGAGTACCTGCAAACACCGCAGCAACTGGACGACTACCGTCAGTTCAGCATGTGCATCAACTGCATGCTGTGCTACGCCGCATGCCCGGTGGTGGGGCTGGATGCGCAGTTCATCGGTCCTGCGGCACTGGCGCTGGCACAGCGTTACAACAAGGACTCCCGTGACCAGGGTGCGGAACAGCGCACCGACGAGCTTTCCGACCACGATGGCATCTGGGGATGCACCTTTGTGGGCGAGTGCACGCGCGTCTGTCCCAAGCACGTGGACCCGGCTGGCGCCATCCAGCAGTACAAGCTCACCGCTGCCGCCGACTGGTTCAAGTCGTTTCTGATGCCGTGGGGCGCAAGAGAATGAAGGCAGGTCCCTCCATGCCGTCGCCCTACACGGAGTTCCACCCGCGCTGGTACCGCGCCCGGGTCTCCACCTGGTGGTGGCTGGGACGCTGGCCGTATCTGCGCTTTATCCTGCGCGAACTCACCAGCCTGGCCGTGGCATACTTCGTGGGCCTGACGCTGTTTCAGCTTCACGCCCTTTCGCAGGGGCCGGCAGCGTACGGACGGTTTCAGGAAACCTTGCGCTTGCCCTGGATGCTGGCGCTGCATTTTGTGGCGTTGCTCTTCGTGCTGTATCACACGATCACGTGGTTCAACCTTGCGCCCAAGGCGATGGCGGTGCGCTTGGGCGGGCGGCGTGTGCCCGACCTTCTGGTCGCTGCGCCCAATTACGTGCTGTGGCTGGCCGCTTCCGCGGGCCTGGCTTGGCTGCTGCTGAGAGGCTGAATGGCTGGACGATCCAATGATCCGTTTTTCTGGGGGCTGTTCAGCGCCGGTGGCGTGGTGGCCGCGTTCTTGATTCCCGCGCACTTGTTGCTGTTCGCCTTCGCTTTTCCGCTGGGATGGCTGGACGCGCCTTCCTACGCCCGGTTGCTGGAACTCGTCCGCACGCCGTGGGCGCGCCTCTACCTGTTCGCGCTGTGCTCGTTGCCGCTGTTCCACTGGGCCCACCGCTTCCGCTTTACCCTGTATGACGGCCTGCAGATCAAACACCTCAACGAAGTCATCTTTGCGTTCTGCTATGGAGGAGCGCTGGCGGGAACGGCGACGGCGGCATACCTGCTTTGGAGCATCTAACAAGGAACACGAGCGCAATCAGCCCGCGCGAGGAGTTGAAATGGAACGCAAACTAAAGCCCATCTCGGCTTTCGGGATTCCCGAGGCTCTCTCCAAGGTGACGCTCTATCGTTATCTGAACGAGCCCGAGGAAGCCGAGTCCATCTGCCGCGACATTTTGGCCATCGAGCCGGAAAATCAGATGGCCAGGCGAATGCTGGGCCTGGCCATCACGGACCAGTTCACGGGGGGCCTTTCCGACCGCTACGCGGAGGCGGAGAGCGCGCTCGGGGGCCTGGCCGATGAGTACGAGAGGCTGTACTACACGGGGCTCCTGTTCGAGCGCCGCGCCAAGGCGCAATTGGAAGCCGGGCGTCCGCCGGAGTCCGCAGTGCCGCTCTTCGAGGAAGCCATGCGGCGCTTCGCAGACGCGGAAAAAATCCGTCCTGCCGGCAACGACGACGCCCTGCTGCGCTGGAACCGGTGTGTGCGCATTCTGGAAAGCCTGCCGGGATTGGACGAGGAAAAAGAGGCTGCCCTGTTTGACGCGCACGACAGCCCGCCCATCTAGCGCGTGGCGGTCAGCGCGGGGGCAGTCCGGTAATGCGCAGTCCCGCTCCGTGCGCTTTGTAGCGTATGTTGATAGTGATGAGCAGCGCCGTAAGCTGTTCCACGATGCGCGCGTTCTCCAGACGACCCCCATCCACACCGCGCACGCCGGGGATCTTTTCCGCCAGTTCCATTACGCTCCGCCGCACGCGGGCATCATCCGAGCAGACAATCACGTCGCAGTCCACGGTAGCGTCGCCCGCGAGCACATCGGCGGAGATGTTTTGAAAGGCCGCGGCAACGGTCACGCCTTCGGGCACGAGCTCCGCCGCCTGCTCCGCCGCTGAACCCTGCCACACGCCCAGGGTGCGCGTGGGCTTGCCGCCAACCTCCGCCGCCAGAGGCACAGTGGCGTCAATCACGGTGATTCCGGGTCGCAGGTGGGGCTGGACGTGCTGGAGCATTTCTGCGTGCCCGGCAAAGGGAACAGTCAAGACCACCAGGTCCGCCGCAGCAACCGCGGCGGCGTTTTCCATGCCTTCCACACACCCGGCGGCACCCGCCTTGCGTGCCACTTCTGCGGCTTTTTCGCGAGCACGCTCCGCGTCACGCGAACCGATGATGATGCTCTCGCCCGCCCGCGCCCATCGTTCGGCCAGCCCCATGCCCGCCGGGCCGGTGCCGCCCACCACCGCGATTTTCCGGCTCATGCTGTGTGCTCCGCCACCGCGGGCGCCCACGCCGAGGCATTTCCGGGAACGCGCAGCCGCGAGTACGTGGTGTTTCGCTCCGCGGGAATGCGGCCCAGTTCGCGGATGCGTTCGTGAAACTCCTCCGGGCTAACGTACTGCCCGGCGGTGGCGCCCGCCAGCCGCGAAATGTTTTCCTCCATCAGCGTTCCTCCGTAGTCGTTGGCGCCGGCCTGGAGGCAGAGCTGAGAGACGCGGCGGTTCAGCTTGACCCAGGAGACCTGAATGTTCGCGATCGAACCCGCGAGCAGAACACGAGCCAGCGCGTGCACCTTCAGGTGCTCAGCCAGCGTCGGGCCCGCGCGCGCCAGCCCCTGTTGGAAGAGCAGGGTGTTCTGGTGGACAAATCCCAGAGGCACAAACTCGGTAAAGCCTCCGGTCTCGCCCTGGATTTCGCGCAAGAGCAGAAGCTGCCGCACCCAGTGCTCCGGGGTTTCCATGTGCCCGTACATCATGGTGGACGTGGTGCGAATGCCGCACCGGTGCGCCGTAGAAATTACTTCGCGCCAGCGGGCCGCGGTGAGCTTGTTGCGGCTCAGCACCTGGCGCACGTCGTCATCCAGGATTTCCGCCGCGGTCCCGGGCAGGGTGTCCAGGCCGTTTTCCTTGAGCATCAGAAGATACTCGGCCAGCGGTATGCGCGTCAGTTCGACGCCATAAACAATTTCCATGGGAGAGAAGGCATGGATGTGCATGCCGGGTACAGCCAGCTTCACCGCGCGCAGAATGTCGCGATAGTACATGGCGGGAAGATCACGCGGCAGCCCGCCCTGGATGCAGACTTCCGTGGCCCCCATGTCCCAGGCCTCCTTGGCCTTGCGTGCCACATCCTGGAGAGAAAGGAAATACGCATCGTGTTCGCGAGGTCCGCGGCTGAAGGCGCAAAACTTGCACCCCACGAAGCAAACGTTGGTGAAGTTGATGTTGCGGTTGACGACGTAGGTCACGGTATCGCCCACCAGCACGCGGCGCAGCCGGTTCGCGGCCACCAGCAGCCCGAGCAGATCGTCGCCCTCGACCGCAGCCAGCCGCAGGCACTCATCGAGTGTGAGCACGCCGCCGTCGAGCCGCTGCGCCACTCGCTCCAGCAGGAAGCGGAGGTGGGGATTCATGCGGGTTGCGACATCCTTCCAGACCATTTCGGGAAAGTTTTCCAGTTCCGAATTACTGATCACTCGGTCCATGCTTCCTCGTCAGCGAAACAAGTCGCGCGCCGCGGGTCGCACCATGTCGCGCGCGCGCCCGCGTCCCTGCGCGTAGCGGAATCCTCGAATAATACACACCGGCGAGCGCGAAAGCTTGCCGCCGGCCAGGGCCGCCATGGCGGCAAGCTCGTCGGCCACCGCCTCCAGCGTCACCTTGAGCGGGTATCCGCGGGGATCGCGACGCCCGCGATAGTCGCGAAAAACCTTCATCCCGGCGACTCCGATGGCCACATCTGTAAGCCCCTCGCGCCACGGACGTCCCACGCTGTCCGTAACAATTACGGGGATGGAAAGCCGCAGCTGCTCTCGCAGAGCGTGATGCAATTCTTCCGCGGAGCGGTCGGGATCCAGCGGCAAAAGCACAGCGCTCCGGCCAGCATCAACGTTGGAGAGGTCCACGCCGCTGTTGGCGCAGACCACGCCGTGGCGCGTCTCCGTGATGAGCACGCCGCGCTGCATGCGCACCACGCGCCGGCACTCGGAGAGCGCCAACTCGACGACCCGGGCATCACTGCCCGAGCGCCGCGCCCAGCGCCGCGCGGCCGCCGACGGTGCGACTTTCCGCAACGGGACAATCCGCCCCTCGGCCTTGGAGACGACTTTATGTGTGATCACCAGGATGTCGCCGCTTACAAGGCGCAGTCGCTGCCGCTTCAGCGCGCGCAGAATAATCTCCACCAACCGGTCACCAGGCCGGACTTCCGGGATGCCGCGCACGGAAATGGCGCGCACCCCACGCGCGCGGTCAGGCATAGCGGGCCGCCGTCAGCCGTTCTTCCAGGTTCCAGGAACGCAACAGATGCTGTGCGCGGCACGTGTTCTTCGCCTCCAGGAGGGCGAGAAGGTCGGCGGGCCGATCCACGTCCAGCGCCAGCCCGGGCAGTTCCAGGACCACAACGGCCCTGCCCGTGGCCTCGGCCGCACGCCGATGCGGGAGGAAACTGTCATCGCCAAAGCGCAGTGGAAACAGAGCTGCCGGGCGGCGCAGCGCCGCGTTGGTGCCCCGTCCGTCGGCTGCGGGCACCAGAACCGTGCCTTCGGCCGGGGCCGCGTGCAGGATGCGCTCGAATTCGTGGGCCTGAACCAAAGGAACGTCTGCGGGAACCACCAGGGTCCATTGGGCGCCGCTGCTCTCGACGGAGCGTGTGGCCATCGCGATGGCATCGGTTTCGCCGGAATTCTCGTGGTCGCCAATAATCCCGAAACCCAACTCCTGTGCCCTTCGCCGGGCATGAACATCACTCGTGACCACGGTCACAGGCGGCCGCTTGCGCCATTGAGCGAGCGCCGCAAGCACGTCCTCCAGCATGGCTTGGGCCAGTTCGCGACGCTCCGCTGCGTTTAGCACTGGGGAAAGGCGCTGTTTGGCGTCTTCGAGGTTCTTGACCGGCACCAGAATCATGGCAGCATTTGCCTCAACGCGCCGCTCCGGCCGTGCGCAGCGAGGTGACGCCACGCAGCGCCGCTTCGGCCAGCGCCTTCTTATCGCCTTCCGATTTCATCACCGTTGGAGTGAAGACCGTGCCTACCCCCGCTGTTTCCAGGTCTGCTGCTTGTGAGGAATCGCTCTGGTCGGCAATCAGCAGATCCAGGAAGTCGGAATAGGCCCGAGCCACTCCAGAGGCGGAAACCTCGAGGTTCTGCATTCTCATCAAGTCGGCCGCCGGCCCGGAGACCGCCGCTCCGCCCACGATGGGGCTGATGGCTGCGACGGGAGCGGGAGTCTCGCGCAATGCCTCGCGGATGCCCGCGACAGCGAGAATCGGCCCGATGCTCGTGATGGGGTTGCTGGGCGCGACCAGGATGGCTTCGGCGTTCGCGATGGCATCCAGAACTCCGGGCGCCGCCACGGCCCGGTCGGAGCCGCGGAATCGGACCTCGCTGACGGGCACGCCATGGCGCTCGCGCACAAAATACTCCTCGAAGCCGAGCTCGCCAAGCGGGGTCATGACGCGTGTTTCCACCGGCTGGTCGCTCATAGGCAGCACACGCGACTCCACGCCCAGCCGCGCGGCGATTTCCCGCGTCACTTCGCTCAGCGGCTTGCCTGCGCGTAGCTCCGCAGTGCGAAACACGTGGGTTGCCAGGTCACGATCGCCCAGCCGAAACCACGCAGGTTCGCCGAGGCGTCGCATCGCTTCCAGGCATTCAAAGGTATCGCCCTCGATGCCCCATCCTCGCTCGCGGCTGAGAATTCCGGCCAATGCGTAAGTAATGGAATCGAGATCGGGAGAAATGTTCAGGCCCCAGCAGACGAAGTCGTCTCCGGTATTGACGACGGCCACGAGGTCGCGCGGTGCCACTACCTGCTTCAGGCCCTGGACAAACTTGGCGCCGCCCGTACCACCGGTAAGCACGACGATCATGCAGCCCTCCGCGCGTAGCCGTCGTCATCAGCCGCGGCACGCACTTTGTCTGCCAGCAGTCCGGGGCTCGATGTGATGCTGGACAGGAACTCCGGATACACCGTCAGGCGCGCGCGAAGTTCGCCTCCGGCGGCCGCGGTGCGCCGTTCCAACTCCTTCAAGTGCGGCCAGGGCGCTTCGGGGTTGATGTAATCGGGCGTCAGCGGCGAAACGCCGCCCCAGTCGTTGATGCCCGCCGCCAGCAGCCCCTCGTAGTCCGGGGCAGAGAGATTCGGCGGCGCCTGGATGTTCATTTCGCCCAGCCACAGACGCGCCACCGCCAGGGTGCGCAGCATCTCGCCGCGCGTGGGCCCGGGCCAGTGCGACATGGGTATGGTGGGCTTAGGCAGAAAGTTCTGCACAATCACTTCCTGGATGTGGCCGTAGCGGCCGTGCACTTCGCGGATGGCCAAAAGCGTATCCACGCGGTCCTCCGGCGTCTCCCCGATTCCCACCAACAGGCCGGTGGTAAAAGGAATGTTCTGCCGGCCGGCTGTCTCGATGGTTTCCAGGCGGCGCGCCGGTGGCTTGTCTGGCGCGCCGTCATGCGCCGCGCCGGGTGCGAGAAGCGCTG